>Ga0307430_1000492_pt1 | contig 34147 bp, 29 predicted proteins | sample SalMarWE160130MG_FD_202159 | JGI IMG/M metagenome (GOLD analysis project Ga0307430, IMG submission 202159) | Salt marsh sediment microbial communities from the Plum Island Ecosystem LTER, Massachusetts, United States - WE1603-130 | ecosystem: Environmental > Aquatic > Marine > Intertidal zone >...
CACCTCGCTTCCCGGTTTGATTTTGTATCGATCAGCAGAACGCTTCTCTCCCATTTGTCCTCCAGTCTCCCGGCCACATCACGCCAACTTGCCTTGTACGCAAGAGAACTCCGAAAAGGCGCTCGCTGATGATCGTACAATTCCTATACGAGATGCGATAGGAAACGGTTTCAACACATTCTCCACTTCAGGATCGAATGATAATCTCCTGCAGGTTTTTCCAGGTGCTTTCGGAATACCAGATGTTTGAAAATTCCTGAATCGAACCTTCTTCCTTAGCCCGCATTGAATCCAGGATGGGACCGCGTAAAAGGCGTTTGATGGACCTGAACGAGACGACATCCTTGTTGGCAAAATGATGCGCCAATATTTCCGCATCACGCTGCAGTCGATCGCGACTCGTAATTTGATCGATAAGGCGCATTTCAAGGGCTTCGTCTGCCGGGTACATATCCCCACTCAACAGCACCCGCTCCGCATTCCGTTGGCCAACGCAGGCACGCAGCATTTCCACGCACCCCGAGAATATGGAGGCGCCAAAAGTGATTTCGTTCAACGAAATCTTTGCTCTACCTTGTACCATGAGACGGTAATCACAGGCTAAAGCGAGCATGCATCCAGCAGCAATTGCATGTCCATTGATCGCGGCGATGACAGGTTTTGGATAGAGATAAAGATTCGAGTAGAGATCGGTGAATTTGGTTAAAAACAGACTAAACGCTTCCTTCCGGTAGCCGAGTAAAGAAGGGATATCAAAACCAAAGGAAAAGAACTTGCCATAACCCGTCAGGATCACCGCTTTTACATCCGGATCTCTTTCCAACTGCAGGAATACCTCTTGCAGTTCTTCGACTATGGGCTCGTGTAAAGCATTGACCTTGCTTCTACGCAATGTAATCGTCGTGATGCCCTGTGTAGTGGAGATTTCCAAGTACTCCATGCTCTCCTCCCACGCTCATCTCCGTCCTGATAATTACCACCATTCTACCCCGCAGAAGCATGATTGTTCAAAGGCAATTTCCTCTGTTGATCGACTCGATGTTCGCATTGTCATGGAAACAAAAAACCCTCCCGGTGACCGGGAGGGTATAGCGATCTTCGGATCGTTTTCAGCTGCCATGCCGATCAGGCGGCGAGTTCCTTTTCCATATTTGCCGTGTACTTTCCATAACGGGCAGCGCCGTTCATCTTTGCACGGTGATGATAGACTTTCTTTGCCGCCGGTACGTTTTCCGCTTTTCCGGACCAGGCTTTCAGAGCCGGAGCCTGCAGGGCACGGCCATAGGAGAAACTTAGTTCCCAGGGGAATTTGCCCAGAGCATTCATTGCGCTCAGATTCTCGGTCGCTTGCTCGGCAGTCTGTCCACCGGAGAGGAATACAATCCCGGGCACCGCGGCCGGGACGGTTCGCAGGAAGGTCCGCACAGTGGCTTCGGCGATTTCCTCAGGGCTGGCTTGCTTCTTACAACCCTTGCCAGAAATGACCATGTTGGGTTTCAGCAGCGCTCCTTCCAAGACAACACCCATTTCGAACAAGGCGTCGTACATTCGGCTCAGCGTCTCTGCGGTAACCTGCTCACAGCGGTCGATGTCGTGGTCGCCGTCCATCAGGACTTCTGGTTCCACGATCGGGACCACACCAGCTTCCTGGCAGAGTGCGGCATAGCGCGCCAGGGCATGCGCATTGGCGTTCATACACGCCACCGTCGGAATACCATCCCCGATGGTGATCACAGCTCGCCATTTGGCGAATTTGGCTCCCAACTTGGCGTATTCCGCCAGGCGGTCCCGTAAGCCGTCCAGGCCTTCGGTGACTCGTTCATTGGGAAAGCCAGCCATCGGCTTGGCACCTGTGTCCACCTTGATCCCGGGTATCGTGCCTTGCTTGGACAGTACTTCTGGGAACGGGACACCGTCTTTAGTGCTCTGACGGATGGTCTCATCGAAAAGGATCACACCACTGATATAATCCGCTGCACCCTCCGTCGTGAAGAGCATCTCACGATAAGAGCGGCGATTTTCCTCTGTGGATTCCACGCTGATGCTGTCGAAACGCTTTTTGATCGTCCCCGAACTTTCATCAGCAGCGAGGATACCCTTTCCCTCGGCAACAAGTGCCTTTGCTACAGATTGCAGATCTTGCTTTGACATTTATCGAACCTCCAAATAATCTCACCGAAATGCCACACTGTTATGGATCATTTCGTGTGGAAAAGTACATCGTTGGGCCAATCGAGTTTTCACTTACCCGCGCCAATGGTTTCCTCACGAGTATTTTTTCGGGTATTCGAAGAACACCATTTCACCGCTATACTGCGAAATCGCGTGCCACGCTTGTTCATCGAAATCGATACAAACGATTCCGCTCGTTGGCAAATTGTCGAGGTCGAAATCCGAGAGATAATTCACGAAGTCCGTCATCCCCGGATTGTGTCCACAAAGCATCACCTCGTGATAAAGGTCATCAATGTCACCAACGATTTCTAGCAATTCTGCAACACTGGCGCCATAGAGTGCCGCATGTGTAATGATATCCTCTTCCGGATACTCGATTTCCTCCGCGATGATTGTAGCACTTTTTAGCGCTCTTTTCGCAGTACTTGAGATAATTAATTGCGGAAATATCCCTCTCTCTGCAAGCAACCTGCCCATGAAGGGCGCATCGCGCTTGCCGCGCTTGTTCAAAGGCCTTTCAAAATCCGATAAGCTGGGGTTCTTCCAACTAGATTTTGAGTGTCTAACCAGATAGAGTCTTTTCATGAAGGATATTGCTTCCCATAAACGGGATGCGTTCCATTAAAGTGGGATCGCTAAATACTCTCGATCTCACCTTCCAATGCATCGAGTTGTTCAAGTACCGCTTCGATCCCTTTATCGATCTCCTTCAATTGTTTCTCTTCGTGCAACACAAAGCGCCGATAAGGCGCGAGCGCCTCCCGCAGTCTCCCAATCGACTGTTCCAATTCTCGTTCGAAGCTTTCACGCAATACGCGTCCAAGCTTTGCACGCAGTTCACGGACTTTCGTACGCAATTCTTTTTTCGCTCGACCGCGCCGAAACGGGATAATTGCGAATCCCAAGATGCCCAGCACGCTCGCTGCGATGATCCCCGTCGCATCCGCCGTCGCACCCACCAAAAGCGCATTGAGAATAATTCCCAAACCCACGGCACCGACCTCCACCAATCCCATCATAGCGATCGATTCCTGTACCGTTGTTACCAATCTCGCCGCTTCGGTTTGCTTATCGAAACTTTTAACCACGCGGTCGGCTTTGACACCGATATTATCCAGAAGCTGCCGGCGATTGTAGGCGAAGCCACCGGATGCTTCTTCGGCAGCCGCACGGAGCGTGTCCGTTTCACGACGCCGACTTAATTCCTCGGCCATTAAACGCCACTGCCGAATCTCGCGCTCGACCAACCAATCGACGATCTCCTGAACATCGTCGGCGATTTGATTTGGCGTTTCCCCGACCACATCGTCCTCGAAGGCCTGGCGTAAATGTCCCCCGCGCAGCATATCGCGGACCTTTAACAGCCGCATTCGATCATCGATGAATTCCTCTCCGCGCAGACGCATTTCCAGCAGCTTGTTATCGATGCTGAGCAAATGACGTTCGAACTCGGTGTCGGTATCCTCCGCATAAAGTTGCAGATGGCGCTCGACTTTTTCCAGCACCTGGACATCTTCGGCGAGAATTTCCAGGCGTGAATCAGCAAGTTGGTCATATTGACGACCAATTTTCCTCGCCACGCCAAGCGGGCTGAGAAGCTTCAAACGAATGCGGTCCGTCTGCGTCAGGCTCTCCAGCAGGTATTTTCGGAAATCCTTGAACTGATCACTTTTAGCTACATGCGCGGGCAAATCTTCCGGGTTCGTGGCTTCGAGTGCATGCCGCGCCGAGAAGGAAAATAAATTCGGTGCGAGTTTTAATAGTTCTTGCACCCGATCGCGGACAAAATCACGCACCTCTTCGATCGATTGTTGATCGTCGAGGATATCGATCTTATTGATCACCACGACGACCTTCTTACCCCATTCCTGGATGTGTTCCATGAAAACCCGTTCGCTTTCGGTAAAAGGGCGATCGGCCGAGGTGACGAAAATCACCAGGTCGCTGCGGGGAATGAAATCGCGGACGATGGATTCGTGATGTCGCAAGACGGCGTTCGTGCCCGGCGTGTCGACGATGTTGACTTCGCGCAAGAACTCCGCCGGGTAACGCACCACGCGCACATCCTTGGCGACAAATTCAGGCGAACCTTCCTCACCGTATCGTACGACATAAATCCGGTCGGTGGTCGGCGTGACACCTTGCGGCAAGTACGCTTTCCCCAGCAAAGCGTTGATCAGTGCCGATTTCCCGCTATTGAATTCACCCACAACCACGAGCAAGAACAGTTCATCCAATTGCTGTAGTGCCTGCTGCAAATGCTCCAAATCCGCTGGGGCCGTCTCCCAATCTCGAAGCAAGTTGATAAGCTGCTCGATTTGCGTTCGTTCGGCTTCCCAGAGTTTGGTTTGACGATCATTCAATAGCGTTGGGAACGTCATCGGTTACTCCTCTGGCCAAACATCAACCATCCGATATCACGATCGTAATACATATCTACTTATCGGTCGATCCAGATCAAGTGATTCTGCGGCACATCGATTGGTGTAGGCACATAACCAAAAACATATGGTTTCCACACCCCATATGAAGGTGAACTATGGCTGAGAATCAAGGTAGGTGCCGTATCCAGCAAGTGTTGCTCAGCCTGTCTGTATAATTCTAACCGAAGCTCTAGATTTCGTTCAGTCCGTGCAGCTTCGATCAGTTCATCATATTCGGGATCATTATAATAATATGCGTGGTTATGCGACGATCCACTGTGGAAGAGAATGTCCAAGAAATTTTCCGGATCAGGATAATCCGCGCACCAACCCTCCAGCAATAAGTGACCGTAATTGCCGGCATCCACCTGGTCGTAATAACTCTGCCAGTCGATTCCCTCGACCTGAATATCGATACCCAACACATCCTTCCAGGTGTCGACCAGGAACGCCGCCGCGCTGGAATAGTAGCCACTCGAACTCCCCAACGTCCAAATGATTTCCGGGGGTTCTACGCCTGGCGAGAAATATTCCGATTGAGCCAGATAGTCGCGCGCCAGAGCCGGATCGTACACCGGCGTTTGCACTTCATCACTGTAGCCCGGCATACCGGGCGGTAGTAATCCTCGCCCCACGACCGCTTCTCCATTAGTAAGCGCTTCCACATAGCGTTCGGTATCGACGGCGTGAACGAAAGCTTTCCGCACGAGTGGATCATCAAAAGGCGGCATACTGGTGTTGAACGTCACGTAACTTGTACATAAACCGGTCTCTGATACAACCGTACCAAATAATCCATCCAGGGGATCTTCCGCCCGCTCGAGTTGATCGCGCGTCAATCCCGCAAAATCGACGTCCCCTGTTTGATACAAGCGCTGGGTGTAGCCTGCGTAGATTTGATAAACCACGAAATCCAGGTGCGGTGATTCTGCGTAATACAGCGGATTGCGTTCGAGAAGGAAGAAGGCTTCTTCAAGATGCTGAACATGACGGAAGGGACCAGTGCCGTTTGGGTGATTGTCCCAATTTGGAAAACCGACCTGATCGCGATCGACCACCCAGGAAACCGGATAGGAAAGTTTTGCCAGAAAATATGGCTTCGATCCATCGGTATGGACCTGCAACGTATGTATGTCGATAACCTGGATTCCTTCGATTCGATCAGCATTCCCCGCATGAAAATCCAATAAGCCGACGATGTCGCCCATGTATACCGACACGGTCTCCGAATGTGTGTCCGGATGAGCGGCGCGCTCCCAGCTAAAAAGTACATCGTCGGCCGTCATGGGACGTCCATTGTGGAATCGCGCTTGTGGATTCAAGTGAAAGGTATATACGGTCCCTTCTTCGTTGATGTCCCAATCCTGAGCCAATGCCGGTTGAACCCTCATCTGCGGATCGAGAACGACGAGTCCACTGAATACTTCCCCGATCATGCCGCCGCTGCCAAAATGGGTGAGTGCTGGATCGAGAGTCAGCGGTTCGCCACCTGCGAGCACCAGCGCATTTTCACGGGGATAATCAAGCGGCACATCGGATTCGAGGCGGAAGCTTTTCGCCATCGTTCGAAATGTCTCCAGGAACTGTTCTGAACCTGCCTCTGGATATTTCGCTCGCATTAAAAAAAGATCCACGTCTGTGCGGATTCCAGCAATCGCCCAACCCATCATCTCGGAATCGGATGCTGCTTTCAGGCTGCCGACATGATATAAAACAGACAGACCCGATTCTGTCTCGAGGTCGTCTTCGAGCTTGATATCACCAATCTCTTCGTCCCCGAGCCATTCGATCAAGACCGCTTCGAAAGCAGTCGCCGGATCGTCTGAGCTTCTAGTATGGCCAATTGCGAACTCTGCATCATCTTCGGGATCGACCATGGAACTCAAGTCGAATCCATCTGCGGGTTCGGAGACGGTCCAATTCATCGGTGGAACGAGGGAGAACATACCGTCATCGTTATAGTAGCGAACCGGCTCGTAACCTTGGGATAACTCTGTTAACCCATTCTCAGTACTGGTCGATGCAGATTCCTTTTGACCGGCATTGCGATCAATTTCGCTGCATGAACTCATCCCCAAAATCCCGATCAAAAGGACAATGATACAGGATAACTTCATTAACATAGTACGATCAGTCACTTGTATCTCCCCCCATAAGTCTAGATTTTCTCCACCGCACCCAAAACGTGATGGCTACCAAAGCAGCAACAGACATAACCATAAAGCAGATCACCCATAAAGGAAATGAACCATCCTGTGCGGGCTCTTCGCTATCAACCTCCGCGATCGCAACTTCGCTCGCCGGCGGTTCAACATCAGTTTCAGCGGAAGGCTCGATTACGTACGGCTGGATGGTCGGGAAGACTGTCGGCGTCGCCAGGAATGAAGCAGTTTCAACCGTATCCGTGTTTGCCCCCACCGCATCTCGCCACGCTCGATCCAACCCATCTGCGTCGAAACCATATACTTTTTCTAGAGCTGTATCGTAGCGATAGCCATCCTGAAAGGCTTGCAGCAGCGCTATCATCGATTCCCGCCCATAGGTATCGATTAAGTAATCGACCAGGCTATACGATTGAGCGTAGGATAAAATCGCCATGCCCGTATGTTCGGCAAAACCGTCACTTAGCGAGCGTACCGAAAGAAGTTGATCCTCCTCAATCGCCTCGCTCAGCAGGTATTCGGAGTTGTCGTCCAGGCCACCTTCGGCATATACCGCCAGGCCTTCATCCAACCACGTGGGCAAACGACTATAGCAGTGGTCAACGGCGTTACCCACGACCACGTGGGCGAATTCATGGGAAATGGTTTCGAGCCCCCAATCAAGATCGTACGGAGTGATACCAATGAGAACGATAGCAAAACCAGGATACGCCAATCCACCCGTCCATCCTGGTTCGAATAGTATGGCTTCACGCATGTCGGCAGTATCCGCGTAAATATAAAGATGGACATCCCGGTACAGATAAGTGCCGATATCTTCCTCTAAAAGATCCTGCGCCTCTACTGCAGCGTCCAGCAGCTGCCTGGCGAAGCTTTCATCTCCACTGTACCAGTGCAGATAAACATTTCCGGACTGAACGACGTCCCAGGGATGGACATGATCCAGCCAAGTCAGCCATTGTTTTTCCGTTCGCAACTCGATGCCATCACCATCAATCACATGCCAACGCCACCACAATCGAGCTCCGGGAGGCAAAGATCCCGTACGACGCATATTCCACACCCAATAGGTATTCACATCGTATGCGGGTTGAAAATCTTCTGGGATCACACGATTGACGTCGGTCACACAACTAGTGACATCGAGTCCGTATTCCAACTCGACGACTGCAATGATGACATCACTCTCGATTTCGATCGAGAATTCGATCTCGTCTGGAAAGAGGACCGTGGCCCGCGTTTCGACAATCTCAATCCCGGATTGTTGTGGAATGAGAAAAGCCGATATCAGCCCACTTATGCCAAGCGCAAGAAATACCCGAAATCTATGCATCTTCCCTCCACCAACATCACCAGCTCGCTGAAGACCCAAGCACCCTAATCGACACAATCGATCTTACGATGAATGCTCGTTTCGTGGAATTTGTGTTCGCCTGGGCTTGCCCCCATTCATCATGGTAGAACCTGAAATTGGTAGTACGCAGGTTGCCAGGTATAGCGTGCAGTGGCGATGACAATCAAAATCGCTTCGTCGTATTCTTCTCCGAGCGAGAACTTAAATTGGACAGATTGGTCCTCATCCAGTGTCAGCTCACGGATGCGCGTCTCACGCCCTGCTTCGATCAATACAAGTCGATACGTCTGAGGCAGTTGATTGTAGAGACGCACGAAACCAGATGCATCCCAACCTCCATCCCCGGATTCAAAATCCGTTTGATAATCAACCGCCTCGATGGAAAGATCGTCCAACAGCAACCCTTCTCCGTTAACCGCCATGTCGGTGATGTATTCAAAACGCAGCAAGATCTCTTGTCCAGAAAACGCAGAAAGATCGACGCTTTCCCGGATCCACGCAGGGATTTTCTCACCACCACTGTAACCGGTGTATCCCAATCCGTACGAGTTACCTGTAGGATTGGTGTCCGTTCCGGACGGCGTGCTAACAAATTGCCAGGTCTCTCCACCATCCTCAGACGCCAGTAAATACAAGTAATCCCAATCCCATTCGATGTCGTACCAGACCCAATAATCGAAGGTAATATCCCCACTCACGTCCGTGAAATCAAACGCACGCGTCAACGTCATATCGGATGTATCCCCTCGATTCGACCAGAAGGCAAAATCACCTGAGTGAGGGACTTCGGGAACGATTTGAACGCTCTGCAGTCCCTCGAACTCTACCGTGTAGGTCCCCGTACAGGCAAATTGAATGTAATCAATGCCGTATTGATTGACAGTCTGAGTCTGCTCGTCGAACGGGCATTCGAAGAAGGAAGTAGCCGCCTGGGGCTTGGGTGGATCAAACGAGTGGAAGCTGAATTTGCCATCCGAAAGGTCCGGATCGTTCAACCACATTGCAGTAGCCCAGTCCGCGGACACATCATCAACGCCAATTGGCTCGCTGGTTTGTGGATCGGAGGCGTTAATGGATTGCAGGACTTGATCGATCGAATCCAATCCATTGGCAGGATGCGCGATCACCGCCTGCGTTGTTTCTTTTCCAAAACGATCAATGAAGTAGGTAACGAACAGAAAGGCCTGACCGTAGTGTGCGGTACTATCATCTCCGCTCGGCCAATATTCGAGCGTCTTATCAGTATTGCTTGCGAAGGTGTACTCGGCCCCACCTGTGCTGTAGCCATTCAACAGCATGGCATACTCTGAGAATCCTTCGTTCAACCAGGCGCTCTCATTGCTGTCCCGATACCAGTGGATCATGTGCTGGAATTCGTGTGCCAGTACACCATAAGTGAACTCTTTCCATAGATGGACGTTGTCGGCGCTGATGTAAAAAATCTCGTGGGCATTTGAATAGGGATGGACCAGGGGTGAATATTCATCAATCGAGCCATACAGTCCAGCGATACCGTAACCCAGACCACGTGCATAAAGAATGTAAATATGGACATCTCCGTCCACGCCTGGAGACCACTCCTCGCCGAAGAATTCGCGATCCGTCGGGTAAATCTCATTTTCAAACGTGTCCACGAGTTCTACAGTATCTTCATAGTCATAATCAACACCTTCTTCAACCCAAAAGTAAGCGTGATCGGTGGCGTATGCCATTTCAGCCGTGATCTCGTAACTCTCCCCATTGTTGTTGTCCGTGATCCAGAAGGTTTCCGTCGCGCCCACCCTGATCGGTCTGGCCGCTTCGCTGAGGACATGCGGGATGTTGATGACACCTCGAAACCGTTCCGCAAGAGATCGCGGATCGCTTTCCGGCACGATCGTCTCAGCCAAACTGTCTCGCATTTCCCACGCCAGGTCCATGTCGATATCGGCTTGCATCAAGGTCTCATACATTTTCGATAACGACATTTCAGCGGACTTGTAACCCGCTTCGTTCGGTCGATCCGTCGCCGTGCTTTGCGTCACCAGATCAGAAGATAAAACCGCATCAAAGGCATCATCAATAAACGAGAAAACGAAAATACTGACAGCGATGCAGAGACAAACTGTCAGTGTCGCGACCAGGCCAATGGAGAACCAAATCGCCTTTTTTTGCTCATCCGTTGACATCAACATACTCCCCAAGCTTGGTATTCAGGATTATATCGGATTATCGCAGCTGGCGACGGGCGAGGGTTTTGTCATCCGAACGAGCGATCGGAAGCTGGACGGTAAAGCGGCTGCCCCGGCCTGGCGAACTCTGCGCAACGAGTCGGCCGCCGTGCATCTGCACGATCTCGCGCGAAATCGCCAGGCCCAGCCCCGCGCCGCGCTTCTTTCCTGCCGAGCGTGCCTTCTCCAACTGATAAAAACGCTCAAAAATGCGGGAGAGTTCCTCTGACGGGATCCCTGCGCCCTGGTCATCGACATGAATCGATACCCAACCGTTCTCCTGATCTGCACAGATCGTCACTTCACCGCCTACTGGTGAATGGGTGATGGCATTGTCAATCAGATTGGTAAACACCTGCGCCAGCCGATCGCCGTCTCCGATAATGGTCGGCAGCGTCGGCAATTCATTCGACAATTCAACATTACCTTCCAGCGCACGGATTTCCAGCCGGTTCAGTATGCTCTCAATGAGCTCCACCAGCTGCACCGCTTCGCGATTGAAATCCACCTGCCGCGCATCGAGCCGTGCCAGATCCAGCAGATCTTCGACCAAACGCCGCAGGCGATCAGATTCATCGAAAATCACCTGCGCCGCATGCTCGATGTTTGCACGGTCTTCCGCCGTCCCGTCCAATATGGCCTGTGCAAATCCCTGAATCGAAGTCAGCGGCGTTTTCAATTCGTGGGATACATTGGCCACGAAATCCCGCTGCGCTCGCCGACTGAGCTGGACGCGTTGGACCATGTCGTTGAAGGCAACCGCCATGCTCTCCGCTTCGATCGGTCCGAGGGGTTCGATGCGCTGCTCGTAATCGCCCGCAGCAACTGCGCGGGCCGCTCCGGCCGCTTTACTCCACGGTGCAGCGACCCAGCGGGCGACCAACCAGGCGAGCAGCGCCGAGACAATCAAGGCCAGAATCCCCGTACGCAGGAGCGGCCGGATCAATTCATCCCCCCATGTTGAAAACCGCCGCAGCGTGGTTGAAGGTGTGGCCATGATAACCCAACGATTGTTGGGAATACGGGCAGAAACGAAGATCCACGAGCCGGAAAGCAGGCCCCCGAATCTGCCCTGCTCTGTTGAATCACTCGCAATAATCAGCTCACGCACATCTTCCGGCATGGTTAGTGCTTCCGGGCGGCTGTCGGCAACAGCGTTTCCCGCATCGTCGAGGATCAAGAGCCGAACGTCAGCTTGTTCATCAATACGCTGTAGAAAAGCGGTCAAGCGATCAGAGGACAGATCCGCCAGCACATTTCGCTCCCGCAGTTCGAATGCGCTGCGAAAGACGTTCAATCGGCGGTATTCCAGACGTTCGAGATTATTGAACGTAACGTAAACCAAACTCAAAATCACCGGGGTCACGATCACCCCGGCGAACATTAAAAAGGTAAGAAACAAACGGGAACGCAGGGATCGAAGCACGCAACTACTCACACACCAATTTGTAGCCCACGCCCGTCACCGTCTCAATGCGTACGTTCTTGCTGTTCGACAACCGTTTGCGCAGGTTGGCAACGTGCACATCCACGGTGCGCGTTTGGCCGTAGAAGTCGAAGCCCCACACCAATTCCAGCAGTTGCTCGCGTGTGAGTACGATACTGCGGTGCTCACAGAAAGTCAGCAGCAGATCGAATTCCTTCGTACGCAGATTGACCATTTCCCCGTCAACGCGAACCTCCCGACTGGCCGGATCGATGGACAAGTCGCCAAGATCCAGGGGAGTTGTATCTTCACGCGGAGTTCGCTCCATGCGGCGCAGGATCGTCTTCACGCGTGCCACCAGTTCGCGCGGGTTGAAGGGTTTGGTCATGTAATCGTCGGCGCCCAGCTCCAGACCGACGATCTTGTCCACGTCATCGTCGCGGGCGGTGAGCATGATAATGGGCACTTCCGATTCCGCCCGCACGCGCTGGCAGACTTCGAATCCGTCAATCTCGGGCAGCATAATGTCCAGGACGATCAGATCGGGTTTCTGCTGCTTGATTTCCTGCAACGCTTGTACGCCGTCGCTCGCCTCACAGACCTGGAACCCATCGCGTTCTAAATACATGCGTGCCAGATCGACAATGTTGGCTTCGTCGTCGACGACCAGGATCTTCTCACCTGCCATCGGGTTCACTCCATGGATGAAGTAGGAACAGCTTTCCGTGTAGCATACTATTCCCCCTGCGGAAACGAAAGGTTACATTATCACCAATTCGAAGGATTGGATTGCGGGCTGATTTCCCTGAGCTCTCATACAAGCGTGAGTCGAATCCATTATCTACTCTCCTCTACGACCCGTGCATCGAGTTTTTCAGAATCCTCGCCCACACGATAGCGGATGCGTATCGATGCCGTGCCCGATATCGCCGTAGTGTCGTAGTAGAAGATGTTCCAATCATCCAACGTGATCTGCTTGTAAGGCATGTATTTAAAGACCTCTTCGATTTCCATTCCTATTGGAACAGCGACAGCAATTACTTCTTGATCATAGGATTTGGGTTCAATACCAAGCGTTATGAGCCGTAAATCATCACTCTGAATCCGGAGGTGCGGTAAATGATCGAAGTACATATCGTAGCCAAAACGTCGCGAATTTGTCTCGACGAAGTAATTCGTTCTGAGATACTCATCTTCTTCATAAGTGTATTCATCCATTATGTTACTTCCAATCCACTCAACCGAAAGTATTGTGTCCTCCGGCCGTAGAAGTTGACCAAATATATTGGTTATCATGAGATTCTCCCAATCTGCGAGCGTTTTGACCTCGACAACACGGACAGTATCATCACTATGGAACTCCCATAAGACAAACCGGCGTGTTTCCAGATCGGATGAGCGTGGCTTTCCTTCAATTTCTATATTATCTAGTCTGTCGGCGGTAGGCTGCATCTTAATGTCCATTAACCGCCAATTCTTGCCACAATATGTTGTATCTACCAGGGAGGTTATGCCGCCTCGCATAGCGATAGCCCAGCCTCGCCATGGATTGATAAAACTAAATTGTCCATCCCAAGACACGATGTTCATATTCTGCCAGGTTACCCCGCCATCTTCAGTACGCCACATTTCTCGACTTAGCAGCAAGCCATGATATTCATCGAAGAACAATAATCTCGTCTTTATCTCATGGATTTGAAACGGTACCGTCGGTAGCGTATGTGTATGCCATGTGATACCGCCATCTTCAGTGGCATACAAGAATTCAATGGACCTTGGATCTTCAAAGTTCGGATCATCAAAACAAGATACTTTCAATCGTGCCACCTCTTCGGAAAGCAGATTAAGTTGCGATGGCAGACAATAACTCCATTGAGTAAACAGTTCCGGGGATTGTGTTGGGGGAGATAACTCGTGTGTGTGCCACGTGAAGCCACCATCCGAGGTTACATAAAACCCTGGCGCCGTCCTTTCAACAGACCAATCCAATAGCCAGCCGGTTTGTTCATCGACAAAGACTATGTCCTGTGAATAGCGTTGGATTTCAGGATTAGTTCCACACGAGTCCGCCGAATCACACCAGGTTGGAATGACTGGATTCCAGTTTAACCCCCCATCAATGGTGCGGAAGTAGTTAACAGCTACAGGATCTTCGCCGTTGCGTTCGAATATTCTCAGCCAACCTGTTTTTGTATCGATCATGTTGAACGAGGCTTCACAAACCAATCCAGAAGGCATTATTTCCAAAGGTTGGCTGGTTTTCCAGTTTTGACCACCATCCGTTGTAAAGAGAACCGATGTATCGGAGGAGATGCCACAAGAAGGGTCTCCATCTCCTATTGTCGTATAAACCACCCAAGCATGGTCTGCATCGAGAAAGCCTGCAGTCACTCGATAGCTAGTATCTCCACGGTATTCTGGAAGCGGCGTAACATCATGCCACGTTTTACCACCATCCTGAGTAGTAAATATGGTTGCGTTGTTTAGTCCCCATCCGTCGACTGCGTCAATCATGTTGATGAAGGTTAGCTTAAAACCCCGCGCAGAAGAATGAGCCGAATATGCACAACGAAATCCCAATTCCGTTGAGTGGTCGTATGGATCTCCCATGAAGCGATCTGCAGCACCAATCGGCCAATGCGCAAGCCTGCTGTACGATCCCCCGCGGAATACGCGGAAATCGCCAGATGATGGTCCAAGTGGATTCTCCGCAGGCGACACAATATAGTAATTATCGTTATACCTATCTGCCACCCACTCCTCAACGTTACCGAGCATGTCCAGCACTCCGTACGGACTGGCGCCCTCGGGAAAGCTTCCTGCGGGTGACGTGCCCTCATAGCCATCGCAGGAGGATGTGCTGCATGTGGCGGGATCATCATACGTGTTCGCCAGACTACTTGTGAAAACATCCCCCCAAGGATAGAGCCTGCCATCTTCCCCGCTCGCCGCCTTCTCCCACTCCGCCTCCGTAGGCAGACGACGTCCTGCCCATCCACAGTAGGCCTGAGCACCATACCATGTCACTCCGCTAACTGGGTGACTACTATAGTTGCTCTCCGAGTGCCACTCACCTTCCGAATATACAAGTTTTGAATTCTCTGTAGATAGGCAATCTTCACCCCCCTCACACTGGTTGCCATACGAATTTAGAAATGCGGCATACATCTCATTGGTAATTTCAGTTCGATCTATCCAGTATTCATCCAGATAAACATCATGCTGGGGCTGCTCGGTAGAGAACGTTAACCCATCACACGCTGAACCGCATTGGTGCAGAATCTGGTCTATATCCTCTTCGGAAAGCCCCATCAGGAATGCGCCCTCCGGAACGTAAACCAACTCCATCCCATCGATCTCCGATATTGCGGTCTCGCCGGACTCAAAATTCCGAGCGTTCGATAAATCAAACGGAAGCATCACTGAAACACTGGTTTGCTCTCCTGACTGAGTAGCCTGAGATGGGCCACACCCCACAAGGCTCGCTCCCATCAAAAGCAACATGAGAAGGTTACTCTCCCTGGAATTCATGATGTTCCCTCCTTGGAAGAAAGCGGATCTTGCTTTGAATATCACATCCCGGGGTTACCGGACAAATCCCATTATTCAGCCGAAACCTCGACCTCAAGCGGAAAGTATGCATCCTGATAGGCAATTTGCGGATTCTGATCTTCGACGTTCGGATCGGTCAACAATTGCAGGTCTGATCCATCCAGCAAGACGGCAAAGATCGAGAAATACGGCGTTCGTCCCGATTCGAAGTACAGCGTCTGGCTGTTCGGTCCCCACACCGGCCGCCAATCCAGATTGGGGTTGGCGGCAATAGGAATCGGATTCCCGCCTCGAACGAGGTCATACAGAAAGATATCCTGAGAATAATTCCCGCTGGCTTCATCCAACGCCGGAATCGAGGCAAAGGCAAGCCACCGCAAATTGGGGGATATGGCCGGATGGGTGCCCGCCAGTCGCTCGCCTGCAAGGTGTGCAGCGTCACACGGCTCTTGATTCACAGTCTCTAGACAAGCGTCAACATCCAGCCGATACAGCGCGCCTTTGTTCTCGAAGATCAGTTCCTGCATCGATTCGCCAGGAACCCAGGATGGATATCTCCCCGGAGCGAGTTGGATGGGCGCTGCGGACAGGTTCTCATAATCCAACAGAGTTATAAACCAGCGCTGCGCTTCAGCCTCCCGATCCATGGCTGCATAGGCGATATAACGACAATCCGCGGACCAGACCGGCTTGTCATACACAACCTCTGCCTCGTCGATGAGCGCCTGCATATTCTGACCGTCGCTATCCATGACCCATATCGCCCAATTGGGGTCCTCTTCCACATGGTAACCACGGATTTGGACGAAGGCAATTTTCTGGTTGCCCGGGCAAAGTGCCGGCTGCACCTCGGCGACGGCCGTGTTCGTCAACCGCCTGTAATCCATTTCATCTGGATCGGCCAAAGATATGGAGACAATGTCCATGCTCTTGACGCCATCGTGCAGGTAAATCGTGTTGTATAGCAGACGATTTTCCTGGACGTGGACATACGCCTGCCGTTCTACGCTGATCACATCTTTGAGAACGAACACTCCGTCAGGCAGATCGGAGAACGTAAAACCTTGTTTCTTCCCTGCGCTCAATTCTCCCCTGGCGTCCTCACTGGCGGTAAACGCTAAAAGGACATTGTATTTTTCTGGCGCAGCGAGGGATTCGTCATCCCCAAATAGAACCGGGATGGACCACTCCCCTGCCGTATTGGGGACTGAATAATACGCTACAGCCGGGAACACTAGCTCTCCTGCGGACAGCGGTTGAAGCAGGACGTGAATGGTTGTGATCTCCGGCTCGAGAGCCGCATAGGTCCCTCGCAACGTCATGCGCGGCAGGACAAGGTCCGAGTCGGCGAGATTATTAACTTCGATCGTCACGCCGTCCAAAGGATCCATCGCTGGAGCGGTTAACGTATCTTTGGGCACGACATCGCTTGTCTCTTCGACCGAGTGCGTAGATACCCCTACCTGCGCATCGGTGGTTTGTGCAACCACGCCATCCGTCTCGGCCTGCGTGGAGTTACAAGCAACGAGGAGCAGACTGATCAATAGAAGTACGAATAAGTTCGTGGTGTTGATCTTCATTCTCCCCTCCGACTGGATGATTAAACACGGTTCTCCCAGGAACAACCTGAGTTCAAGGTTGCTCATCAGGCAGCGTTTCGAGGCCGATCATCTGGGAGACCGTCACCAGGGTGTACCCACTGTCGCGCAGGTAGCGGATCATCTCCGGCAGTGCTTCGGCCGTATGCCAGCCGCGTCCATTGCCGTGCATCAGGATTATAGAGCCGTTTTGCACGCGCTCTCGAACGAGTCGGTTGATATTCTCGGCGTCATTGTCGGGCACCGGATCGGCAGTATCCGCATCCCACTGGATCGTATAGAGACCGTGATAGGCTACGACGCTGAGCAGCATGGTGTTGTACAGGCCAGCGGGAGGTCGAAAGAGGCGCGATTGCCGGCCGGTAAGGCTGTAGAGTATGTTTTGAGTCTTGACGATCTCGCGGTGCATGTCGATCTCTTCCAGGTCGATCATGTCGGGATGACTCCAGGAGTGATTCCCGAGCTCGAATTGAGGATACTGCGCCAGCAGCTTCGTTTCCTCCGGATGCGTGCGCATCCAATCGCCGCCTAAAAAGAAGGTGGCTGGCGCATCCGCTTCCAACAGCGCCTCCACAATATCGGCATCGAACCATGCCGGCAGCTTCGGTTTCTGGCACATGTCGAAGGTCAGGGCGATGTAGGGTTCGTCGCGATCGCCGTGGAAAATCAGATGTACGTCCGTATGGGGAAACGTGGGCGCCACTGAAGGGTATGGGGAAACCGTAGTTGTGATGGATGGCGAGACAATCGGCGAAGGCGTTTGCGTTGGCTTTCTCGTCGGCGTTACTGTGGAGCTCGCAATCGCAGTTGCTTCGACTGGCTGCGTGCTTGTCCTGGTTCTTGAAACAACCGTTCGCGTGGTTTGCCGACCATGCGCAGTTACAGCAGGCTTACACGAAGTCAATATCGCAATCATGACTAAAACGATCGGGGCGAAAGCCGCTTTGATCTTCATCTACGGTACCTCCCATGGAGTCTTCAAGATCTCCCACCGAATATAGCACGCCATGGTTACCGGATAGTTACCGCAAAATCACCATTCCCTTCCCCAGAACCAGTTTACGGCAGCATACTCCCCAAGCGATCCTGTAATCTCGAATAGGGAACCATGCCCGACAAATTCCCCCGCTAGCGGACCGATCAGTCCCCCAGATACCCACCTACGACGGCGATGGCTTCGATCTCGACCGCCGCGCCCTTGGGCAGGGCCGCCACCTGCACTGTCGAACGCGCCGGGGGCTCATTGGTGAAGAATTCCGCGTAGACGGCGTTCATTTCGGCGAATTCCCCCATGTCCTGCAGGAAGACCGTGGTTTTAACCACATTCTGCAGCGAAGATCCACCCGCGTTGAGGATCCTGGCCAGATTGGTTAATACCTGGCGTGTTTCAGCGGCAATTCCCCCAGGCACCATCTCCCCGCTCTCTGGGTCAACCCCCAATGTGCCGGAGACAAACACCATGTCGCCGGTTTTTATCCCCAAAGAATACGGGCCGATGGCCGCGGGCGCATCGTCCGCGATCAGCACATCACGTTTCATCATCATACCTTCCACCTTCTGGATTTCGAATCTCACAAGATTGTACGCCTGGACCGGACCAATTTCAACGAAAAAAGTAAGGGCGACCCGCCGGGTCGCCCTTACAGCTTGACGTTATGATGATGCGAGCTATTGTGACCAATTTATCGACTAGATCACGATATTCACCAACCGGCCAGGCACCACGATCACCTTCTTCGGCTGCTTGCCTTCCATGAAGCGCTGCACGGTTTCGCTTTGTAAAGCCTGTGTTTTGGCATCGTCTTCGCTTATCCCGGCTGGGACGTTGATGCGGTCTCGCAGCTTGCCGTTCACCTGCACGATCAGCGTGATCTCCTCTTCCTTCGCCAGTTCAGGATCGAATTCCGGCCACGGCTGCTGGTGGATGGAATACGGTTTCTCCAAGCGCGCCCACAGTTCCTCGGCGATGTGCGGAGTCTCCGGCGCCATCAAGAGCAGCAATGTCTCGATGGCCTGCTTGAATCCCGGTGTATCTTCGAGGCCGGCATCCTTTGCCTCGGAGATGGCGTTGGTTAATTCCATCAAGGCCGATATCACCGTGTTGAACTCGAAATTTTCCAGGTCGTGGGAGATCTGACGGATGGTTTGATGGACTTTTCGCTTAAGTGCCCGAGTCTCTTCCGCTTTCTCATCCCCCGCCTCGACGTCCGCAGTCTCGAGGACGAGTGTCCACACCCGATTCAACCAGCGTACGACGCCCTGAATGTTCTCCGGGCTCCACGGGCCGCCTTCCGACCAGCGGTACCCGAACATCAGATAGCCCCGCACTACATCTGCGCCGTAGGTCGCTACCTGTTCGTCGGGGTCGATCACGTTGCCGCGCGACTTGCTCATGCGCTGGCCGTCCGGCCCCAGAATCTGACCCTGGTTGCGCAGCTGCAGCATCGGTTCAGGCCCCTCGGTAACACCCATGTCTCGATTTACTTTATGGAAGAAACGAGTGTAGATCAGATGCATGGTGGCGTGTTCCATGCCGCCGGTGTAGGTATCCACGGGCATCCAGTAATCGTATTCCTTGGGGTCGATAGGTCCCTTGTTGTAATCCGGGCTGAGGTAGCGCAGGTGATACCACGACGAACACATGAAGGTGTCCATCGTGTCCGTCTCGCGCACCGCCGGCTCGCCGCATTTCGGACACGCCGTGTGCTTCCAGGTTGGGTGAAAGGTCAACGGGCTTTCACCGGTCGGTTTCCACTCCACGTCCTCGGGCAGTTCGATTGGCAGTTGATCCTCCGGAACGGGCACGATGCCGCATTTCTCGCAGTAGACCATGGGGATCGGCGCGCCCCAATAGCGCTGCCGGGAGATCAGCCAGTCGTGCAGACGATAATTCACGGCGGCTTTGCCGATTTTCTTCTTCTCCAGGTAGGCGTTGGTTTGATCCACCGCACTATCCCCCGGCGTGCCGCTCATCGGACCGGAATGGATCATCGTGCCGTGCTCGGCGTGGTAGAGTGCATCCCGATAGAATTCCACACCCCAGAGCATCTCCATGATCGTGCGCTTGTCCTTCACGTTGGGTTCCAGGCTCTGGCAGCGCGCCAGAATTTGTTCGTCGGCCTCGGCGGAATCCCACTGCATCACTTCGTCGTGTAAGATGAACAGCCACTGAGTCCCCACGATCTCGATCCAGGCATCGGGCTTGAGATGCGCTTGTGCGATCTCAACATAGCGATCCACCTTTTCCAGCGGAATCTCGATTTGGAAGGTGCCATCGCGCTGCTCGAAGGGGATCTTTTCCTTTTTGAGTGCCTCAGCAAAGCCGTCTTTAACGGTCTTTACAAGGGCGATCGATTTGGTCAGTCCATCCGGGCGATCGATCACCGGGATGATCGGCAGGCCAAATTTCAGCGCGAATTCGAAATCACGTTCGTCGTGGGCGGGAACGGCCATGATGGCGCCAGTCCCATAAGTCATTAGAACGTAATCGGCGGTCCAGATCGGAATGCGTTTCTCGTTCACCGGGTTAATGGCGTAGCCGCCGGTGAAGACGCCCGTCTTCTCTTTATCGACCGCTTCGCGTTCGATGTCCGCCTGGCGTGCCGCTTGATGCACATATGCTTCCACTTCTTCCGCTTGATCCGCCGTGGTGATCTTTTCCACCAGGGGATGTTCGGGTGCAAGCACCATAAACGTCGCACCCCAGAGCGTGTCCGGCCGCGTGGTGAACACCGGCATCGGGTCGCCGTCTTCGGTGTGGAAGGTCACGCTGGCGCCTTCGCTGCGCCCAATCCAATTTTCCTGCAGGATACGTACGGGATCGGGCCAATCGATGAAAGAGAAATCCAGCAGCTCTTCGGCGTACTTGGTGATGCGGAAGAACCACTGATCCAGATTCTTCTTGATCACCGGCGTTTTACAGCGTTCACAGTGCCGATCCTCGCCCCAGACCTGTTCCCGCGCCAGGGTCGTGTTGCACTGGGGACACCAATCCACCGGCGATTCCTTCTTGTAGGCCATGTCGTTCTCGTACAACTTCAGGAAGAACCACTGCGTCCAGCGGTAGTATTCGGGATCGGAGGAAATCGCCTGGCGCGACCAGTCCCACATCGCTCCCATACTGCGCAGTTGTCGCTGCATGTTGGCGATGTTCTTATAGGTCCACTCCTTGGGATGGATGCCGCGGGCGATCGCCGCGTTCTCGGCCGGTAACCCAAAGGCATCGAAACCGATGGGATACATCACGTTGAGGCCTTTCATGCGCAAGTAACGGGCGCGTGCATCCGACGGCGTCATGGCAAACCAATGCCCGATGTGCATGTCACCCGAAGTGTAGGGAAGCATGGTCAGGAAATAGAATTTCTCCTTTTGGGGATCGATTTCTGCTTTATAGAGCTGATCCTCTTCCCAGCGCGCCTGCCACTTCACCTCGATTTCGCCTGGATCGTATCGCTCGATCCAGGCGCGCTCCCGGTCGTCCTTTCCCGCTTCTTTTTTCTTTCCCATCGACATCCTCCAGATATTCAACGATTCTCGAACAATCCCAACCCGCTTCACAAAAAAACCTTCGTCCGTTCAGGGACGAAGGTGCGCTCCGCGGTACCACCCTGCTTCCCGACCGTTTGGAAGCTCGCTGCTTGCCAGCGTCATCGGGCTGCTCGGATCGCGCTAACGGGCGATTCCCGCTCTCGACTACTCGTTTCGCCGGGAGGGCTTGTCCAAAAGGACGACAGGCGAGTTCTGCCTTTCTGCGGCGTTCCGTGGCCGCCATGCCGGGCTCTCACCCTCTCCGGCTCGCTGACGGATGGCCTACTACTCCTGCCATAGCCAGGTATTCAGTTATTTGGTGGACCCAGTGGGATTCGAACCCACGACCTCCTCAATGCCATTGAGGCGCGCTCCCAACTGCGCCATGGGCCCTTAGTGTGGACCTGGCGGGATTCGAACCCGCGACCTCATCAGTGCGATTGATGCGCGCTCCCAACTGCGCTACAGGCCCCCGCCGAGGTGCTGGGATTGTACTTCACCGCTATAGCACTGTCAAGAAACGCATTGATCTCCTCCCCCAGCACAACTATAATGCCCGTAGGAGGAGCGTATGTACGCAGACCGCATCACCCGACTGCAGCAGGCAATGGTGGAAGATGAAATCGATGCGGTGGCCCTCAACCCGGGACCGACCCTGGCCTACCTCACAGGGCTTTCCTTCCATTTGATGGAACGCCCCGTGCTGGCCATTTTCAGCGCTAAATCGGATCCAATCCTTATCACCCCTGATCTGGAACGCGCCAAAGCCGAGTCGACCAGCTTCAATATACAGCTCTTTACCTACGACGAAACCGCCAGCTCACGCGCAGAGACATTCCAGGAAGCCTGTCAATCGATCGAAGACAATCGAATAGGAGTCGAACCGCTGCGCATGCGCGTGATGGAGCTGCATTTGCTGGAGAAACACGCCGCCAATGCGACGTTCGTCTCCGCAGAAAATATCCTCGAAGCTTTGCGTGTAATAAAAACCCAAGACGAAATCGAGATCATGCGTCAAGCCGTCATCGCGGCCGAGGAAGCGCTCAAAGCCACAATTCCATTAATCCGCATCGGCATGACCGAGCGCGAGCTGGAAGCGGAACTCACCATACAGCTGCTGCGGGCCGGATCGGAATCCGATTTCCCCTTCGATCCCATCGTCGCCTCCGGGCCCAACAGCGCCCTGCCGCATGCCACACCCACCGAACGAAAACTTCGAACCGGTGACCTGCTGATCCTCGACTGGGGCGCCCGTGTAAATGGATACATCTCCGATATCACGCGCACGTTCGCACTCGGCGAGATCGACGCGGAATTGAAGAATATCTACGAAGTCGTTCGCGGCGCCAATCAAGCCGGCAGGAACGTCGCACGACCCAGTGCCCGATGCGGCGAGATCGACGATGCTGCCCGAGCAGTGATCGATGAAGCGAGCTACGGCGAATATTTCATCCACCGCACGGGCCACGGCATTGGCATGGAAGCGCATGAACCGCCCTACATTCGAGGGGACAATCCGCAGGTTCTCAAGCCCGGGATGACTTTCACCGTCGAGCCCGGAATTTATCTTCCCGGACGCGGGGGCGTGCGCATCGAGGACGACGTACTGGTTACATCGGAGGGAGTCGAAAGCCTCACGACCTATTCACGCGAGCTGGAGGTTATTACATGACACAAATTATGAAAGGCGGCCAACCATTCTTCCTACCCGCTGGAAGCACCGGCTGTCTGCTCCTGCATGGATTCACCGGCACGCCCAACGAAATGCACTGGATGGGGGAGTATCTCTCCGGACGCGGATACACAGTGCTCGCGCCACGCATCTTCGCACATGGCACACAGCTCAGCGACATGTTCCGTGCACGCTGGAAAGATTGGGTCGCCTCCGCAGAGGACGGCTACCACTTGCTCAAAGGCAGCTGCGAAAAGATCGTCATTGCAGGATTGTCTATGGGAGGCACCCTGTCACTCATCCTATCCAGCTATCTGCCGGTGTCTGGTGTGATCGCCATGGCTGCACCCTACGAAATGCACGACCCCACGGTCCGCAGGCTTCGTCCGATCCTGCCGCTTCTCAGCCTTTTCTACAGATCCAGAGCCAAGGAATCTTCCGGAATTCTCGATCCAATGGCCAAGCAGGTACATGTAGATTACGATGGCTATCCCGTGCGCGGCGGGTACGAACTTCAAGAGCTCCTCGAGGAAATGCGCAGCAATCTTCCGCAGTTGAACAAACCGGTCCTGCTGATCAATTCCAAGTTGGATGAAGCCGTAACCCCCGAACATGCCCGGGCGATATTCGAAAGCCTGCCTTCTTCCGACAAGCAAATCCTGATGTTAGAAGAGGGTGGACACAACATCCCCCGTGATCTCGCTCGCCAGACGGCTTTCCAGGCGGCGGGAGACTTTATCCAACGTGTGACGAGCGAGGCTGGATGAGGCAGATTCAGTCCGGCGCGGAACCCTTCTTCTATCCCGGAGGGGAAACGGGATGCCTGCTCGCCCACGGTTTCACGGCCTCTCCACAGGAGGTGCATCGCCTGGGCGAACACCTGGCGCAGCAGGGTTACACCGTCCTGGGTGTGCGTATGTTCGCCCATGGAACCAAGCACGAGGACATGAACCGCGCTCGCTGGACCGATTGGCTCACCAGCGTCGAAGATGGCTATCATCTGCTTGCGAATCACTGCAAGCGGTTTTTTTTCATCGGCTCTTCCGTCGGTGGTTCCCTTTCCTTGATCCTGGCCACGCGTTTCCCTCCCGCCGGAGTCGTGATGCTTGCAACACCCATTCGGCTGCCCCCCGATCCACGTTTGGAACGTCTCAAACCGATCCTGAAACCATTGAGTTATCTGCTGCCGGCCATCCCCAAAGGACCGCCGACCTGGCACGATCCCCAGGCCCAGGTTGAACGCGTGGCGTATACGGCCTACCCGCTGCGGGCCATCCTCGAACTGGAGCCGTTGCTGGCCGCCATGCGATCCGCGCTGCCAAAGGTGCGCGTTCCAGCGTTCTTGATGCACTCGAAGAACGACCGCTTCATCCCATCCGAACACATGCAGCAGATCTACGAACGCCTGGGATCAAGCGACAAACACATGACCTTGGTCGAGGACAGCAGCCATGTGATCACCTGTGACGCCGAACGAGAAGTGGTGTTCCAGAATGTAACAGGCTTCATACAACGTATCGATACTTCCATCACGGAAGGAGTATGAGAGATGAGTCCGATACTCGAATGGGGAATCCCGATCATCAAATGGCTGCAAGCCCTGGGAGACTGGCTTGTGCTGCCCATGAAATTATTCACCTATCTCGGCAACAAGGAATTTTATATCCTCGTAGCGCCCACGGTTTTATGGTGCTTCGACGCCATGCTGGGATTGCGTATCGGGCTGCTGCTGCTGACGAGCGGATCGATCAACAACATCCTCAAGATGACCTTCGGCCTTCCCCGCCCATATTGGATAAGCAAAGATATCAAAGCCTATGCCTGGCGGCCGACCTTTGGACTGCCCTCCGGGCACGCACAAAACGCGCTGGTCATTTGGGGCGGCCTGTCCATCTGGCTGCGTAAACGTTGGCTAACGATAACGTGCATCCTGCTCATCCTGCTGATTTCCGTATCGAGGCTCTACCTGGGCGTGCATTTTCCTTTAGACATACTGGGGGGATGGCTTTTTGGTGCGATCCTACTGGTGTGCTTCGTAAAACTTGAAAAACCCATCGGTCAGCGGCTCAGCGCCTTGAAACCGGGGATTCAGATCCTGATCGCTTTCCTCGTCTCACTCGCTTTCATCGGACTGGGTTTGGGGGTCAATGCGTTGACTGCGGAGCGCGCCGTGCCACAAGCATGGAGCGAAACCGCCAGCCTTGTGCAGCCTGAAGGCCTGGTCGATCCCCGTGTCCTCGACGAACTAATCACCGCCAGTGGTTCGCTTTTCGGACTGGCTGCTGGAGCTGTGCTGCTGTTTCGTTGGGGTAGGTTTAACGCTCGAGGCCCGTGGAAGCAGCGTGCCCAACGCTACTTTGTCGGTGTGATCGGCTTGCTGACACTCTACATCGGGCTCAAGCTCATATTCCCCAACGATAACAGCCTGCTGGACCACGTCTTACGCTACGTGCGTTACGCTGCCATTGGATTCTGGGCTTCCTATGGCGCGCCGAGATTGTTCGTCAGACTGGGGATGGCGTAGGATATGATTCCCACTCTTGATTGAAGGTCTCAACCCCCGCGAAGTGTCGCCTGAGAGGAATCACGATTTCTTCCCCGGTTTCATCTCCCGCAGCAAAAACCAATGTCCCATGCGGTCGGCGGCTTTCTTCGGGGCGCGATCGTAATACATATCGAAAACGCGTCCGTCTTCCACTTTAATTCGAAAAAAGAACCGCCCCACACCCCACGAGCCGCGGCGCTCGGCCACACGCAGGTGTTCTTCGGCCATGTTGCGAGACATGTCGCCTCGCCGGTGGGTGTCGAACCACTCCGCGATCACTTCCGTCACGCGCAGATTCTCATCCCCCCAGATGATCGTATCCGGAACTTTGGGTTTTTTACGCAGTGTGGGAGATCGATCGAAGCCCACCTCGATCTCGTCGTCGATGAAGCGCGCCGGAATCCAATCAGACTCCATGCGCCTCACCGAATTGGGTGATCCAGAGGCGCGTCGTCGCCGCCGTGTGGCAAATCAGTCCCAACAAGGATAACAGCGTTCCCAAACCGAAGATCGACAAGGAGAGCACGAAGAGCCCAACGACGCAGCGTGAGCCCCACGGCATGCCCAGCCAGAGCGCAGCCAGGACGCCGGGCCAGGTGAGACCGAAAACCAGAAATGGCCAGGCAACTTTCGTCGGCGGAACCGGTAATGACAACGGGGATATTTTTTCACTCTCGGGCGAGTGAAACCAGAGCAATTGCACATCCCCTACATCGAGGTAGGATCCAAAACAAAGAACATACAAGCTGTTCACCACCGACCAGGTCATGAGCAGTACTGCGATCAAACTTAACAGGATCAAACTCAATGGATGTTTCTGCACCGTGACTCCAGAGAAGCATGACGGGGAGGGTTTCCCTCCCCGTTTGATGATGACAAGCAGTATCTACTCAGCCTCTTGCTTGCCGAGTTCTTTCTGTCGAGCGGCGATGATCTCCTCGATGATGTGATGCGGCACAACTTCGTAATGACTCAAGGACGTGGAGTAATAGCCTCGTCCGCCGGTGAACGATCGCAGATCGGTGGTGTAGCGCTGGATTTCCGCCAGGGGCACTTTGGCCGTAACCACGCTGCGGCCGCGTTCGGTTTCCATCCCCCCCACGCGCGCCCGGCGGGTATTCAAATCACCCAACACATCGCCCATGTTGCTCTCGGGTACGATCACACGCACATCCATGATCGGTTCGAGTAACACGGCAGCGGCATCCTGGATCGCCAATTTGAAAGCTTCTCGTCCAGCAATTTCGAAGGCAACAGCTTTCGAATCCACGGGGTGTTCCTTGCCATCTGTAATCGCTACTTTAACCTTCTCGACAGGATAGCCGGCAAGCACACCCTGTTTCATCACGCCGCGCACACCTTTTTCAATAGCAGGCAAGTAGCTGGAAGAGATCGCCCCACCAAACACTTCGCTTTTAAATTCGAATTCCCCTTCTTCCAGAGGCTCGACACGCATGTGCACTTCGGCGAACTGACCCGCACCGCCCGTCTGCTTTTTATGCCGATATTGTGAAACGCCTTCCTTGGTGATCGTTTCACGATAGGGCACCCTGGGAATTTCGGTATCCAGGTGGACCTGGAACTTCGATTCCGCCTTGCGAATGGCGACATCGATGTGTTGATCACCCATGCCCTGAAGAATCGTCTGATTGGTGCTGGGTTCCTGATACCAGGACAAGGTCGGATCTTCCTCGCTCAAGCGTGTCAGTGTGGGACTGATCTTGGTCGAATCGGCCTGTGTTTTCGGTGATACGGCGACCGCATACAGCGCCGTGGGATATTCGGGCTGGGGAAGCAGAATGGGGTGCGCCTTGTCACCCAGTGTGTCCCCGGTTTCCGTCTCACCCAACTTCGCCACCGTTCCAATATCTCCGGCGTGGAGTCTATCTACAGAAAGTTGCTCCTTGCCGCGCATCGCGTGCAGGCTCCCCAAGCGCTCATCTTCGTCGCGGCTGTGATTGTGGGCTTTGCGATCGCTGTCCAGGAGCCCCGAATACACACGCATATAAGTGAGCTTCCCCACGAAGGGATCGGCTGTGGTCTTCCAAACGTAGACCGCTAAAGGTCCGTCGTCCGACGCTGATAGAGTCTCTTCACCAGATTTCCCTTTGGCTACAACCGGTTCTACGTCAGCTGGTGAGGGGAACAGATCGACCATGGCTTCAAGTAACGGTGCCGTACCGATGTTTTCTGTGCCGGCAGCGACAAATACCGGAACAAAACGACCCGATTGCACGCCGCTTCGAAATCCCTTGGCCACATCTTCCGCGCTGAGTTCCTCCCCTTCCAAATATTTTTCCAGCAGGGCATCGTCCCCCTCCGCAGCAGCCTCAACCAGCACCATGCGCGCTTCTTCGACGACATCTTGATATTCAGCAGGAATGTCTTCCTGCTTGGATCCGTCTCCTGGTCGTGCCTTCATACTGAAGAGATCGATTACACCCTTGAAATCCTGTTTTTCTCCCAAAGGAATCTGAACGGGGATGAAAGTGACATCATTGGAGAGTTCCTGCACCGCTGTTAACACTGCTTTGAAATTAGCATTCTCGCGGTTCATTTTGCTGATTACCACGAATCGGGGTAATTTGAACTCATCACAATATCCCCAGGCCAATTCTGTTCCAACTTCCACACCGGCGACAGAATCAACCACGATCACAGCGCCATCTGTCACACGCAGCGCTGAAATGACCTCGCCGATAAAATCAGTGTATCCCGGCGTGTCCAGCAGATTGACCTTATGGTTATTAAATTCAATCGGCAGAATGGACGTCGAGAGCGAGAGAGTACGACGAATCTCTTCCTCCTCGAAGTCGGAGACGGTATTGCCATCTTCGACTTTACCCATGCGGTTGATCACATCGGTTAAAAACAGCATTGCCTCTCCCAGGGAGGTTTTTCCAGCACCACCGTGAGACACTAAGGCAACATTACGTATAAATTCCGTTGCATACTCTTTCATTCGATTGGGGCCCTTCCAACGAGGTTTCCTAGCCCAGTGATTGTAAAGCACGAGGGGCATGTTGTCAAAGATGTTACAATTCCAATCGTGAGTATACTGCGATGAAATTTATCAACCAACACTCGTTTTTATTCTTCTCAGGTCTATTTATACTGACCGCGGCCTTTATCGTTTTACGCACAGGTATAACGATCCCGCGACTGTTGTTGATCCTGGGTCTCATGCTCGTTATGGCAATACTGTATCTTGTTCTCAACCCCGGGGGGAGTTCATCCCGTGAAGTCGGTCAAATTCAATCCAGAATCGGAAGCGGAACGCCGGTACTTCTCGAATTTCAGAGTCAATATTGAGTGGCCTGCATGGCCATGAAGCCCATCGTGAATGGGCTCGAAGCGGAATTCCAGGACGAACTCGAAGTTATCCATCTGGACGTACAAAAATTCGAATCTCGAGGATTCATGGAAGTGTACGGATTCGAGTACACCCCCACATTCATCCTGCTAGACGGCGATGGAAACGAACGTTGGCGAAGCGTCGGCGCGCTAAACACCACATCCCTCCGCGAGGCGCTCTCAGATATCCCGTGATTCCGCAAATCCTGTTTGAACTCTCGTACTTGTTCCACCGCACACCCTGGGACACTGGAATAACACCTCCGGAATTGTTTGCATATCTCGATTCGCATCCCCCAGGCCGCGCCCTCGATTTGGGCTGTGGTACCGGAACGAATGTCATCACCATGACGAGACGGGACTGGCAGGTCGTAGGCATAGACGTTTCTAAGTTGGCCATCCGACGCGCCCGCAAGAAAGCACGTAAAGCAAATCTGTCGATAGCTTTATTCCAGGAAGACGTAACCCAACTGGAATTTCTCGCAGAACCCTTCGATCTCGTGCTCGACATCGGCTGCTTTCACAGCTTGCCCTTGGAGACGAGGGCACGTTATGCCGCCCATCTCAAACGTCTGGTCAAGCCCGCGGGGACCTACTTGCTTTACGCCTGGCTGCATGACGAAGATCTCTCCCGGGAGAACCCACCGAAGGAAGCCGAAATCCACGCTCTCCTCTCCCCGGATTTCGAATGCCAGCATGTCGCCCACGGCACAGAGCGCCAAAGAACCACGGCGTGGTTCACCTTTAATCGGAAAACATAATGGCGCGCGTGTTGATGATCTTCCTCGATGGAGTCGGGCTGCAAGGAGAAGACCCGGAAAAGAACCCCTTTGCCGTGGCATCCATGCCGGCCCTGGTCGATCTCCTGGAAGGACGCAGATTGCTGGCCAGCTCGACGCCATTTGTCGGCGAACGTGCGACGCTCATCGCCGTCGATGCCTGCCTGGGCGTCGACGGGCTGCCGCAATCCGCAACCGGTCAGGCCAGCTTGCTCACGGGTTGTAACGTCCCTGCAGAAATTGGCTACCATTATGGACCCAAACCAAATCGTGTGATTCGAGACATTCTTGCGGAAGACAACGTATTCGCCATGGTCCGACGAGCAGATGAACGAGCGGCGCTGCTCAACGCCTATCCCCCGCGTTACTTCGAAATGATCCGATCTGGACGCCGATTGTATTCCGCAATTCCCTTTGCCCTCACCTCAGCCGGATTCGAACTTATGACCGACGAGGACCTCCGCCAGGGACGAGCGTTATCGGCCGATTTCACCGGCACCGGCTGGGTTGAACATCCCGATTTTCCCCCGGCGCCTGTCTATACACCCGCCGAGGCTGGCGGCTTAATGGCCACCATCTCCCAGGCGTATGCGCTCTCCTGGTTCGACTACTGGCCTACGGATTACGCCGGTCATCGCGCCTCACTCGAAGAATCCCTTGATTTGCTGGAGACCTTCGACGGCGTTTTGGACAGTCTCATCTCCGACTGGGAGAAACGCACTGACTTGATCGTGCTTACCTCTGATCACGGCAACCTGGAAGATCTCAGCGTGCGCGGACATACCCGCAATCCCGTTCCCGCCCTGCTCATCGGACCATCAGACCTTCGCAGCCAGTTCGCTGCCAACCTCCACGACCTGACGGATTTCGCCGAGGCGACGATCAATACGATAAGCGACTCTCATCGTGATTCAGGTTAACTAGCTCAAAAGTGATTACGGAATAAGTATCGCTTCCGTGTCATCATTTCCTGGCGAAGTTGGAGAATTCCAACCTGATATCCCAAGGACAGAAACCCCTGCTATACTACAAAGAAGTAACAATGAATTAACGAAAAGGTAGGGGTCGAATGAATCCCCCACTTCCGGACAAAGATAGAGAAATCCTATTACAGATCGCACGCCAGGCGATCGAAGCGGCGGCCAACAACGTAAATCTGCAACCCCTCGACTTGCAATCTTTATCCCCCAGATTACGCCAACCGGGGGTTTCCTTTGTAACCCTGTACAACGGTGACCAACTGCGCGGCTGCATCGGAGGCCTCACGCCTGAGCAGCCACTCGCCGAGGACGTTCGCGCCCACGCTGCCGCTGCAGCGACGAAAGATTTCCGTTTCCCACCAGTCCAGCGAAAAGAAATCCATCAACTCAGAATTGAAATTTCCGTTCTCTCCAATCCCGAACCTCTAGAGTATCAGGATGCAAACGATTTAATCCGCCAACTCCGGCCGGGCGAGGATGGCGTGATCATCCAGCGAGGAAACCGTCGCGCCACATTTCTGCCCCAGGTGTGGAAAAAGATCCCCGAACCTGATCGCTTCCTGAAAGCGCTCTGCGAGAAAGCATTTCTACCGCACGATGCCTGGAAATCAAAAGACTTACACGTCTCCACGTATCAGGTCCTCTCGATCAACGAAACGGAGACGAAGGACGATTAGCCGCAGTATCTTTTCCATCGATCCGCTAATCGATGCGGTTCACACCCCCTGGCAAGCCAGTCGTAGTACGACCGCGCTATATATGTAGAGGTATGCCCCACCGATAATCGGGATAGCGGATCCCGCCATTGAATTCTCACACATAGATGAAGTAATCGAAATGTGGGTCGGAACAGAGGGGATATTGTGCCTCGAAAAGCGTTGAAATTTCTCTTCTCAAAAAGTGTGCTGAAAGTATTATTGGTATCGTCGCTGATAATACTCGCAGGCGTGGGCGCAATCACCATCTTATATTTCACTCCCCGATTGCAGATTGAAATAGCTCTCTACGCAACCGAACGCTCGGAGGCCGATACGCTCTCTACCCTTCCCCGCACACGGACATCTACCAGTCACACGCAGGAAGAAGATGATGCCACGAGAACTCTCTCCCCACGACCAACAAAGCGTTTAAGCAATACCCCATCCCCAGAGAACTCGCCGACTCCATCAAGCACCATCCCTGCTTCCAGAACCCCGACGATAACCAGTACGATCACACGCACACCAACGTTGTATGTTCCCATCTATCCGACGAACACTGCGACTCAACCGATCATTCCAACGAGTACCCGCACTCGAACCCTTACAGCTACCCCGCCGCCTGCGGGCACGCCAACCCCGACCTCAGAACAGACTTCCCCGGCGTCGCCGCCACAGCCTGCAAGCGCCACACCCACGCAACCCCCAACCGTAACACCCACTTCGCCGATTGCATCCTGTTCGCCCAGCGGGAACAGCGCTTACGAGGCGACGCTCTTGAGTCTCATTAACCAGGCGCGCAACGATCATGGACTCGGTTCCCTTACCCTGCGCAGCCCACTGACTGCGGCGGCCCGTATTCACAGCGCAGACATGGCTTGTAATAATTTTATATCTCACACCGGATCGGACGGCTCCAGACCTGCCGATAGAGTTGCCGCCCAGGGGTATTCGTTTACGTGGATCGGAGAAAATATCTATTGCGGGGGTGGTTCCTACAACGCTCCCCAGCAAGCTTTTCAGTGGTGGATGAACAGCACCCCCCATCGTGAGAACATCCTTGGCGCCAACTATCAATCGATCGGTATAGGGTACCAATACAACCCCGACGGTCAGTACGGCGGTTGTTTCACCCTCGTTTTCACCCGTCCGTGAGGTGTGAGCGCATTCGACCACACACCAATTGTGTGAGCCCGACCATGATAGCCCCGTTATAAAGAAAAAGCCGGAAAACCCGGCCGTATACTCACATGCGCAAGAACGACAAACTGACGCTGCCACCCGAACAGGTTAGGTCCGCGCCTGCTTCTTGACGGTCTCGATCAGGATTTGACGTACAACACCCAAGGGTAAATCTTCGAGACGCTTGAAACGCACACAGCTTTTACCAACGTCCAATTTACCAAATTGCTTGCGGTATCTGTCTACGAGCATGGTATCTAAATAAAGGCTCATATAGTGTTTCTGTGATGCAAAGGAACAAATCACTTCATCTAGTTCGTAGGTCGGCATGCGGTAACGCATCGTTTCCTGTGCCTGGGGGACGGTTTCACGCACGAGATCGCGGAGTGCAGACAACGCGTCAGTACGATCTGTCGATAATTTCTGAATATAGGCATCAACTTCAGCGCTTTTCTGCACCGCTTCTTTTCTTCAATCCTTCCCTGACGGAATTGACATCTGGCCACGAGTTCAAGAAGCAGGTTCGATTTCTAAAATCTAGATCTGTTCGAAATGCTGGGTATTCAGAACGAAAATCGTCGCTTTTCGTCGCCCAGCATCCTGAGACTCAGACCGTATTCCACGGATCGCCTCAATGGCCTCCTCCACTCGCTCTTTTTGCAGGCCGATGAGCAGAGTAGTATTGCCACGACGTAATAAACCGCCCGTAGACGCCACCCGGGTGACCCGAAATTTCTTTTCGATGAGCACTTCGACCGCTCGATCCGCATCTTTATCGCCCAGGATTACAATCATCAGTTTCACGTCAAATCACCTCACACTGCTCGACATCGAAGACAAAGACCGTTGCTCCGTATAACTCAACCTGTTTTGCTTGACCCACACGATCGGGCCTGTCTTCAAAAGGTACCGGTAGATATTCCACACTTCCTCGAGTGGCTTCCCGCAGCACATTGATCGTGCTTTCCAATTGCCCTTCCGGGATGCCTACCAGCAGCAAATGGTTCGTTCGTCGTAAAAAGCCGCCGTTACTGCGCACCCGTGTGGCCAGCACGCCCTTCGCTCTAAGCGAATCGGTAACCGGTTCGAGATCCCGCTCCTGGATCACCACCATGATTAATTGGCATACATCCTGATGCAGAGACGTCTGATGCGCATGATCGGTCCAGGCTTCGATGCCTGTTTCCAAGGCTTCGTCGACTTCGGTAATCAAGTCCTCATAGGTAATGTCCGTGATAATCCCATTTCGACGCAGCGTCGCCAGCGTGCCTCGCTGCGCCCGCAACATTTCACGGCGCGCATTGATCAACTCTTGCTCTTCAATATCCGGTGTGTCGTGCAGGATCTCTTGAACGGCCAGTGTTAGATTTTTAAGACGCTGCTCGAGCACGGGTTGAAGATGCTCCCAGGTATGTTCCGAAATCAACCCGCCTTTGCTTAGCCCCTGAATGCGCTCGTATCCCGCTCGTTCCGCGAGCGCTCTCGCTTGTCGACGTTCATATTCCATCTG
>Ga0307430_1000494_pt1 | contig 34077 bp, 32 predicted proteins | sample SalMarWE160130MG_FD_202159 | JGI IMG/M metagenome (GOLD analysis project Ga0307430, IMG submission 202159) | Salt marsh sediment microbial communities from the Plum Island Ecosystem LTER, Massachusetts, United States - WE1603-130 | ecosystem: Environmental > Aquatic > Marine > Intertidal zone >...
ACCGACGTGATTGAACTATCCAACGAAGGAGGTCGTCTACGATGGAAGATCGAGAACGAAGGCTTTAACGTGCAAAAGAATGGGGGCTATGCACTGGAACACATCTACACCCACAATCCGGTCTCGGTCAAGATATTCTACTTGCTGCTCCAACTCGCTCATACGCTGGCCCAGCTTATCGAGCGCGGCAGCCTGTTCCGCAAGGCCTTCCCCGCAGGGGTGGGTTCGGCCAAGAATCTGGCCTGGCGTCTCTTGGAAGCCTGGCGCAACGTACGCCTCAGTGCCCATCAAGTCCAGCAGATGTTGAGCACGCGTGTCCAGATCCGCTTTAAGCCTCCATAACGCCTTTGCCTCTGTGTTCCAGTGCTTGCCCCCGACAACTGAATCTTACCCCCTCTCCTGCATTTTGACCAGCTTGCTCCCCGAGCTGGGGCAATCCCGCATGCCTTGTCTCCGAATACCCCCCCGAACATCCGCCCCTCGTACCCAGAACCCCTACTATCTGCCCGCGTATTCTTCATTGCTGTCCTGGGAGAGGCTTATTCGGGGGTTTCCCAGACCGCCGACGCCCGGCTCGAAGACACACCCCACATATCGGCTATCTTCGCCGCTGAGGCCGCCGAATACTTCGGGGGGCGGGACAAGGTTCATCAAGTGGTCACCCTCAGCACCAGCACGGGGGACTATACAGTGTACGTTGAAAAGGTGCTGCCGCCTTCCCCCGCCCTGCAGTCGTTTCACGACCAATTCGACTTTTCGGTGCTCATGACACTCGACGATGCCCACGAGTTGTTGGGAGACGATCAGATCAACTATGTCCGCGTGGTCCCGCGAGGGATCGGCAGTGCAGACTTGGCCGCTCTGATCCACGAAAACATCGTCGGGGTGGATGCCAAAACCCACGAGGAGGTCTTGCAGGACCTCTGGCAGTCTATGGGGCCCATGCAAACCAGCATGAGCGTGCTGAAGTACTTTGTCCTGGCGATAGCCGTTCTCACCATCCTGAACACCTTCTTTATGGCCGCACGGGAAAGGGTCAGGGAGGTGGCGACGCTCAAGGCCTGTGGCGCGACCAACAGAGTGATCCTGGAGATGTTCTTGAGCGAGGCGGTGCTGATTTCACTCATCGGCTCTGGCGTTGGTGTCTTGCTCTCGGTCATATTCATAGTCCTGGCGGCCTTATCCCTCGGTTCAATGGCCACGCTGGTGACGATCCCGCTGAGCCCCTTGGTGGTCGGTTTTCTGATCGGGTTGGTGACGGGGCCACTGGCGGCCATCGTGCCGGCCATCATCAGCGCCAGACGGGACCCTGTCAGAGGGCTGCGCTACGAATAGAGGAGGTAGAGCGATGGGCGAGATAGTCATTGAATGTCAGGACCTTCACAAGGACTACCAAATGGGGCAGGTCACTGCAGGTGCGCAAGGGCGAGTTCGTGGCCATCATGGGACCATCCGGCTCCGGCAAATCCACCCTGATGCACATCGTGGGCGCTCTGGATAGACCGACGAAGGGTGACGTCCTGATCGGCGGGAAGTCAATGGCCCGGACAGAGGATAGTCAACTGGTTCACCTGCGGGCGGAAAAGATCGGCTTCGTCTTTCAGACCTTCAACCTGCTGGGCAGCCTCTCGGCCCTGGACAACGTGGAGATCGTGATGCGTTTTGCGGCCAACAAGGAGCCAATTCGACGCCTACCACGCCCAGGGAGAGAACCTGATCTTCTTCGTCGAGGACGAGGAATACGACGCGGTCGAGGTCTGGCACTTTGCGGGCGGCCCCTACGGCAGCGGAACGCACGACGTCATCCTGACCCACGCCGATATGTCGCAGACCCACTACCCCGACAGCCGATCGGCGGTAGAAGCGATGCACCAGCGGGGTGTGGATGCCTACTATGCCGACATCTCCCGCACCATCCAGACCCGCGAACTTGACAAATAATTCAAATCGTAGTATAATTGGTTCAGAGAATAGTTCCGAAAACGAAGTAAGAAGGGTGAGATGGTATCCGCAGAGGCAGTTGAAAGGTTCTCCAGGCTGTTCCCCCGATTGGGGGAGGTGTTCGCCAGCCTCGAGTCCTCGTTCGAGGATACCTCCCTCACCAAGCTGGATTTGGTGGCCCTGAAGGTGCTGGCGGAACGGGAGCAGGTCATCATGAGCCAACTGGCAGAGAGGCTGTCCATAGCGCTCAGTTCAACGACGGGCATCGTGGACCGGTTGGTGGCGAGGGGCTACGTTTCCAGGAGCAGGAGCAAAGAGGACCGGAGGATCGTCAAGGTCAGACTGACGGAAAAGGGCGTACGTCTCCTGGCGGACCACGATAGGCGGGCCAGATTGATGGTCGAAAGAGTGTTGTCGTGTCTGGATGAACAGGAGCAGGAAGAATTGGTTCGCGTGCTGGAGAAGGTGGACCGCGCTCTCTCTGAAGCGTAGCGTTTGCCTGCCGGTTGGTGTGTGCATCTCTTTTTTTGCATCCAATTGCTTCGATAAGAGAACTATTGGTAATAACGAATCACTCGCAAGTCGAACCGTTCGCCAGATGTGATACTTCCCAAACATTCGTGGGCGAAAGAATCAATCAGGGGGTGAGCAAAATGGAGACCAGTCAAGTGGCGCTCGTCAGGTGCGCCGATTACGAGCAAGAGAGAGTCAACTGCGCCGTCAGGCAGAGCATTGACCTCGTCGGCGGCCTGGGGCGATACGTCAAGCCCGGCGACGAGGTGCTGCTCAAGGTGGCCCTGCTGACGGCCAAGGAGGGGGTCTATCCCCATCCCAGCGTCGTCAAAGCGGCTATCGAGTTGGTGAAGGAGATCGGCGGCGTGCCCATCGTGGCCGACACGCCGGGCGTCGTCCACCAGGGTAACGAGGCTGCCTCTGCCATAGCCGACTCAGGTCTGAAGGCGGTCGCCGAAGAGGTCGGGGCCAAAGCCTTCCAGTTCGAGACCAGGGGCTTCGTCGAGGTTCCTGTCCCTGAAGGGAAGAAACTGCGCTCAATCTATGTGGCCAAGGCGGCACTCGAGGCCGACGTCATCATCTCCGTGGCGAAACTCAAGACCCACGGCTACACCCTGTTCACAGGGGCGGTGAAAAACATGTTCGGAGCTGTTCCACCTAAGACGAGGAGGGAGATTCACGCCACCCTGACCCGCCCTGAAGACTTTGGCGAGGCGTTGGTGGACATCTACTCCGTGGCCAGGCCCAGACTGGCCCTCATGGATGGCGTGGTCGCCATGGAGGGCAATGGCCCGGCTCACGGGGATCTGAGGCCGGTGGGGGTGATCCTGGCCTCGGGTGACGGCGTAGCCCTGGATGCGGTGGCCTCTCGCATCGCTGGCTTCGAGCCGATGGAGATCCATAGCACCAGGGCGGCTATGAATAGGGGCCTGGGCAATGGGGACATGAGCCGCATCGAAATCCGCGGAGAGAAAGTCGAAGACGTGGAGATGACGTTCAAGCGGCCGTCCCCCTGGCAGTCGAACCTCCCACCCCGGCTTATGGGACTCCTGAACCGGCTGCTCTACGTCCGGCCGCAGGTGGAGGTGGAGAAATGCCGGCAATGCGGCATCTGCGAGGCGGGCTGTCCGGTCGGAGCCTTGCGGCTGGCCCCCTATCCGACCTTCGACCGGAAGAAGTGTATTGAATGTTATTGCTGCCACGAGCTCTGTCCCGTGGGCGCCATCGTCCTGGAGAGAAGTTTCGGGGCCAGGTTGATGGCAGCGCGGGGCAGATAGAGCAAAGGAGGTAACGCAATGAGCGAAGAAGGAATGAACATCCTGGACGCGATCCAGCGGCGGGTGAGTGTTCGCAGTTACGGGGACCGCCCGGTGGAGCCGGCCACGATCGAGCGGCTGCTTGGCTTGGTCGCCACAGCCGGCCACCTGACCAGCGTGCCCCCGCGCGTCGGGCTGGTCAGCGGCGTGAAGCGGACGCGGCGTGTCCTCACCTCCATGGTCGGCTCTTACGGCCTGATACAGAACCCGCCCCACCTGCTGGTGGGGGTGATGCCCGAGGAGAGCGACCTGGCCCGGCTCGACCTGGGGTACGTGCTGGAGCAGGTGGTGTTGGAGGCGACCCGGCTGGGGTTGAGTACCTGCTGGGTGAGCGGCATGTTCGACGCGCAGCGGGCCGGGGACGCCGTGGGGCTGGCATCGAGGGAGGTGGCAGCGGCAGTCATTGCGCTGGGCTATCCCGCCGAGGACCGCCTGGGCCGTCTCCGCAGCCGCACCGTGCGCCGCGCGTTCGGCGGTCACCGGCGCAAACCCTTGACGGAGATCGTCTTCTCCGACCGCTGGGGGAAGCCATGGTCGCCGCACGGCGCCGGCGGCTCGACTGAGCTCGCCGAAGTCCCGACACTGGTCGCCGCGCTGGAGCACGCCCGGCTGGCCCCCTCGGGTGCTAATTCTCAGCCGTGGCGGTTCATCGTCAGGCCGGGGTACGTGGCACTTGCGCTGGTACCGCCCAGGCCCATAGAAGTCGGCATTGCGGAGCGAGTCTCTCCTCTGTTTGGCGTGGAACCGCAGGCGATGGTGCACGCGAAACCCATAGATGCCGGCATCGTGATGGCCCACTTTGCGCTGGCCTCGGCGGCGCTGGGGCGCGAGGGGCGGTGGGAGGTGCGGCTGGGAGATGACACCCTGGCACGAGAATGGGGACTGCCGCAGGGGGTGATCCCCGTGGCGACTTTCAGATGAATAATCTACGAGGAAAGAACGCCATCCTGACCGGCGGCTCGCGGGGCATTGGCCTCTACATCGGGCGGGCGCTGGCCTGTGAGGGGGCAAACCTGGCGCTGGTGGCGCTGCCAGCCGAGGCCGCCCAGTTGGAGGCGGTGGCGCAGCAACTGGCGGCGCTGGGCGCGAGCGCGGTGGCCATCCCCGCCGACATCAGCGACGAAGCGGCCCGAGTGTCCCTGGTGGAGCGCGCTAAGGCGGAGTTGGGGGCTATTGACATCCTGGTCAACAACACTGGCGTCGAGCCTATGGGCCGGTTCGCCCGGCAACCACAGGAAGATATAGTGCGAGCCATTGAGGTAAACCTGACGGCGACTCTGCTGCTGACCCAACGAGTGCTGCCGGACATGCTGGCACAGAGGCAAGGTCACATCGTCACCATCGCTTCGATGGTGGGGAAAAAGGGAGCAGTCTACTCCGCTGCCTACTCGGCGACCAAGGCGGGCGAGATCGCGTGGACTGAGGGGCTGCGGAGCGAACTGGAGGGCACGGGCGTGAGCGCCTCGGTCGTGTGCCCCGACTATGTCCCGAGGGCGGGGGTCGTCGCCGAATAGGACGTCCCACGCCGCCGTTGCTGACAGTGACCACGGAGCAAGTGGCGCGGGCAGTCGTGCGGGCCATCCGGAGGGATCTTCCCGAGGTGCTGGTGACCCCTGGACCGATACGATTGCTGCTGGCACTCAACGTCCTCGCACCGGGCCTGATAAACGCACTGCTGAAACGTTTGGGCGTCATCGAATACCACCGCGGGCTGGCGGACTGGCAAGGAGGATTCCGATGAAAAAGGCAGCGCTCGTGACCGGAGCATCCAGTGGCATTGGGTACGAATTGAGCAAACTGCTTGCACGGGACGGTTACGATCTCGTGCTGGTGGCCAGAAACAAGCAAAGGCTCGAACAACAGAAGGAGGAGATTTGCTATGGAAAAGCGAGGATTTCACCATTGGGCCTGGCTGGTCGTGTTCCTGCTGGGTGGGCTGTTGATGATCTACGGCGGGGCGCAGGACGTGGTGCTCTTTTTCGCGCCCGAACTGGCGCCGGTGCCGTCGTGGTACCCGGCGCCGCCCATCGTGGGGCTGGTCTGCGGGCCGGTCGTGCTGGCCTCGGCCGGGTTGAACGTCGTGTGGGGGTGGCGACTACGGCGCGCCGAGGGCGCCCGGGAGCGAAGGCTGGCGCGCCAGGTGGCCCTCGTCAGCGGCGTGGAGGTGATCGCCGATTGGGTCAGCGGCTACTACGGCTTCGGCAGCCTGATGGCTTTTCTGACCGGCATCTGGTTGACGCGGAGAGGATGAATGTCAGGAACTTCACCTAGGCCAACTATGTAGTCCTAGCTATTACAACCGAGTTCTTCTCCCTCTTCGCGGGTGTTCTTGCCCTACCCTCGATTGATGAGCCTGAGCCGGCAGTGCCACTTTTCCTGCAAGAGGCTAAGAAACGCTGAGGTCAAATCGGAAGGCGTCTTGTCTCGATGATAGATGAGGTTTATGTGGCGGTGAAGGTCTACTCCCTCAAGGCGCAGTGCTTTCAGTCGCCCGGTGTCCATCTCGGTCCGAACCGCGTGTTTGGAGATGATCGAAATGCCGAGCCCCGCTTCTACGGCTCTCTTCACCGCCTCTGTGTGTCCTACCTCCAGGGCTATACGTGGTGCAAGTCCCAGGAGGCCTAGCCGCTCCAAGGCGACTCGGCGGGTTGATGAGCCCTCTTCGGACAAAACGGCCGGTTCGGCGCAGAACTCTGCGGGTGTAATTGACTCTCGGCTAGCCCAGCGATGGTGTGTGGAAACGATAACCACTAGCTCATCGGCCAAGATCGGCTCGACTGCAAGGCTTGGGTGCTCAATTGGTGACCCTACCAATCCTAAGTCAACCAGGTTCTCCGCGACCAACCTGGCTACTCCGGGTGCATATCTTATGCAAAGCGCAACCTCAACACCCGGGTGTCTCCTCCTAAACTCCCCCAGCAGGACTGGAAGCATGTACGACCCAACCAACAGGCTTGCTCCAACCGTCAACCGTCCCCGCTTCAATCCTTTCAATTCTTCAAGTGCCTGATCGGCTTCTTCGGCCAAGGTGATCATGCGCTGCGCGTGTTCATAGAGAACCTCGCCTGCTGGGGTAAGAAATACTCTCTTTCCCAGTCTGTCGAAGAGTTTTACCCCGTAGTAGGCTTCCAGGGCTCGGATTTGAGCGCTAACCGCTGGTTGGCTGAGGAATAGCTCTTCAGCGGCGCGGCCGAAGCTGCGTTGACGCGCTACGGCGCGAAAAGTCATCAGTTGGCGCCAGTTAAGTTGAGTTGTGGATGTGCTGATTATGAAATGTAACTACCCACCCTAATGCTCAAAGTCCCCGTCCCGGGGACGTCCCATGCAGCGGGTCACAGTTTCTAACAGGGTATCCTTGCCCACGACGCCCCCGGGGATGGGGGCTGCGAGCCCGGGAAACAGTTTGCGCGGCTAGTGAGCAGTTACGTTTTGATAATCCTGTCTCCTGTGCTATAATGCCACCGGGTTGCCAGGGAGAGGGCTTGTGAGCCCAGATACGATCACTTTCCGTTCTAGACAGAGCCTACGCCACCCGCGCCACGTGGTGGTCATCGGCGCTGTCAACCCTGTCCTGGCACAGTAGTGAACTGGGACGGGTGAGATAGGGGGGGCGATGAGGGCAAGAGTAATTACGGTTACTTCGGGCAAAGGAGGGGTGGGTAAGACGACTCTCACTGCTAACTTGGGCGTCGCACTGGCGATGCAAGGGCAGCGCGTGGTGGCCATTGACGCCGACGTCGGCTTGCGTAACCTCGACATGATGTTGGGCCTCGAAAACCGCATCGTCTACGATCTGGTGGACGTGATCGAAGGACGTTGCCGGTTACGTCAGGCGCTGGTGCGCGACAAGCGACTGTCGGAACTCTTCCTGCTGCCGGCTGCGCAAACCCGTGACAAAAGCGCGGTCCGACCTGATGACATGGTGCGCGTCTGCGAGAGCCTGCGGGAGCAGCACGATTTCATCCTGATTGATTCTCCCGCCGGCATCGAGCAGGGTTTCCGCTACGCCCTCGCTCCAGCCGACGAGATTCTCATCGTCACCAACCCGGAGGTGGCCGCCGTGCGTGACGCCGATCGAGTCATCGGCCTGATTGAGGCAGAAGAGCAGGGTCCTGCACGGCTGATCATCAACCGGATTGAGCCAGACATGGTGCGGCGCGGTGAGATGCTGAGCATCGCCGACGTCGTCGAACTTCTGTCCATTGATCTCATCGGCATCGTGCCGGAGGACAAAGCAATCCTGGTCGCCACGAATCGGGGGCAGCCTCTGGCCTTCTCTAGCGATAGTTCCCTGGCCGGGCAGGTGTTTCATAACGTCGCTCGCCGGTTGCGAGGGGAAGACGTGCCGTTCATGCCCCTGCGCGAACCAGGGATGTTGGAACGACTTTTCCGTTTCATGCGCTCTGAGGGGAATTGACTATGGGGTTCTTCAAACACCTGATGGACCGTCGGCGCGAACCGTCGAGCGGCGAGGTCGCCAAGAAGCGGCTGCGCCTGGTGCTGGCCCACGACCGGACTAGTGTCTCGCCGGCGCTACTGAACACGCTCAAAGACGAGATCATCACTGTGATTTCGCGTCACGTCGCCATTGACGTCGAGGATGTTCAAGTGACCTTCTCCCAGAGTGCGCACGAATCGCGCCTGGTTGCCGACATTCCCTTATTGACCGGGCGCAGACGGCGTAACAAGTAGGATGCGTATCTGGCGGGATTTCGACTAAGTGCTTCTCGCGGTGACCATTCTGCTGGCCGCCTACCCACGCGCACAGCTCTTCAGCACTCGAACTACATAGGCCGTCCCGGTCATTGCTCGTCTCTTTCTTGCTCCTCGGCGGGTATCACCGCCGCATTGTCCAATTTCCAGCGGCCATCCTGCCGGACGAGATACCACCGTATGGCAGTTTCGTCGTCTGGCGCACCGTTTCGACGCTCACAGATGACGTTGAGATCGAAGGTGGCCTGGTCAGAGCTAGTGTCCTCTCCGAGTCGCAAGTCGGTCACCCGCACGTGGATGATCTCACTGCGCGCTGAGGTGCACCCACACCGGCCAGCGGCGCACTGCTCCAGTTGCTCCCATCCTTTCTCGGTAAAGTACTCCGAAATCTGCTCGTCATCGGTATAGTGTCTGTAGAACGCAAGCACGACCTTTTCGGGATAGGGAGAGAGCACGACGTCCTTGGGCTCTGCCTGGTAGCAGACCAGTTCATACTTCTCAGGCATCGCGAGAATACCCTGGTCGAACGACCCGTAGTATGTCCCATTGTCATCGGGGTGGTAAATCAGTCGCAGCGCCAATTGGGCACGGTGTGACAGGCGCTGGTCAACCGTGACATTGTTCAGTTCGACCTTAATGCGGCTGCCACTGAAATGCCCCTTCGGCAAGTATTCCTTTTCGTTCGGTTCCCAGTAGAAGATGGTCAACCTGGTTATTTCACCATTGCAGCGATCACGCACGACCAGTTCAGAGTCCGGGAGCCCGGACAGGACGTTCTCCATAGCAGCGACGCATTCACACTCGCATAAGTAGTCACCACCCGAGGGGCGCAACTCGTAGGGGGTGAGGACGGGGGAACTGCTGTCGTCCAGTTGGTAGACAACACCCGCGATAGGGCTGCCACTCTGCTCGGTCTCGGCCGGCAGGTCGAAGCGGTACAGGACAACCCATTCCTGGTTACCGTCATGGTTGGTGTCGAAGCGGTAGGTGTGGACGTGACTCCAATTCTCTGGCAATTTGACTGGCGGCAGAACCTGAGCCTCTTTCCAGGGTTGGAAATAGAGGACGCCAGCGACAACCACTAGAACAGTGGTGATGAGTGCAACAGTAAGGACTCGTCTATACTTTCGAGCAGGCTTTCTCAATACGGCTTGTAATAACAACCGGGCCACCAGTTGCTTATTCACGCCATAGTCCGGCCGGTTGTGCACTATTTCAGCAAAAGCCCCCTGGGCCCGGTGCCAATTCTTCTCTGCTAGCGCCTTTGTACCTTCGTCGAAGAGGCGAACCAGAGATTTCTCTTTTCGACAGTGTTCCAGCGCTGCATCCCATATTGCCCGGCTCTCCTCGTCGGGGACCTGGATCACCAATTGCTCGTAGACCTCGACGGCCTCTGCCCACTGCTCTGCCCGCTCATGACTTCGGGCTTTTGCTTCCAACCGGCGCGTCAAGATCGCGCTCCGTATCTTCTGGGCCGTATAGTCGTCAGGGGAAACCTGGAGCGCACGCCCGCAGACTGCCAGTGCTCCATCCTCATCCCCCGCTTCCTCCCGTGCTCTTGCCCGAGCCACCAGCGCACGGGTCAGCAGCAAGCGTGCCTCCTCTCGGTCCTGTTCGTAAGCCCACTCCAGTTCGGCTACCGCTTTGTCGATCTGGGTTAGTTGCAGCAGCGTCTCGCCCAGGCGAAGCCGGGCGCGGAAGTGGTGGGGGTTCACCGCCAGTGCATCCCGGAAGTAGCGGACGGCCATCTTCCAGTGATTCCTGCGGAGGAACTCTTGGCCTATGTCAAAGAGTTCCACGGCCAGCGGGTCCACCTGGTCCAACTCATCTTTCACATCCCGGAGGGGCTTATGCTGGCGCACCCAGCGGCGGAAAAGTTCGACGGCGAAGCAATACTCCCGCTCCCCGGTCATGTCCAACACCCGCCGCCTCACCAGGTCGCGGGGAGCCACCAGCTCCACCTCTTGCGTACGCAGCCGGGCGGCGTGGCCCGTCAGTAGCTGCATACCCCGATCCTCCGCGATAGTCTCCCCTTCACCGATGGCCTCGGCCAGGCCGGCGGCGTAGATTTTCTCGGCCAGACTCAGCCCATTCCAAAGACGGAGCAGCGCCTGGGCGCCCATTTCCAGCGCGTTGGGCACGGCGGCCTCCACCTCCGGCACGTCTATCCGCGGCGGCGTGGTGGGGTTCCCCGCGTAGGCCCGCTCCCAGATCTGTTGACAGAGCAACTGGGTCAGGTAGGGGTGACCACTGGTGAGGCTCAGGATGCGCGCCACGGCCTGGTTGGTAAAACGGAGCGTGTTGTTGGCCTCCGCCTGACGCACCATCGCCTCAGCGCTTTCTCGGTCCAGCACCCAGACCTCTCGCACCAGCGAGGCTTTGAAAGTGGCGGTGAAGTCCAGGGCCAGGTCATCGACCCGCCGGCCGACGGCGAAGACGAACGCTGGGTGGGGGTCTTTGTTCATCACACGGCGTATGAAGCGGAAAAGAGATTGGGCCGCTGCCGTCGCCGGCAGTTCCTCTTCGGTTGCTTCGTCCAGCACATCAAACTCGTCCAAGAGGAAAACGGGACGACGATTCTTCCCTAGCACCGCGCAAACCTGAGGCAGGAAAGTGCGGCTGAAGAACAGCCCCCGGTCGTCGAAGGCCGCCGGATCGGGCGGCTCCAGGCCGGCCTGCTCGGCGACGGTGTCGCTCAGATCAGCCAGCACCTGGTCCAGAGGGCGAGTGGCCTGGCCCTGGAGGTCGAAGTAGACGGGCAGGAAGGCGTCGGCCGGGAGGGTACGCTTCAGTTGCAGGAGGAGGGTGGTTTTGCCGATGCACCGCTGGCCGAATAGGATCAGGGAATTGGTGGCTGGGTTACGCAGTCCTCGCGCCACCCAGTCCAGTGTGCCCTGATGACCGAAGAATCCCCTTTCTCCCCGTATGGGAAGCCCCGCCACGTAGGGATTAGCTGGTTGGGCCATTGTTACTTCTTCCTCATCAATTCCTCAAAAAGTGCCCGGCTACACGCTCGAACTATCTGCTCCTGTGGTGGCCGCGTCGCGCACCCACCAGGCGAACACCTGCATCCCCGCTGTCTGCCGTTCCCCTCACCAGAGAAGCAAGTGCTGGCGGTCTAGTGGGCAAACATATAATACCACAAAGGAAAAGAGGGGACAACCTCCGGCATCCTCGTACTACCTATCGAAGTTTGCTAGCAATGTAGACTTTGCGGGGGATGCTGGCAACAGCGCAGGCAATTCGATGCAGGGCGAGTCGCTTGGATGGAGGCATTAGTGAGGCTGGCCCTCTACCTGCCGGAGCCATCGCTTCGAAAGGCATTGGTGGCGGCGCGAACGATGGAGGGTACAAGAGGAACGGGCAGGGATACTGAGTGCCGTGCGTGGCAAGTGCCCCGAAGGGACCACGTCTTCCAGGCAAAGTCCCGGAAGACGCATAGCACCTTACCGACCAAATTCTTGCTCACTGTGCAAGAAAATTGAACGAGGCTCCTGGCGGACGACACGTCCGGCGCAAGCCTATTTGGTTCCGGCTCGTCCGGGTTAGGAATTATGCGACACTCTCACGTACTCAAATCACGCGGTCGCTGCCGCCGTCAATCGGCACTTGTGCACCGGTGGTTTTGGCGAACAGTGGCCCGCACATCTCAGCCACCAATTCTCCAACATCGCGACTGGTGATTCCCACTCGCAAGACGTTCTTCCTTTTGTATTCCTCCACGCTCAGCCCGTAGTACTCAGCACGCGCGCGCAGCACGTCCTCGGTCCATATGCCTGTGTCGAACACGGCGTGCGGATTAACAATGTTGACCCGTATTCCATCCTTTCCCCACTCCAACGCGGCGACACGTGCGAGTTGATTCAAGGCTGCCTTTGAGGCTGAATATGCAACTGCGCCAGGCCCCGGCGCGGGCACGTTTCTCGAGCCCATGATCACCACTCTTCCGTGCCGGGGGGAGGCCTTGAGCAACGGATAGGCTTCGCGCATCAACACCAGGTTGGCGTCCAGATTCACGCGCATCACCTTGCGCCACTCGGACGAATGCAACGAGTCAATGCGGCAACCAGGTGGAAAGATGCCAGCGTTCGGAACCAACATGTCCAGGCCGCCAAAGGTTTTGACTGTCGCTTCTAAGGCCTGGCAAATGGCGTCCTCGTCAGTGACATCGCAGTGCAGGCCGAGAAAACCAACCTGATCAAACATCTGCGCAATACGTGGATTGATGTCTAGGCCGACGACTGCAGCGCCGCGCGCAAGAAAAGCCTCCACACACGCCTTGCCGATTCCCGATGCTGCGCCAGTGACCAGCGCGATTTCGCCCGCAAACATCGGTAGCGCGCCTTGCTTGTGTGATTTCGCTTGTTCTAGCTCCGAGTATTCCACATCGAAGACGTCCTGGGCCGGCAACGCTCGATACTCTTCGAGCGCCGTCGCAGTCAGAATGATCTCTATTGTGTGGCGATAGATGTCGTTGACGATAGCGGCCTCTCTTGCCGTGCGGCCAATGGCGCACATGCCAAATTCAGGGTCCAGAATCACTCGCGGTGCAGGATCGAGCATCGTCAATGTTCGTCCAGTATTGGGCGCATGGGCGGCGAAGTACCGTTCGCACGCCACGCGAAACTCCTGCACATCCCTGCCAAGTAGCGGCAGGCGCTTGGTTCGGATGACGTGATCGGGTGTGGCAGGGCCTCGCTGCGAGATACTTGACGCATCATCGCGCCGAGCAAAGCTCAAGCACTGAGGATCGGTATGCGTTGACATAATTACAGGAAAACCAGCACTAGCCGAAACCACTTGGCGCAAAGCAGCCAACTCGTGGCGCATGGGCTCATCGGGCGTAGCGATGGTGGGTACAAAGATAGGCCGTGCCCCACGATCAATCAAGTACTGCTCCGCGTGAGTGACCAGATCAACCATACGCTCGTAGGAGGTCTTCGCTGTTTCGCCGAACGAGACGATACCGTGCTGCATCAACGCGATGCCGATGATGTTCTCTCCCACCTCGGATGAGAATACTTCAGCGCACAGTTTCGCCAGTGGAAAACCAGACCTGGCGTAGGGAATGATGACGACCGAATCGCCGTAAACCTCCCGAAGACGCTCCAGTCCGCTTGGCGTGTTGGTAATGGCAAGTACTGCATCAGGATAGGTATGGTCCACGTATTTGTAGGGCAGGATGGCATGCAACATCGCCTCGAGCGACAACACCGGTGCAGATGCGTTGGTTATATTGCACCTGATTTCATTCGCCAATTGTGTATCGGAGAGCGAATCAAGCTTTGCCAAACCGATCAGATGCGTCAGTCGCACCGGCGAGAAGTCGTGTGCTTTGATGGTCTCTAGATCCTGGTCACTCCCGCTCACGTAGAGAATGTCCTCTTCTTCACCCAACAGGTTGCCCTCTCTGATCTTGACAGATGTACTGCTGCCACCGTCCAGGACCAGCGATTTTTCTCTGCCCAGCAAACGTGAAGCGTACACACACTGCGCAAGATCGCCCAGGTACTGTGCTGCTTCACGATCATCCCAAAGGCTTTTCATCGGACGCTCCTCCGTGTCTCCATAGCAGCACTCGTAGGGGCGAAACAAGTTGCTTCGCCCCTACACAAGCTCCAATGCCAATTTCCCCGCCGACGTGAGATCCTACTGCTCGCCACTCTTGACACTCTGGAACAGCTCGTGAGCCTCCTTAACATCGGCGTTTTCGTGGATTATGGCCCGCAGCGCTCTGGCCATGGCCACCGGGTGGGCATTCTGCCACACGTTCCGGCCCAGGGTCACACCTATAGCGCCCTTTTGCATACCATCATAGACAAACTCGAATACCCCGAGTTCCGTTTCACACTTGGGACCACCCGCCATAACCACAGGAACGGGACAGCCGTTGACGACCTTGTCGAAGTCTTCGCACCAGTAAGTTTTCACCACGCGGGCACCCAGTTCGGCAGCGATACGACAGCACAAAGCGAGGTAACGTGCTTCCCGTTTCTCCATTTCTCTGCCCACAGCGGTAACCGCCATGACTGGAATGCCATACTCCTCGCATTCATTTACAGCCTTCGCGAGGTTCAGTAGCGTCTGATGCTCATAATCGCTACCGACGAAGATGGAAAGACCCACTGCAGCCACATTAAGGCGCACGGCATCTCGTATGGAAGTGGTAAGCGCCTCGTGGGCCAGGTCTTTCCCGACGACACTGGCGCCACCGGATATCCTGAGGATGACCGGCAGGCTGTTGGCAGGATCTACACACGCCCGCAATACTCCTCTCGTGACAAAGAGAGCGTCACAATACGGAAGAAGCGGCTTGATCGTTTCGCCCGGTTTCTCCAACTTGGTGGTCGGCCCTTGAAAGTATCCGTGATCTATCGGCAGAAAGAAGCAGTGGCCATCGGGCTGGATCAGTTGCGATAGACGATTCTTCATTCCCCAATCCATTTTAGTTGCCTCCTTTAATGATTTGCATGTCTACTCTGCAGGTCTGACGATCAAATACCCTTTCTCTATCAGCCAGTGGTGAAATTCCCATGTGGTGTGTACGCAACTTGTCCGGCACGTCTGCCGGATTCGCTCGTACTCCTCGGAGCCCGACACCTGGGCATCCAGTTCCAGTTGTACCGGACACTTCACATCCTTGCAGAATTCTCGCCGCTGATATTCTACGTATCCTTTGATTACCATGATCCTGTTCCTCCAGAATGGGCCTGTGTGACCGGCGCCCCGCCGACTATCACCTTTACGTTACCCTGCAGGCCAGTCCGGTTACCAAGAAGCGCAGGACTATTCGATGCCGATTGGGTAGCGGCCATACTTGAGGCCCGTCTCGATCATCGCCCGATAATTCTCAATCTTGGCCCAATCAGGCACTGAGTTGCCAGAACCCAGGCAGTATCCTCCTCCAGGAGCCAATGCCTTGATCCGTTTTTTCGTGAGTTCCGCAACTTCTTCCGGCGTCCCGGTCGCGAGGATTTCGTTGGAGATGTTCCCAATGATGCAGAGCCGGTCTCCTACCTTTTCCTTGACCTCCTCAATGTCCATACAGGTGGGATCAATGGGGACTCTGTCAGGCTCTTCGTGGTGGAGTGTGGTAACGACGCGGCTAAAATCAGGGTTGATACCTGACACAATTTCCCTCACATATGATATTCGGGGGCTATGTCCGTCGGGCACGCTGTTGCGTGGCTGGCCAATTTCGTCTCTGGGCTAGAACTTGATGGTTTCCTGCCACAACACCTCGCTGATAGCCACCGGGTCGCCCGTCTCCTGCATCTGCTCGATCGGGCTCTTCGTCAGCCTGGCAGCAATGTCAGCAAACCGCCGGGTGTTACGGATGCACTCAACCAGCGCGGCCGGGCCATCCTCCCGGTAGGGGAAGAAGTCCATGATGTACCAACTGTCGAACCCCACCTGGTTCAGCCAGTAGAAGAACTCCAACGTGGTCCAGAAATTGATCTGCCCCACCAGCATGTCCGAATCCCAGTCGCCGTAATTGTCGTTGACGTGGATCTGGAGCATGCGGTCATATCGGGCACACAGAGCAACTGCCTGGGCCGGGTTTTCCTGGGCGTTGAAAGAGTGCCCCAGGTCAACGGTAACCCCCACGTTGGGAAGTCCGATCGCCTCGCAGAGAAGCAAGGTTTTGGCCGCAGAGTCAACGTAGCAGCGCACCCGTGGCTCCTTGGGTTTGTACTCTATCCCGATCTTGATGTCCTGGCGATGCTCCACCACCTCGCCGATGCCATCAACCAGGTATCCCCAGACCAGATCGTGGTTCGCCTGGAACGGGTACTCAAAGCCATCCTGCCCCGGCCACAGCAGGATCTCCTCCACGCCCATCTCCGCCGCGACGTCCATACCGCGCTTCACCAGCTCAATAGCCTGGCGACGAATAGCGGGATCGGTGGAGGCAAAAGACCCCATCTTCCATCGCCGCTCCCCGTAGATTCCCATCTCCAAAACGCAGAGCGTCAGGTCGTACTTGTCCAAGAGCGCCTGCATCTTCACCGGGTCTTCGAACTGCATCGGATAGTCGATGCCAATCGCGTCGAGGCCCTCCACTTCCCTGGCGTGCCGAAGTTGTTCCTCAAACGGCATGCCATCGCGGTACCCGCTGGGCAGAAACCTGTCAACGACTTTGGAAAAAGGGACGAGACCGGAACCGATTTTGATCGCCATTTGTACATACCTCCTCAGTCAATGTGAAATACTTCTTCAAGATAGACGGTCGAGCCGTCTTTAACGCCCGATCCCACATCCATCAGAGGTGCCATGTGCTCCTGCCACTTCTGATTGATCGGATCCACGGCCACCATGGCCATGGCTTTGTCCAGATCTTCGACCTCGAAGTAGGAGTAGAGTTTGCGCCCCATCGTGAAGATGCTATAGTTTCTTATCCTGGCTTTCTTGATCCCTTCCAGGATCTCCGGCCAGACGCGGCGGTGCTCTTCCCGGTATCTTTCCTCCATTCCCTCCTTGACTAACATGAAAGTCGCTACACGTTGCATCGGGGCCGTGGTTTCGCCGTACCCATCCGTGTGGAACACTTCTTCAAGATAAGTCGTCGAACCGTCCTTGATGCCAGATCCCATATCCATCACAGGCGCCATGTGCTCCTGCCACTTCTGGTTGATTGGATCCGCAGCCGCCATGGACATGGCCCCGTCCAGGTCTTCGACCTCGAAGTAAGAGTAGAGTTTGCGCCCCATCATGAAGATACTGTAGTTTCTTATCCCGTATCTCGTGATCCCCTCCAGTACCCCTGGCCAGACGTGGCGGTGTTCTTCCCGGTATCTTTCCTCCATTCCCTCTCTAACCAACATAAAGGTCGCTATACGCTGCATCGGAATCCTCCTCACTGCGTACATATCTCACGTGTTGCGCCAGAGGGTTCGCCCTCCATCTACCAGGATGGACTGGCCGCAGATGAAGCCGCCCAGGTCAGAGCACAGGTAGGCGACCAGTGCTCCAATGTCTTCCGGCCTGGCCAGCCGGCCGAGCGGCACCTGAGCCGCCAGCCGGGCGCGTTTCTCCTCGTCGTCGTACCGCTCGCGCAGCAGGTCGGTATCCACCACACACGGATGCACCGTGTTGACGTGGATGCCCTGGCGCGGTAATTCACGCATCAGAGCCCGCATCAGGCCCTCCAACCCGGCCTTGGCCGCCGCGTAGTGAGCGACGCCTCCACCGCCATCTACGACCGCCGACGATCCGATCAACACGATGTCGGCGCGCTCGGCTTTCAACAGCCAGGGCAGCGCGGCCTTGATGGCGATGAACGACGCAGTGAGGTTGAGGTTCAGACCCCGCTGCCATCCCTCCAGATCCAAGTCTTCCAGCGGCGCCACCCAGTTCTTGCCTACATTGGGGACCACGATGTCCAGGCCACCGATCTTGCCGGCAGCTTCGGAGACCACCTGTCTCATAGCCCCCATATCCTCGGCTGGAGCTGTGAAGTCGAGAATCTGCCCGCCCGTCGTGTTAAGCCCAGCCACCAGTTGCTCAGCCGCCTTGGTTCCCCGTTCGGAACCCAGGTGGGTGAAGGCCACGCTGGCACCGCACTCCGCCAGCGCCCGCACGATGCCCGCTCCGATGCCACGTGCACCGCCTGTGACTAACGCCTTACGTCCAGTCAGGTCAATTGTCAGCATTCTGTCACCTACCTGTGAAGAACCGGATGCCCTGGGCTATTACCGCAGCACTTTCTGCATCGCCTGGCGCAGGATGTCCAGTATCTCGTCTGCTTCTTCTCGCGTCACGATCAGTGGGGGCTTGATTTTCAGGACATTCTTACGCGGGCCAGCAAGCCCGAAGATGGCGCCCAACCTCATCCCTTCCTCGCGAATCCGGATACACTTCTCAAAGGCCGGCTCCTTGGTCTCTGGGTCCTCCACGTACTCGACGCCGATGTGCAAGCCCACAGCGCGAACGTCGCCCATCTCGGGGAACTCTTCCTGCAACTCCCGCAACCCCTCGGCCAGGTAGGCTCCCGTCCGGCGCGTGTTCTCCAGGACGTTGTCGCGCTCAATGACCTCGATCTGCTTGATGGCGGCGACCTGAGACAGGGAGTTGTTGGCGAAGGTGTGCAACTCCTCAGCCTTGAGGCTGAACCCCTCGAGCGTATCGCGAATGATGATGGCGGCGATGGGCAGCCCGCCACCCAACCCCTTGCCCAGCACAATGATATCGGGCGTGACCCCATAGTAGTCGGAGGCGAACCACTCCCCGATGCGGCAGAACGTCTGGACCTCGTCGAAGATCAGTGGCACGCCAAATTCGTCGCAGATCTCTCGCACGCGCTCCAGATACCGCCTCGGCGCTGGTATCTGCCCCCCGCTCGCCTGGATCGGTTCCAATATGAACCCGGCTGCCGGACCATTCACGCTCCGCTGGATAGTCATACGCAGCATCTCCGCGCACATCAGGTCGCAACTCCCCGGCTCCTGCCCGAAGTGGCAGCGATAGCAGTACGGGTTCGGCACCCGGTGCACGGTGTGAAGCACGGGCAAGAAGTGCTGCTGACCGGTAAACTTCCCGGATGCCTGTGTCGCGATCCACGATGCGCTGGCCGCGCCAAAGACCGTGCCGTGATAGGCATCCCACAGAGCGATGAACTCTTTCGCCCCCGGCCGGTTCTTCAACGCGACCTTCATCGCCGCCTCGACGGCTGGCCCGCCACCGACGGTGAACGAAACCCGGTCCATCCCATCCGGCGCCAACTCGGCCAACTTGCGCGCCAGGTAGAACCGGGACAACGTATTGAACCCCTGATGCACATGTGTCAGGTTCTGCGCCTGCTCGCAGATGACCTCTCCGATCTCATCGTTGGCGAAGCCCAGATACATCGCCCAACTTTGCGACGTACAGTCAATGTAACTGTTCCCATCTATGTCCTCGATGCGCACGCCCTTCCCTTTGACCAAGATAGGACCGGGGGTACCCCCACCCACCATCAGGTGCTGCTTGGCCGCTTCTATGTCCGCCCGGGTCATGCCGTAAACCTTCTCAAGTGTTGGATCCATAATTAATCTCCTTAGATAGTATTGCTCGAGGAGTCTCCATTTGATTATGCCTGAGAGGTGACCCTCTTCAGGAACCGCAATACCTGCCGGTTGAACTCCTGGGGCATTTCAATATGTACGCTGTGTCCCACTCCCTCGGGTGCCCATAACTCCGATCGTGGCAACCGCTGGTGCATACGCAGCGACTCTTCGTAGCCTATACCTTCGTTTGAGGTAACGATCAGGACTGGCGCGGCGATCTCCCCCAGTCGGTCCAAGACATTGAAGCGCTGGATGGCCCGGCAACAGCCGATGAAGGCTGGACCGGGCATCAAGTTGTTCAACACAAGCGCAGTGTCGAAGGCTGGGAGCTCGGGATGTTTCTCCCAGAAGCCGGCGGAGAACAACGCGGTCGCATAGTCCTGGTTGAAGGTCTCCATCACCTTCGCGTACCCCTTCTCCTGCGTGTCGGTGATCCATTTCTCAAGCGCCCCTTGAGTCGCCTCTGGAGTGTGGGGAAACGAATCTACCAGGACAAGGCTGCGCACCATCTCCGGGTACGTCAGGGCAAACTGGAGGGCGACCATGCCTCCCATGGAGGCTCCACCTACGTGCGCCTGCTCGACGTTCAACTGCCGGAGCAGTTCACGCACATCGCTGGCCATGATCCCAATGGAATAGCCGGTGGCCGGCTTGAAGGATTTGCCGTGTCCCCGGAAGTCCAGAGTGATCACACGGTATTCCTGAGAGAAAGGGGCTACTTGATAGTAGTTCCACCACAGCAGGTGTCCGTGCAAGCCGTGCAACAGGACCAGGACTTCCGGCTGGCCCTCCCATGGCCGGGTGAAATCGGTTACCTCATAGTACAGTTCAATCCCACTCACCTTGGCAAATGGCACTTCATCCCCCCCCTGTCGCTTGTCGCGGGCTTGCCAGCACTTCGTTAATCATGTGCACAGCCGTACCGGCATCGGGAGCGTAGACCTCGACGCCCCATTCGTCTGCATTGCGCTGCGTGACCGGCGCTCCACCTACTGCCAGGATCCGCCCCTGGCGCAAACCCGCCCCTTCCAGCGCTTTGATGGTCTTCGGAATATTGACCATCGTCGTGCTGACCAGGGCCGAAAAGCCAACCACCGCCGGATCGTTCTCCCGCACAGCCTGGACGAACTTCTCGGGCTTCACGTCAATACCGAGGTCAACCACGCGGTAGCCCGAGCCCTCCAGCAAGGCGATAACGAGATTCTTACCGATGTCGTGCAGGTCTCCCTCCGCCGTGCCGATCACCACTACTTCTTGCCTGAACACACCGGGCTCTTCGGCTAAGAGGGGCCGCAGGTAGTCGGTCGCCATCTTCATCGCATTGGCTGCCAGAATCAGATCGGGCAGGTAGAACTCCGCCCGCGAGAAGAGCTCGCCGACCTCACCCATAGCCGGACGTAACGTCTCCTCGACGATCCTCATCGGCGGAATACCTTCGTCCAGGGCCCTCTGCACCAACCCCTCAACCTCTGCCCGCTTTCCGTTGAGGACAATATCATATAGTTCTTCCAATGTGCTCATTCCAGGAATCTCCTTGTGTCCCTTCAGGTCTCATTTGAAGTCTCACTCAAGGTCTCATGAATTGTTGCCCGGCTTTGCTCCCCCTCTGGCCGCTTCTTCCGGGGACAGGGCTAATACAGACCGTAGCGGTGGTAGGCGTTGATCAGCGCGATGAAGTTCTCGTGCGGGATGAAGTTGGTGATGCTGTGACTGGAACCAGCCACCCACCGGCCACCGGGCTTCAGCACTTCCGCGTGCTCCTTGACATCCCTATCCACGTCCTCCGGCGTGCCGTGGACCAGCGGGAACTCGACGTCAATGTTGCCGAACAGGCACAGCCGGTCCCCGAAACGCTTCTTGTAGTCGCGATAGTCAATGGCATAGGGGTCCATCGGTGTGATGCCTTCGATACCGATGTCAATCAGCCATTCGATCGTGTCGTCAATCTTGCCATCGCTGTGGAAGATTACTGGTATTCCGGCGTTCACTGCTGGCGCGATAATGCGCTCTGCCCTTGGGAACCAGATCTCTTTGAAGAGCTTGGGTGGGATAAAGAGGCCGTTCTTCCAGGCATAGTCATCGGCAAAAAAGAAGAAGTCTATGCCTTCTGCCACACCCGCCGCCACCAGTTTCTCAGAGTAGTCCGTACTGACCTCCAGCATCTCCTCCACAAAGTCGCGCTGCTCATAGCACATCATCATGAAGTCTGTCATGCCGATCGTGAACTCGTAAAGGGTTTGGAAGATGCAAGCGCCCCCCAGCGTGATTCCCTGGCGTGTACCTTTGACCGCCTCCTTGTACTCCCGGACGTATCGCAGCCGGTCTTCGATGTCTTCGTCGCCAGGCAGCACCACCTTTTCCCAGTCCTCCCGCGTCTTGACGCTACGGTCAGTGATCGGCACCAGCGTGCCGCCGGGCGTGCGTTTCTTGAACGGCGTCCAGAAGCACTCGACGATGAGGGCGTCCTGGCCAATAGCCTGGTTGAACTCTACATAGTCATTGCCATGCATCGGGCGGCCGGTGGCCTCCTCCACCCCCTTGGCCGGGTCGCCGCCAATAGCCAGCGTGTTGCCGGCGTAGCGGCCCAATATTTTCTCCACGCGTTGGTCGTCCACCAGCGCCTCCAGGTGGGGCACACGGTCCACTGGCTCGCCCTTGATCTGAGCGATCAACCGCGCCACATCGGGCTCACCAACATAGGGTTCGAGTTCCATAACAATCCTCCTGAGCAATCTTTCTGACCCGCAAGGCCAATTCGTCTGGCCAGCGACGTTCCTCTACATCATACATCAACAGAACATTCCGCGCCGACGCTCAGTGGAGCAAGCCGCAGCCGCTACCCACGCAGCCCGCCGGTACGCAGACTATCAAGCGTCACAGCCAGCATCAGTATGCCGCCGCGCGTGACAATCTGCCAGTAGGGCCTCATGCCTATCAAAGTCAACCCATTATTTACGAATCCCAGAACCAGCGTGCCCAGCACTGTGCCGACGATGCTGCCCCTCCCACCGCGCAGGCTGACCCCACCGAGCACTACGGCAGCAACAATGTCCAGCTCGGCTCCCGTGGCGGCAGTCGGAATCGCGGCTCCAGACAGCGAGGTTAAGATGACGCCAGCAAAGCCCGCCAGGGCAGCGCACAGCACATACAGCGCCATCTTGTACTGACCAACCTTGACGCCCGCCACCCGGCAGGCAGTCTCGTTGCCGCCGATGGCGAAGGTATACTGGCCAAACCGGGTGTACTGCAGAAGCAGATAGCACAGCAGGCATACGACGACCCACAGAATCAATGGGTTGGGGATACCTAACAAGCGCCCGCGTCCCAACTCCTGAAAACTGTCGCCGGGAATGTTGACATGAATGCCTCCGCTGATCACATAGCCCAGGCCACGCACGATGGACATCATGCCCAGGGTGGCTATGAGTGAGTTGATGCCTACCTTAGTGATGAAGAAGCCATTTATCATTCCCAGAGCCACACCGATACCGATGCCACCGATCACAACGAGTGGCCCGGGCAATCCCAATCTAAGCAAGGTAGCGACAAACATGCCGGATGCCGCCAGTACCGCAGCAATGGACAGGTCTATCCCCCCCGAGATCATGACCAACGTCAGCCCGGCGGCAACGATGCCGCGGATAGCGACCGCCCGGCCAATGTTCATGAAGTTCTTGACGCTGAGAAAATAGGGGGACAAAGTAGAAAACAGCACTCCCATCGCCAATAGCGTCAACACCAGGCCAATGACATTCAAGTTCGACAACACCCACCAGCGCAGTTGGCGCGGGCGGGCAATGACTCGTCCTGCCGAGGACTCGAATTCCACAACGTCAACTATCGCGCGCATTCAAAGCCCTCCTCAATGTAGTGCCAACTCATGATACCTATCCACAGCGACCTCGGTCACGCCTCGCCTGCTGCACCCAAGAACCTCTCAACGGCCTCGGCCGCGCCCACGATATGACCGACGATATCCTCGGGCGTTGTCTCCTCCTTCATGCAGTCTTGCACAACCCTGCCATGCCGCAACACGCAGATGCGGTCGGCCACGCCAAAGATATGCGTCAGGTTGTGGGCGATCACGACTATCCCAGCCCCGCCCTGCTTGAGGTCCACGATGAGGCTCATCACCTTCTCAGCCTCGGCCACACCCAGGGCTGCCGTAGGCTCATCCATGAGGAAGATGCGCTTGCCCCGAGACAAGGCCCGCGAAATGGCCACCGCCTGCTTCTGGCCACCAGATAGTTTCTCGACCATAACTCGTACCGACGGGATCTTCATACGCAGGGTGGCCAGGATGGCTTCGGCATCTTGCCACATTTTTCGCCTGTTGATGATGATCCCCCGCATAGGCTCGCGGCCAAGGTAGATGTTGGAGGCCACGTCTCGACAGTCCACCAACTGCAAATCCTGATATACCGTCGCAATGCCCAGCGCCTGCGCATCAAGTGGGTCCCGAATGTCCACCTTTTGGCCATTCACGTAGATCTCTCCCGCGTCGGCGTCGTAGACACCGGAGATGATTTTGACGAGCGTGGACTTGCCAGCGCCGTTATCACCCACCAGGCCCACGATCTCGCCGGGGTAGATGGTGAAATCTACGTTATCCAGCGCCTGCACGTGACCAAAGGCTTTGGACACTCCCTTCACTTCGATAAGTGGGTTTCGATCTCCATTCCCATTTCCTTCAGAAGACACTTGCCATCCTCCTTACACTAAGCTTCCAATTGGGAGTGATATCCACAGAAAAAGGGCTGTTCTTCATTGGTAACGAACTTCATCTAGACAGGGCGAAAGTTGTGTACGACCTCGGCGATAGCCCGCATGTTCTCCAGCGGTGTGCCGGGAACCATGCAGTCGGCCACCGACAAGATGTAGCCCCCACCCGGCGAGCCGATCTCCAGATAGCGCCGCGTCTCGGCGGCTACCTCCTCTGGCGAGAGCACCCCGACCACGTGTACTGGATCGAGGCCACCCTTGAGGCAGACCCGATCCCCGACGCGCCGCTTGGCGTCGGCCAGGTCAGTGTTGCCCAACGGCGGAGGCGTGAGCGGCTCCACTCCCGCCGCGCCAGCCTCGACGAATCCTTCCAGCAGCGCGTTGGAATGGCCGCAGGCGTGGGTGATCGGGATGCCGCCAGCCTCTTTCAGGGCCTCGTTCATGCGCTTGTGATGCGGCAGTACGTGCTTGCGATAGAAACGGGGGCTGAGCAGGCTGGCGCTGGCCTCGCCGACGCGCAGCACGTCCACGCCGTGGCGGATCAGGTCTTTACCGACCTCGATGGTGACGTCGGTCAACCAACCCATCACTTCACCCGCAAACTCCGGCTCGTCGTAACACAGGTAGGTGCTCCGCTCAATCCCGAAAAGGACTGAAAACATCCCATACGGACCAATGATTGTGCCGTACAAAGCGACGTCGCCCCCTGTGGCCTCGACGATCTGGTCCACATAGCGATAGTCGAAGGCGTCGAAGCGGGGCGTATAGGCTTCCTGCCACAGCGGCCATTCCTCACGCGAGTGCATGAGCACCTCGTACCCCGCCGCCGTCCCGCTGGCCATTTCTATCGTCAGTTCGCACGAGAGACCGTTCCCCCACTCCACGATCAGTTCGATCCGGTCATCCTCCGCCATATCCACGCCCGGTTTGGGCTCCAGGTGCGGCGGCCACGGATGCCACAGCCCGGCCGTGATGGGGAACGTCGCGAACAGCAGATCGTACCGTTCGGCGTACTCCGGCGCGAGACGCACCGTGAAGGGGACCTGACCCTCACCCAGCACGGGTGTATCGAAGATCAGGTCGGTATCGAATTCGTGGTGAAAGCGGATGCGCGCCGCCACCTGATCTTCCAGCGAGAGCCGGAGGCGTTGCGCGGGGTCGTAGCGATGCCCGTCGAACAAGTAGCCAGCCTCGTCAAACATGTCGAAGGGGATGCGGTCTACTGGCTTGAGGTGCACAGCGTTCCAGACGCGCGTCTTGCGGCCCACAGCGAAAGACTCCTTTCTGCCTGCACGGACAAGACAAAGACGGTTACCGGTAGCCCCCCGTACGCCAGGCATCAATCAGCACGGACATCAACAGAACGCCACCTTGGGCGATGGTGTGCCAGTACGACTGTACGTTGAGCATAATCAGTCCGTTGGTCAATGTGCCCAGAATCAGGACGCCCAGCAGCGTGCCCTCGATGCGGCCCCGGCCTCCACTCAGACTGACCCCACCCAGAATCGCCCCAGCGATGACGACCAACTCGGAACCGACGGCCACATCGGGAATACCGCTGCCCGTCAGCGATGAAAGTATCACCCCGGCGAAACCCGCGCACATCCCGCCCAAGGCATAGATCCCCAGCCGCCACCGGTCAACGTTTATGCCCGACACACGACAGGCGTCCGCATTACCACCGATAGCGTGGATATATTGGCCCAACTTCATGTACCGCATGACGAAATAGACCAGCAGGTAGGTGGCTGCCAGCAGAATCACCGGATAGGGTACCGCGTCCAGCAGCCGCCCACGCCCCAGAACGGTGTACCCTTCCTTGATGACCCCGAGTGTCCGGCCGCCTGAGGCCACGTAGCCGGCCCCACGGATGATGAACCCGCTGGCCAGCGTCGTGATGAGCGGATTGATGCGTCCCTTGGTGATGACCAGGCCGTTGACCAGCCCAACCGCCAGCCCGAAGCCGACCGCCACGGCCCTTGCTGCTGCAATGGGCCAACCTGCGTTCATGATCAACGCAGACACAATCATGCCCGAGGCCGCCATGACCGACGCGACGGAGAGGTCCAGCCCGCCTGAAATCAGCACCATGGTCTCCCCGGCCGCCGTGATGCCGCTGATGGAGATGGAGCGGGCGATGTTCATCAGATTGCCGAATTGAAAGAAGTAAGGAGATAAGACGCTGAAGAGCGCCATCAGGCTGGCGAGCGTGACGATCAGGTACAGGTTTCCGCCCAAACTGATAGACCGCTGGCGCTGCCGGGGTGCTACCAGGGTAGATGTCTCGGACTTCATGAGTGCTAGCCCTCCTGAGGCAAAGGATAAGGGAAGAAGAGTAGGGGCGGGGCTCCCGCCCCTACTCGTTGCGGCAAGCGAGTGCTACTCTTTCGGATAGAATTCGTCCACGTTGGAGCGATCAACCACCAGGTGGTCGAGGCGCACCGTGTCTGGCACAGGCTTGCCTTCGATCAGGTCCACGATGATCGGCACCATGTACTCGCCATACTTCTCCGGGAAGTAAGCGACCGACCCTTTGAAAGCCGAGTCCTCTTCTGCGCGGTCCTGCAACTCCGCGAGCGCGGGTGCGTCACACCCTTGTCCCACGATCGCGCCCGTCTCCACCCAGCCGGCGGCCTCAAGGGCGGTCGACATGCCGGTTCCGCGCTGGTCGTTGATGGTGCAGCCCAAGACATAAGGCACGTCCGGGTGGGCCGTCAGCCAGTCAGTCATGGTGTTGAAGGCCTCCTCGAACATGCTCGGAGTAGGGATGAGGAGTTCTATGATCTGATCCTCGGGCAAGTCGAGCACCGAGAGCAGACCATCCTTGCATCCCCAGATGCGCTTCATCGGCTCCTCGCCCACCTCCGGGTCCGTGCCGAGCACCAGATAGGCGTCCGTCCCCCAGCCTTGCTCCACGGCGTAGTTGCCCAACCACTCGCCAGCCTTGTAGCCCGCGTTGTAGTTGCTGGCGCCGAAGTCCACCGCGCCAGGGTGTATCCCGTCGTACGTCACCGCCGGAATGCCCGCGTCAATCCACTTCTGCCCCACAGTCTCCGCAATGGGAGCATGCCAGTTGGCGAAGATGATCCCATCCACCCCGGTGCCAACCAGCAGGTCAGCGCAGGCGAGGGTCTTTTCCTGGTCGAAGGCGTTGTCGCACTCGATGGCGATGTCTACGCCCATCTGCTCAGCGACGTCGTAGATGTTCTGGGTGACCCGGGCCGAGAAGTCAAGCTCGGCCATGCCGTTGCCGTAGCCGATTTGCCAGCGCTGCTCGGCCGGGCGGATCTCAGGCACGTATGCGGCCTCTTCCTCTCCCCAGCCCGGCGGGAGGCCTCCCAGCGGGTACGTGTCCAGGTTCGAGCGGTCAATGATGTCAATGAAGGTGCGCACGTAGTCGGGGACCGGGTTGCCTTCGATCAGGTCCACGATCATGGGCAGCAACTGCCGGCCATACAGCTCGGGGAAGTGCCCCACGCTGCCCCTGAACGCCGACTCGCTTTCCGGCTTCTCGAACTCCGCGTAGGACATCTGGATACCATCCTGGCCCACGACGGCGCAGTTCTCCACACGGCCCGCCGCCTCGCAGGCTGCCGCCGCGCCGACACCACCCTGGTCGTTGATTGTGGCAGTCAGGATGTATTTGACGTCCGGGTGCGCCGTCAGCCAGGTGGTCATGTTCTCGAACATCTCTTCGGTGAAGCTGCCGTTGAGGATGCGCACGAAGTGGTCCTCGGGAATGTCGGGGATGAGTTCCCGGATGGTGTCCTCCGAGCACGAGATGCGCTTCATCGGTTCCTTACCCACGTCGGGGTTCTCACCCATGACCACCCAGATTTCCTCCGGCGGGGCTTTCCACACGTTCAGCGCGTATTCCGCGAGGTATGTGCCCGACATACGGCCTGTATCGCAGTTGTCCACGCCAAAGAACACCGAGTTGGGGTGCTCGACATCGGACGCGACGTGGGGGATGCCGGCGTCGGTGAGGATCTCGCTCATAGCGTCGGCGGATGGCGCGTACCAGTTGGAATTGACGACTCCGTCCACACCCCGGTCGGCCATCAACTGAGCGCAGTTTATGGCCGCCTCGGCCTCGTACTTGGAGTCGCAGACGAGCAGGTCAATACCCATCTCCTCGGCGACTTCCTTCATACCGGTCAACATGCGCGCCGAGAACTCGATCGCACCCATGCCCTCAATGTAGCCGATCAGGTATCGCTCCTTCGCCGGCCGCACGACAGGCTTATATTCGGCAGGCGCCGCTTCCTCAGTAGCGGGTGGTTCAGTCGGCGGTGGCGCCTCAGTCGGCGGTGGTGGTTCAGTCGGCGGTGGTGCCTCAGTCGGCTTGGGGGCACACCCGCCGAGTACAGAAGCCGCTACCAACGCAATCGCTACGAGAGCCAACAGCGCTCTGTAGCCAGACTTTTGTGCAAACATTCGACTCCTCCTCTGCTTTTATATTTACATGTGGTGTATCCAAAGAACCACATACTGCCGGGGGGCCGCGATGCTGGCGACGTTGTATCCCCCTGGGTTGCTGCTGTTACCCAATCTGCCAGATAGTCTTCACCTCCTTTCAGCAGAACTTCTCAGGAAATCCCGAAGCGGCTTTTCACGAGTGAGAAACAGCTTGGACTTCCGATGAGTTTGTCACAGTATTCCCGGCGGATAGCCTCGATACCTCAAGCCGCGGCTTGGCTTTGTCAAACTCCCCGACAATCCCCCGGCCGCTCTCCGATCCAATGCGACCGCGTACCAATCACGAACGGCTCTCGACATCAAGAATATCACTTATAGTGAGTAGTTCCTTGCAGTTTCATACATTGCCACAGCATTCCTCACGTTCACTGCTGGATGGATCTCAGATGTAGAGCCTATGATAATCTTTCTTCCACCGGCATCTTCTATGGCTCTTATTACTGCGTCCCTGACTTCTGATTCGGACCCAAACGGCAGCAGATTCATACAATCTATTGGCTGACCAATGACCATTTCGGGATATCTTTCCCGAAAGGTTTTAACATCCACCCCACAATAAGGTTCGCATGGGTGAATCTCATCCACGCCAATACTAATGAAATCATCGATAATCGGCCACTTGTATCCATCCAAAAAGGCCATGACGTAATATCCATGTTTCTTCCATAGATCCACTTTCTTCTTCTCTCTCGGAACAACCTCTCGTCTCTGGAAATCAGGAGAATACAATAACCCAGTGGTTGTTCCTACCGCAACGCTTATCTGCGTAAATGGGCAAAGGCTTGAATCGGCGAAGGCGTCAATGAAGGCAAGCTGATAATCAGTTAATGCGTCCAGGTAACTGCGGGCCGTTTCTGGGTAATCATGCCACAGATACCACCATCCCGTCTCATCATATCTCTCTGTTGCTACGGCTACCGCGCACACGTCCTCTGGGGGAAGCATGACAGTCCCGTCCAATTTCTCCGTGATTCTTCTAAACTCCGATTTCACTTCTTCGAAAGTTTCGAAGTTCTCATCAAATAGCCTGACATGCTGACGCGCAATATAACATATCTTGTCTTTGTCTATGCACTCATATATCGCTTCAATATCTCTTTTTACGGAGTACTCTATGTCTCTTGATGAATCAAATCGTGGCCGTTCTATCAGGTGCCCCGTCCACCACTCATATTTGTATGTGAAACCACTTTCGTCTCTCACAATCCTTGATTCAAGATTGTCAGGGACTGCGAAATGCCTGATCAGGTCCAACACCTGGTTCGCCGCTCTGCACAGCAAGTCTTCGGCGTTCTTCGAAGTGACTCTTTCCCCGGCCAGGTGCTCGATCAGATCAATGTTATGGAGGATATCGAAGGTAGCGATCCGGTCGATCTCCTCGCCCTTCAGAGTCCGGATGAGTCTTTCCTTACAACTCAGTTCACCCACAGCGCCCTCCTTCTTGTTCTGCTAGTCACTGGTGACATTCACCGCGTGACGTGCAGCAGGAAAGAAACTGCCTACCCCCGGTCAGGCTGGGCAGTTGACCTGAGGGGGGGCACCCTAAACGTACGAATATTCGATCTGGAGTATCTTGGCGAGGGCCTGTAGATGCTCGGTCCAATCGCCATAGGCCATGGCGAAGTGATGCGCAGCCCCCAGTGCCGTCAGGTCTTGCAGGTACTTCCCGATTGGCTTCTCGAGTTTGACAAAGAAGTTAGGAACGCCGAGCGGTACGGGGTGCTTCTCAAGAACCTCCACTTTTGTGACGATCATCCGCCACCTGTTGTCTTTGCCCGGGGTGAGATTGAGCATCGTCCCTTCACCGGGGGGCATGGTTATCACCTCCAGGCAGGCACCCCGGCCGCGACAACCCTCCCACCAGGGATGACGGACCACAGCGATGTCCTGTGGCCTGTCTTCGAACAGGCGGAGGTTCATAATACCGCTGTGCCCCATCAGGAACTGGTCGTTTGCAAGGTCGTTGCACCAAATCTCCGTGAACAAGGCTGCCCCCGAGAGGCTCTGCAAGATCATGCCTGACAGCGCCGTGGGAACGTCGCCTTCGCACGCAAAGAACGTTCCCTCCTGCATGAGCAAAGACATACCAAGACAGGGTACAACACCGATTTCCGGACGCTGCCACAATGATTGACAATACATTGTGACGGCATCCAAATCGTTTTCCTCTACGACTCGCTTCAGGGCAACCGCTATTTGCAAGGAGCGGTCGAACTCCTCATCCGGAAGATCGTCGGCCTTGCTGTAAAGCTTCTCCAGCCGCACCCTTAACTCCGCGATGTCGTGTTCATCGGCCTCTTCAAAGGCTGCCACCATAGTCCTCTCGGATATGGGCGCCGTATCAGCACCGAATGTGGTGTACATCGACGTGGGGTCGTATCCAAAATCCAGCATGCCCGGATACAGGTGCCCGATCATGCCGAGCCGTGATCCCCAGATACGTTTGAAGGCAGCAACAGCCTTAAGTATGGTATCGAAGGATTTCGCCACGAACGGCTGAGTGTAATGTCCGGTTATCAGGAAATATGGCATGTTTGCCCGTTCAAGTAAATTGGTAATACCGGGTACACCGGTGACACCATGCTCAAGCATCCACTGGTCAAAGCCCATGTCAGGAGGAATGACGGCTGATGCCTGCGTGTTCCACACGATGATGGGGCGAGGGAAGCGCTTCAGGTCGAGTATGACGTCATCAGGCGTGGAATAGGTACAGGTCGCCATAATGATGGCGTCAACGTCCTCAGCCTGGAAAAGCCTGCGCGCGTCCTGGGCCCGTGGAACACAGTCGATGAGTTCATCCGTCTCGTAAATGGTGCCAAATTGTGAGAGGAACTCTCGCAACGTGTTGCCTAACTCTGCAGTAGGCTGTTCAAACTCAGGAAAGAACTTCCAATAGATGTCGTGAGCAAGGGGCATATACCCGATTTTGAGTTCGTTGTTCTTGAGTTGCGCGTTCATTTTGTGCTCCTTTCTATCTCCAGCTTCGCCCGGGCATGCTAATTAGCATCGCCACGGATAGCGCCCGTGATCAGCCCAATGATCTCTTCACGGGACGTGTCTTCCTTCTTACGTCCACCGACACGCTTACCACGCCGCAATACAACCAGCCGATCGGCTATCTGGAAGACATGTTCCAGGTTATGAGTGATTACGAGTATCGTCTTTCGCTGTGCCTTCAGATCCATGATCAGATCGTTGAGCGTAGCACTCTGCTCAATCCCTAAGGCCGCAGTGGGTTCGTCCAGCAGGAAGATGGACTTGCCGCGTGCCAGAGCACGAGCGACGGCGACTGCCTGCCGCTGACCGCCTGACAGGTCACGGGCATAGACCTTCACCGACGGAATATCAATATTCAGAGCACTTAACACGGCTATAGCATCGGCTTGCATCTTCCCATAGTTGACAAAAAACCCCATCCACTTCGGCTCCTGACCGAGATAGACGTTGGTCGCCACGTCGCGCGTTTCGACCAGGGCTAAGTCCTGGTACACGGTGGCGATGCCGTATCTCTGCGCGTCGAGCGGATCGCGGATGTCCACACGCTCACCGTCAATGTAGACCTCGCCTGCATCGGCCTCGTAGACCCCGGACAGGATTTTGACCAGGGTGGATTTTCCAGCGCCGTTATCGCCCACCAACGCCAGGACTTCGCCGGGAAAGAACTGCATATCAACGCGATCAAGCGCCTGGACATGCCCGAAGGCCTTGCAAATGCCCTTCGTTTCGAGAATGGGCTTGCCGTTGATCTCGGAGGTAGTGTCAGGAAATGGGTTCATTTATCCCCTCCATAACAACACGTATCAGCCAGTACTTCCGACCATATCTCGCGGTGGCGGCGGATATACTCTTCCTGGTATCCCTCCTTGACCCACATGACAAAAGCCACGCACTCCACACTCAAGCTCTCCTTTGAACAGATCGCCTTACCGGTAACCGCCGGTGCGCAGGCTATCCGCCGTAACGGCAATTACCAGCACGATGCCACGCAGGAATACCTGCCAGAACGGCCTGACGTCCATCAAGGTCATGCCGTTGGTCATGGTTCCCAGAATCAAGATGCCCAGTATTGTGCCAGTGACTCCGCCCTCTCCTCCGGATAGGCTGATCCCGCCCAGGATGATCGCGGTAAGGATATCCAGCTCTGCTCCGCTGGCAGCGGTCGGCATAGCAGTGCCGGACAGTGAGGTCAGCATGAGGCCGGCGAAAGCCGCGAACGTTCCACCGATGATGTACAACCACATCCGCCAGAAATCCACTCTGATACCAGACACACGGCAGGCATCTGCACTACCTCCAATAGTATAGGCATAATGGCCAAGCAGTGTGTAGCGCAACGTGACGTAAGTCAGAGTGCAAGTCAGGATCCACCAGACCAGCGGGGCCGGGATGCCCAGTATGTAACCGCGCCCCAGGAAGCTGAACACTTCTAGAGGTATGACTATGGACTTGCCGCCGCTGATGACATAGCCCAGGCCGCGAATGCCTGCCATCGTGGCCAGCGTCGCAATGATTGGGTTGATCCGCACCTTGGTGATTAAGAGACCATTAAATGCCCCAAGGGCAGCACCCAGGGCAAGAGAAGCAAGCACTGCGACCCCGATAGGGAGACCCGTCCTAATCAGTGTGGCGGCTAACATTCCAGACGCAGCCATGACCGAAGCGATCGACAGGTCCAGCCCGCCCGAGATCATTACCAGCGTCATGCCCGCAGCAACTACCCCGCGGATAGCAACGGCTCGCCCGATGTTCATGAGGTTGTTTACGCTGAGGAAGTAGGGCGAGCGTGTCGAGAAGAAGAAGCCCATCGCGATAAGTGTGATAAGCAGGGGGGCATTGAACGAGCGCAGGCGAAAGCGCAGTTTTTGCCCTGGAATGATACGACGTGTGCTTACATCTCGTACAGACTGGGTCTGGCTCATATCATATCCCCATTGACAACTACATTCGACGTGCTATGCAGGAGTATTCAGAAAAGGTCTGATATGCCCCCGACGTCCTCCGACCCGTGGCGTCAGCAGGGTGGATGAGGGGATCACGATGAGCCCCCCATCCACCTGCCAGGAGTAGCTAAGCGTACCTGTCGTAGCGGCGCTATCAACCCTACTCCTCAGGATACCACTCATCCACGTTGGAGCGATCAATCACGAAGTGTTCGAGAACCACTCTGTCCGGCACAGAGTTGCCTTCGATCAGGTCCACGATGATTGGCACCAAGTACTCGCGTATCATCTCAATAAGTTGGGGCAGGTCTGTTGGTGATGGTGAAATGCCTACCCAGGTGTGATGAGATACCAACAGGGACAAGCACGTTAACAGTTTGACAGTGAGCTGGGAGCCAATCTACGGCT
>Ga0307430_1000495_pt1 | contig 34072 bp, 26 predicted proteins | sample SalMarWE160130MG_FD_202159 | JGI IMG/M metagenome (GOLD analysis project Ga0307430, IMG submission 202159) | Salt marsh sediment microbial communities from the Plum Island Ecosystem LTER, Massachusetts, United States - WE1603-130 | ecosystem: Environmental > Aquatic > Marine > Intertidal zone >...
GTGATTGTCCTGTGCACATCAACACTTTTCTTTGTTCTGGCAATTTGTCGACCAATAGGATCATCTTTGGTAGTAAACTACCTGATTTATTATGCAATCCTTCCGATTTTTACCATTTTAATTGTCTTGAGAAGGAATCCTCTTGATTTTGGCCTCAGGCTCGGGGATTATAAATTATGGAGTTTTTATGTAGCCATAACAGTTGTCATCGCTATCCCCGTATTGTATATCGGCTCTCTTTTTTCTTCAATAGGTCAGTATTATACTAAACCTTTTGATTACTACAGTTTCTTCACTCAAATGGTTCCCCTTCTTTTTTTCTGGGAATATATACTTCGCGGTTTCCTTCTGTTCGGGCTTAAGGAAAGGTTTAAAGAGGCGAGTATACTCATACAGATGGTTCCCTTTGTGCTTCTTCATATCGGAAAACCAGAAATTGAGATACTGATGTGTATTCCCATGGGATTGTGGTTCGGATATATTGCCTATCGGGGAAAGTCATTCTGGCCGGCATTCATTACCCATACTTTCATTAACTTTACCCTTAAATATTTTGTAAATTTTTGATGGTGAAGTAAAGAAAAGACAATTATCTGTCTTTTGGTAATTAGCTGAAAGGCTTTTATTTAATAACAAGGAATAAGAGAAAAATATTAGAGGTGAATTAAAGGATGGAGAAGACATTAGTTTTAATAAAACCTGATGCATTTAAAAGAGGATTAATTGGGGAAATTATTACGAGATTTGAAAGAGTGGGACTAAGCCTGGAAGAAATGAAAATAGTAAATGCTACTACTAAAATTGTCGAACGACACTACCCTGATGATAAAAATTGGGTTAGATCTGTTGGTAAAAAGACTGTAGATACTTATCAAAAATATAATTTAAATATTGTAGAGGATTTAGGTACTGATGATGCCCTGGAAGTTGGTAATCTGGTTAGAAAATGGTTAATTCGGCAAATAACTTCAGGGCCAATAATCGCAATTATCTTAAGTGGAAATCATGCTATTGAAGTTGTAAGAAAAATAGTTGGGAACACGGTTCCTCTTTTTGCAGAATTGGGTACAATAAGGGGAGATTTTTCCATTGATTCACCCGACCTTTCTACTAAGGAGAAGCGCGCTTTACAAAATTTAGTTCATGCCTCATCTACCATTGAGGAGGCGGAACGAGAAATTTCTCTTTGGTTTAAAATTTAAGAATTTACAGTAAGTGAGCTTAATTATTGCTAGTGTAAACTTTAGTGGACTAACTAGATAGAAAGAAGAATGCTACTTTTTTTATCTTTTCTTTTGCTTTCTTAACTCGATACTCGATACTATATACACGATACTATATTTTAATTATAGACAAGGTATAGAAAATATGCTAACATTATCTCGTTAAAAAGAGGGATACCAGATTCACAATAGTATTACATTAGGAGGAAGCAATGAAAGAAAAAGTGGAAGCAGCTTTAGAGAAGATAAGACCATCTCTTCAGGCAGATGGCGGAGATGTTGAATTGGTAGAAGTGACTACAGATGGAGTGGTAAAAGTAAAATTGACCGGTGCCTGCAGCGGATGTCCAATGAGAGAGATGACTTTACAGATGGGCATTGGCAGAGCATTAAAGGAAGAAATTTCTGAAGTAAAAGAAGTTGTAGCTGTATAATTATTCTTTAATAAGAATAGATATCAAGAAAAGCAAAATAATAAATAGAATAGGGGTAGGGTATTATAATATACCGTACCCCTTATTATTTCCAAATTAAAAAATAACTTCACTTCAATACGGAAATCTTATTGATGTAAATTTTAAGTGGATAATGAGAAAGATAGAAGAATATTTATTGTTTTTATTTTTTTATATTTTTTTCTTTACGCGATACGAAGAAGTTCCTGATTTAATTGTAAAATACGGTAGTTTTCAGTTATAATAAATATTATAAAAGAATTATTATTAATATATATTTACCATAAAATCTTTTAGGATGGTAATTAATGAATAAAACTACGGTAAAAGAATTATATAACAAAATATTTAAAAAGATTTTACACATACAAATATTAGATGATGTCTCTTTAGATAAAGAGTTTGTTAGAAAATATGTTGAAAATCCTCTATTTTTAAAACAATTAACCTCTATGGTAAAAAATAAAGATTATAGTTGTCAGGCAGTATATTCATTATGTCAGGGCATCATCGTCAATATTGACAAAGAACATAATCCCACTAATTGGATTCATCAGGTGTATCAATTTACCCTCTCTAAATCTTTCCCTGAAACAGTAAATCTATCCTTTAAGGATATCTCCTCTAATTGCCGAAAAACTTTCTTACTCTATTTAGAAATTTTAAGAGTAATTTTGAAGTTCCAAAAGTCGTCCGGTGATCCTGCTTTTTACAGCAAATTTCCTCTTAATTTTTTAACTTCTGACGAAAAAAGCAAACTGGAGAATCCTGCTGAATATAAAAGATTTTTAAAGGCATTTAATGATAAATATGTCTATGAGATGATGAAATTAAGCCAGGAAATTTTAAAGTTCAATACTTTAGACCACATATGTGGAGTACATTGGATTGCTTTATTTGTCGGCAGGCAGTTATATAATCTGGGTCTTCCTGTTGATTTGGGGAGGATTTCGGGAGCAGCAGCAGGACATGATATCGGAAAATATGGATGTAAAGATATTGAGGTAGAAAGAACTCCCTATTTACATTATTACTATACTGATATGTGGTTTAAAAAACATAATATCCCTTATATCGGACACATTGCAGTTAATCATTCTGTTTGGGATTTAGAATTAGAAAATTTGCCCCTGGAATCACTTATATTAATTTATTCTGATTTTCGGATTAAAAATAGTAATAACGGCCACAAAGAGAAGATGAAAATTTTTAGCTTGAAAGATTCTTTTCAAGTAATCTTAGGTAAAATGGATAATGTTGATGAGAAAAAAAGAAAAAGATATTGCCGGGTTTATGAGAAATTAAAAGACTTTGAAGATTATATGATAAATTTAGGGGTAAATGTGGATGTAGAGGATAAAGAGATTAGTTCTTACAAAAAAGATAGAAACCCGTATTATCCTCTCATGCAGGGCCAGGAAGTTATCCAAAATATAAAATTTCTTTCTATAGAACATAATATAAATTTAATGCACGAGCTTCGAAATGAATCTTCTCTTAATTCACTTTTAGAATTAGCCAGAAGCGAAAAAGATTGGAACAATCTACGGGAATATCTACAAATATTTAATAAATATTCCACCTATCTGACTCAAAATCAAAAGATGATTACCTTGAGATATTTATACGAACAGTTGACTCACCCGGAAGATGAAATAAGAAGGAGAAGTGCAAATCTTATCGGTTTATTAATTGCCAGTTTTGACGAAGATTACCGCAAAGAGATTCCTCAAAATGTTACTCTAAAACCTCCCGCGATTACCAGTATTAATTTATTGGAAAGATATTTAAAATATTTTTTACAGCCAGACCATAAAAAGATTGCTCTTCATCAATCCCGGATTATTAATAGCACTGAGAATATGATTTCTTCCCTTTTTTCTAACTGTCGCAATAATCATCAGGTAAGCAATTATAGAAAAATTATTTTAAAACACTATAAAAAGCACCTGTATACCGATGAAGAAACTCAACTGTGTTTGATAAAAACCGCCAAACATATATCAATTTGTTCAGATGAAAAATCTGTAAAGGTATTATTTAATTATGTTATAAAGATGTTGAAGAAAGAGAATCACAATCTCAGGCTTACTGCTTTAGAAGTAATCTACGATTTAATAACTCAGATTGATAAAGAATTTAGATTTATAAATAACTTAAGAAAGATATTTAGCGGTAATATTTCTGCCTCAGTGCTCCCTGCTGAAAATTACTTAAACATGAAGATAGTTGAATTATTGGGTTTAGACGAAAGTATGGTAAAAAAGTATATCGAATTTTATCGAAAAGATATAGAAAAGATACAGTATATATTTCTAAGCAACCTTAAAACTTCAACCAGTGGAATAATTAAAAAAATTCAGATAGAACTTTTATTAGAACATACTTTAAAAAGTAAACGGGAAGAAATCTATACCGCTTTGCATTTTTGTAATATTTTGAAAGTTAGCGGCATAGAAGATATTAGAAATTTGGCTGGTAAATCCCTGGTAGATTTAATGCCTTCTTTATCTTTTCAGCAGAGGAACGATATAGCCATTGAACTATTGCGGGCTTTAGAAATGGAAGATTATCAATTTACTAAATATATTCCTTACTATTTAGGTCAATTAATACTCTATCTCACACCTAATGAGTTAGAGGAACTTGTTGATGATTTAATAGAAAAAATCAAACAGTCAGATCCTAAATTAAGCTCATTACTGCTTAGAACCATTGGTATTGCCATTACTAATTACCCTAAGTACCGGGAAAGATTTTCAGAAAAAGAGAAATCATACGAAAACAGACTTTGTAAGATGATTGGTATCCTTTTAAATGGCTTTGTGCACTATAATTTAAAGGTTAAACAGGCAGCATTTAGAGTTATCGGTAAGGAAATATTTGGCTCAAGACATCTCAGCTTAGAAGAGAAGAACCACATATTTCAACTTATTGCTAAAAAAATTCTTACTTTGTTAACGCCTGTAACTAAAGAAGGCCTGATGTTTTTAATAAATTGCATCGGACTTAATTATATGTATAAATTTATCTCTGATTATAATTTTTTCAGGGGAAACATAAACCTTGAAACCCCGGACAAAATAGCTTTTTTCCCAGGAGCCTTTGACCCCTTTTCTTTAAGTCACAGAGAGATTGTTAAGGCAATAGAAAATCTTGGCTTTGAAACATACTTGGCTGTTGATGAGTTTTCCTGGTCTAAAAGGACTCAGCCTCACCTCTTCAGAAAGAATATAATAAATATTTCTATTGCTGATGAACTTAATGTATATTTATATCCTGAAGATTTGCCGGTTAATATCGCCAATCCAGATAATTTAAAGGCTCTGAGGGAAAATTTCCCTTTTTCCGAGGTTTACATTGTAGCAGGCAGTGATGTTATATTAAATGCCTCTGCTTACAAAAAGAAAAAATCAAAAAATTCAATCCACACTTTTCCTCATATTATTTTTGATAGAAAGGCTTTAAATTCTATCGAGGAGCAAAAGAAAAAAGTTCAAATACCAATTGAAAGTATTGGGGAAAATACTTTTAATCTTAATCTTGTTACTCGTTATGAAGAAATAAGTTCGACCCAAATAAGAAATAATATAGATGAAAATAGAGGTATTTCCAGACTTATCGACCCTTTGGCTCAGAAATATATTTACAATAATAGTTTATACCAAAGAGAGCCACAATATAAGAGTGTAATACAGACTATCTCTATCGATGTGGAGGTAATTGAAGATATTGCTCCGGATTTAATAAAAGAACTTTGCCAGAAAGTTTTTTCTAAATATAATCGAAACGAAGTATCTAAAAAGTTGGTTGAGTTTAGTCATAAACTAAATCCGAGAATTTTACTATTGCGCGATGTTCGCCACAATGAAATGATATTGGGTTTTTCAGCCTTTCATTGGGTTCGTTCAAACATTCTTTTCCAGGAGTTTAAGGACAACTTGATATCTGAGTACATCCGGGAAAATGCAGTTGGCCGCACTATAGTTATTGATGGTATTTTTACCATAAGTGATATGGAAAATAGATCAGGACTCGAAAACCTTGAGCAGGTTATTCTCACCGAAACCCTTTCTTTTTGTATAGAGAAAGATTACAATTATACGATATTTAGAAATATATTAAAAAATTATCCGTTAGACTCCTTAAGAGAGAATTTAGAGCTTATGGGGTTTTATCACTTACCCTTCAGCGATAAAGACAACCCGGTATTTGTGGTGGATATGAGTAAACCCTGTATAGTCAATCTGGATACCGAGGCAATTATAAAAGAACCTTTCTGCCAAAATTTAAACATTAAAAAATCAGTTATAATATCACGTAAAAGATTACTAAAATCGTTTACTACTTTTTATCCCGGGAATATTGTTTTACCATTTAATATAAATTTGATTAACCAGACTATTGTGAAGAAAATTTGTAAGCTAAACAATGTTTCAACAACACCGTTAACCCCTCGAGTTTTAGGCAGGTCAATGTGTGTACCTTTCGGAAAGGTACTGCATAAGATGGCAGTACCCAATACGGTAACTAAATCTCTTCATACAGAAAAAATATTTGCTTCCGATATGCAAAGTTTTGAGATTGGCGCCTTCCCCAATTATATGAGTCTAGAAAATCAAGTTAAAATAATTCATTCATTTGATATGCCCGTAATACTTATTGATGACTATTTGCATAAAGGGTATAGAATAAAGACCCTTGAACCCTTATTTGAAAAATATGATATCAAAGTTAAAAAAATAATTGTGGGAGCACTGTCCGGTAGTGGGAAAGAGATAGCAACTATATTAAATAGAGATGCTGATTGTGCCCATTTTATTCCCAATCTCAGGTTTTGGTTTAACGAAAGTGAATTGTATCCTTTTGTTGGTGGAGATGCATTAAAGAGAAAGATAAGGACTCAAGGAAATTTAGTTAGATCTATTAGTCGGATACTACCATATACTTTCCCTTCATTTCTAAAAAATGTTTCTACAAAAACCATCTATAATTTTTCCGAAGTTTGTATTGAAAATGCTCTGATTATATTAGAAGCTCTGGAAAATGAATACCAGGTAATTCAACAAAGAAAGTTGACTTTAGACCATTTAGGAGAGGTGATTATTTATCCCCGATATCCTGACCAGGGAGAAGATATGGATTATAATCTAAGTCTTAGTCCCTCTCATTATTTAAGAAATAGCCTTGAACTTTTACGGCGTACCAAAGGGATAGCAGACAGGGGAAAGTGAAACTAAAATTCGTATCTCGTATCTCGTGAATCGTATCTCGCAAAGAAGAATTCAGAAGCCAGAAGATTATTAGCGGGTGGTGTTTTGGAGGTAGGGGTTCGATTCATTGAACCCGTTGTCCTCGTAGGACAGGCATCTCGCCTGTCAAGGATAGATTCCCGCTCCCCGATCAGGTCGAGGACAAGTTTCGCGGGAATGACAGAGAACGTTTCGAGGCGGATAAATCTGCCTTCTACAAGATAAATATAAAAATACATAATCTTTATAGGGGGAAATATTAAAGATGTTCTTCCATAAATTGAAAGATAAAATACTAATTTCCCAATCGGAATACAATAAATTAAATAGAATATCCGAAAGCGAAGCCAAAGAGAGCAAAGGAATAATTTATGTACTTAACCCGGCAAATCCTTTAAAATCAAGAAGAAATTTTTGTATTTCCGATTCCTCCCTTATTTTTTTAAAAAAAGAGGGTATCCACCTACTGCAAAAAGCCAGGAAGATTGATTTCAATTTACCCCCATGGCTTAAAGAAAGAATAAAAGAAAAAAGAGTGAGTTCACTTAATATCGAATATCCTAACTGGCAAGATGTGTTAAATTATAAATTCCCTTCCCGGTGGAAAGTTAATATTGTAGGATTGGGTGATGTAGGAGGGGTTCTCCTTATCGGTTTGAGATTATTAGGAGGAAGTTGTATTGAATCTATCGGAATATATGATAAAAATATAAACGCGGTAAAAAGATGGGAATTAGAGACAAATCAAATATTTTGTCCTTTTACTGCTCAGAAATTTCCTGAGGTTTGCCCGATAAGAGAAGAGAATATTTTTGATTGTGACATGTTTGTATTTTGTGCAACAACGGGAGTTCCTTCTTTGAAAGAAGAACAGGAAGATGTGAGAATGAAGCAATTTGAAGGAAATTCTAAGATAATCTCTGATTATGCTCGAAAGGCTCGCGAAAAATCGTTTAAGGGGATATTTGCTGTTATCTCAGATCCGGTAGATTTGTTATGCAAAGCTGTTTTTCTTACAAGTAATAAAAATACAAACGGAGAGTTTGATTTTAAAGGATTAGCAGCAGACCAGATAAGAGGATATGGCTTAGGGGTGATGCATGCCCGGGCAGTCTATTATGCAAAACAAAATATTGAAACTGCTGAATATAACCGAGAAGGAACAGCCTTTGGTCCCCATGGCCGGGGTTTGGTAATTACCAGCAGCTTAAAAAAATATAATGAAAGTCTTTCTGAGATGCTTACCGATCAGACCGTAAAAGCAAACTTAGAAGTGAGGGAGACCGGTTTTAAACCTTATGTAGCTCCCGCTTTATCTTCCGGGAGTTATCCTCTTATTGCCACTATGAGTGGAAAATGGCATTATAGTGCAACTTTTATGGGGGGAGTATTTATGGGAGCGAAAAATAGATTGCTTAAATCAGGAATCGAAATTGAAAGATTAGACCTTCCAGTTATTTTGTTAGAAAAAATTAAGAGAAGTTATCAGGAATTGGGTAATATTTTATAGATAATTATAGGTAGAGGAAATTGTTTTATGGAAATGATTTATTTGGTTATGCCGGGAAAAATATCGGATAGTTTCGCCGAAGTTGTCAAAATAGCTACAGAAAATTATCAATTAACAGTTATAAAAACTATTCAGAATTTTCCTGTTGATTTACAAAATAAGAAGATTGTATTTGCTGTTGAATTAGATGAATGCGGATTTAATATTCCTTTGTTTGAAATATTTCTAAAATTGAAGGAAAGAGGAGATGATTCCCTTTTAGGTTCAAGAGCTGTAATTATAATCCGGAGTTCAAGTGAATTATTTACCAAGAGCACCGCGCAAAAGATAATTTTTTTAACCAACCAGATGGGGTGCAGGTTCCCCGGTCATCCAGTTGTAGAAGCTACTTGCAATCTCAATAATTTTCTTACCTGGCAAAAAACATATAACCTGTCTCTTATAGAGATTTACCAAAAACAAGCCAGAGAATTAGTAAAAAAATTATTCGAGGAGAACTTAAAAATAATTAATAGACCGAAGATGCTTGTATTGCATTCGAGTTTTTTTAAGACATCCAATACTCTTACGCTTTGGAAAATGGTAAAAGAAAACCTTAATGGAGAAGATATAAAAGAACTCCACGTAGAAAATGGAACCGTGGTAGACTGCAGAGGATGTTCTTATAAAACCTGCATCCATTATAGTGAAGAAAAAAGCTGTTTTTATGGAGGGATTATGGTAAAAGAAATTTTCCCTGCGATAGAAAAGGCGGATTGTATAATCTGGTTGTGTCCTAATTATAATGATGCAATATCCGCAAAGCTTATGGCGGTTATAAATAGAATGACTGTTCTTTACAAAAGGGTAAAATTTGGAAATAAAACTATATTTTCCATTGTGGTTTCCGGAAATTCAGGGAGCGATTGTGTGGTTAAACAGTTAATAGGAGCTTTAAATATTAACAAAGGATTTAGATTGCCTCCTTATTTTGCTTTAACTGCTATTGCTAATGACCCTGGGTCTGTAAAGGGTATTCCGGGAATAGATAAAAGAGTAAAAAAATTTGCTGAAGATATAAAAAGAGAAATTAAAAAATAAATTATAGAGATTTAGTTTATATTATGATTATACAGAAGAAAGATATTAAAAATTTTACCTTAAACGACCTTCAAGAAGATATTAAAAATTCAGGAGTTGAAAAATATAGAGCAACTCAATTATTTGATCTACTTTACAAGAAAGGCATAGAAGATTTCAGGGAAATGCTGAGTCTCCCAGCACCATTTAGAGATTTACTTCAGGAAAATTATTATATAAGCAAGATAGATTTAGCTAAATTAGCTAAATCGGAAGACCAAACTGAGAAATATTTATTTAAATTAGAAGATGAAAATTTAATAGAGAGTGTTCTTATATTTTCCGATGAAAGAGTTACTGAATGTATATCTTCCCAAATTGGCTGTAAATATAACTGTTTATTTTGTGAAAGCGGCAAAAAGGGCTTTATCAGAAACCTTACAGTTGGCGAGATTTTAAATCAAGTTTTATTTGTTAAGAAAAAAATGAAATCAAATCCCAATAATATTGTATTTATGGGCATTGGGGAGCCTTTAGACAATTATGATAATGTTGTAAAAGCCATTTGCATATTAAATTCTAAAAATGCATTTAACATTGGAGCAAGAAAGATTACCCTCTCTACTTGTGGGGTGATACCGGCAATAAAAAGATTACAAGAGCGTAATTGGCAGATAGAGCTATCAGTTTCTCTGCATGCCCCGGAAAACAAATTAAGGTCTTATCTAATGCCGGTAAATAATCTTTACCCTTTGCCCGATCTAATAGAAGTATGCAGGAATTATGCAGATAAAACTAATAGACAGATTACTTTTGAATACATTTTGATTAAAGGAGTGAATGATTCACTGATTTATGCAGATGAATTGGCTAAACTGATTGGTGGATTTAATTCTAAAGTAAATCTAATTACTTTTAATCCTGCACCCGATTCCCTACTGCAGGCACCCGCTGCTCCCCAGGTTAAATATTTTAAAAATAAATTGATAGCTAAGGGAATTCCAACTACTATAAGAATTTCAAAAGGCGATGATATCTCCGCTGCCTGTGGACAGCTAAAGAGCCTGCATCTTAAATAAGCTATTCGATACTTGTTTTTGCAAGAATGGCAAAGGTAGGGGCACGATGCATCGTGCCCACGATAAGCAAAAGACAATAATATAAAGAGAAAGAGGGCACAATTCATTGTGCCCCTACAAATGACTCCTAATTTTTTCTCTTTATTTTCTTAACCAACTAACTAAATGTATACTCGATACCATCTTTACCTTCTGTTTCCTAAATTCTATTTTTCGCGACATACGATATACGACATACTATATACGAATTTTTTCTTGACTTTGTAAACATATCTGATATACTTTTAACGAAGATAATGTTGGCTAAGGGGCCCATAGCTCAGCTGGCAGAGCAACCGGCTCATAACCGGTCGGTCCCTGGTTCGAATCCAGGTGGGCCCACCAAAAAATTGGTGATTATTAATTTTATTAATAATACAGGTAGTGTGGAATTTATGATAAAGCATAAAATTATAAAAATACCAGAATTTTATCAAAACCTTACTTCTTTTATATAAGAAGTAAGGTTTTTTTTGTTTTATAGGTTTTGTAACTATGAAGAGAGGAGGAATAAGTTATTGATAGAAGAACAATATGATATTCTTTTAGAATTACAAAAAATCGATATTGATATTGATAAGGAAGAAAAAAATAAGAGAATTTTGCCTTTAATGGTAAAAGGAGTAACCAAAGAAATTCAGGGGTTGAAAAATAGTTTAAAAAATAAGAACGAAGATTATAAGAATTTACAGATTAAATTAAAAAGAATAGAATTAGATTTAGCTGAAAAATCTAATAAAATCAAAAAACATCAGGAAGATTTATACGGAGGAAAAATATCTGATATCAAGGAGCTTAAACAAATACAAAAGGTAATAGCTAATTATCAAAAAGAAAAAGCTAGTATTGAAGAAGATGTTTTAGATTTAATGGAAGAGGTGGAAGACCTTGATAAATCGATTAGTCATTTTGACGAAGATTTAAAAGTGAAAGAGGAAGAGTTTAAAAAACGCAAAGAAGAAATGGATTTAACAAGCTTAGTAATTAAAAAGAGTATGGATAATTTAAATATTAAAAGGGGAGAGATGTTAAGTAAAATAACCGATTGTCGTCTTTTAAATGAATATGAACTTTTAAGAAAAGAGAAAGGCGGAAAGGCCATTATGGAAGTTGATGGATCTATATGTCCAGGCTGTTATCTTGACCTTCCTAGTGATGTTATTTATCAATTAAAAAAGAATCGGAAGATAATAATTTGTCCCAATTGCAGCCGAATTCTAATCTGGAAAGATTAACGCAATACTCGATACACGATACTTGATACTGGTTTTATTGACTTTATTGTATTTAAATGGTATTTTAAAATTGAAAAAAGAATATTTGATAAGTAGATCAGGTAATCGCGGAAGAAATACTATTTCTTCCGAGGAAAGTCCGAGCTCCACAGGGCAGAGCGCTGGGTAACCCCCAGTGAGGGTAACCTTAAGGAAAGTGCTACAGAAAATACACAACCGAACACTTAATTTGGGTGCTCGGCAAAGGTGAAAAGGCAGGGTAAGAGCCTACCAGTTGTTAGGTGACTAACAAGCTTAGTAAACCCCGCTCGGAGCAAGACCAAATAGGAAGAGCTGTGGTGGCCCGCTGAATCTTCGGGTAGGTCGCAAGAGGTGTAAGGTAACTTATATCCCAGATAGATGATTACCACCCTTATAAGGGGACAGAACTCGGCTTATACGGTCTACTTATCAAAATAAATAGATATATAGACATACGATAAAACATTTTATTGTATGTCTTTTTTTATTTTATCCCCCTCAAGATATTCCTCGTGAAAATTAACTTAATCCCTAATGAATCTCCTTCCGTGGGGAAGGGGATGAGGTATCTTTCTATCCCCCCCCAAATACGCTAAAAATAGTATATCTATTATAGAAAATACGCTAAATATGTGGTGTTTTCTAATTTATTTAAAAAAAATCAAATTATTTTCAAAAAAAAAGAGGGTTTTTTGAAAAAGTGTAGTATAGTATATGTAGTGGAGCAAAGTGGAGTGAAGTGGAGAATATAATATAAAGGAGATTTTATGTTTTTAGGACAGTATGAACACGCTATCGATGAAAAGGGAAGATTGATTGTACCGGCAAAATACCGTGAATCTTTAGGTGAAAAATTTATTATTACTTTCGGTCTTGATACTTGTCTTTTTGTATATCCTCTTGAGGAATGGAAAACTCTGTCTGAAAAAATGAAGCTGCTTCCCTTAGGCCAGAGAGATGCCCGAGCATTTAAGAGAATACTATTTTCCCGGGCCACTGATTGCACTATGGATAATCAAGGTAGAGTCATTATTATGAAATATTTGAGAGATTACGCTCAGATTATTAAAGAAATTATGGTTGTTGGGGTTTTAGATAGGATAGAGATCTGGAGTAAAGATGTATGGCAAAAATACTTTGAAGAAGTTGAAAGTTCATACGAAGATATTGCCGAAAGAATATACGAACAAGAAGGGTAATCTATGGTAAATTCCTTTCACATTCCTGTGTTAACACAAGAGATCTTAAATTATTTAAACTTAAAGAAAGGAGGTGTTTATATCGATTGCACATTAGGAGGTGGAGGGCACTCCAAAGCTATTTTGGAGAACATTTATCCCCAGGGTTCACTGATCGGCATCGACCAGGATATTGAGGCAATTGAAACAGCAAAAGAAGAACTAAAAAGTTATATCGATAAAATAAAATTAGTTAAAGGTAATTTCAAAAATTTAGAAGAGATTCTATCAGTCTTAAAGATTGAAACAGTTTCGGGGATAATCTTTGATTTAGGAGTGTCCTTTCACCAACTAAAAAAGAAAGAACGAGGATTTAGTTTTAAAGAAGAAAGCCATCTAGATATGCGAATGGATTTAACTCAAGAATTTAACGCCGATATTTTACTCAATAATTATTCCGAAAAAGATTTAGCTGAAATATTTGAAAAATATGGAGAAGAACGGCTTTCCAGGAGGATTGCCCGTTTAATTGTAACAGAACGAAAAAAGAAAGCCATTACTACCACCAAGCAGTTAGCTGATTTAGTGATAAGGTCTCTTCCCAGGACTAAAAAGAGGCACACCTGGAGAATTCATCCGGCAACAAGGATATTTCAGGCTATCAGGATTGAAGTAAACCAGGAGCTTAAGGCCTTGGAAACCGGATTAAATCAGGCAATTAGGATTTTAGAGGATAAGGGAAGGGTATGTGTTATTTCCTACCATTCATTAGAGGACAGGATAGTTAAACACCTATTTAAGGAAGCAGAAAAAGAAGGGAAAGTACAAAAGAATTACGGGTTGAAAATTATAACTAAAAAACCAATTAGACCTTTTTTGGAGGAAGTAAGGGACAATCCTAAAGCAAGAAGCGCCAAATTGAGAGTGGCAGAGAAAATAATAAAAGTAAAGGGGCGGTAAAATATGAGAGGGAACAGTGCTATAGCTACTGTTAATTACGAAAACAAGAATGCCTTAATTATTTTTGGGTCATTTTTAGTATTAGTAATTTTTATCACTTCTGTAGTAATTTTTTATATTTCTAATAATATTATATTAAGCGAATTAGGATATAAATTAATAAAGTTAGAAAATGATAAAATAGTCTTAGAGGAAGAGAATAAAAGGCTTGAACTTAGTGCAGAGACTCTTTCTGCTTTAGGTAGAATTGAAAAAATTGCTTCTAATCATTTGGGAATGATTAGGCCAAAGGAAGTAAAGTTTATTGCTTTAAACCCCGTTGCTAGGATTAATTCCGAAAATGATATCGGGGTAATCAGTAACAATTACGAAAAGGAAAATAATTTTTGGGCTAGTTTTGACCTAGATAAAGTAAATGATTTGATTTTAGGGGTATTAAAGTAATATACTTGTCGCAATATAGATTAAAGAGGGCGGAAATAGTTGTTGCTTTCAAAAGAGAAAAAAGAACGTATTGTTTTTTTACTTATAGTATTTATAATTCTTTATTTTTCATTAATTTATAGGTTATATAACATTCAGGTTATCCAAAGTAACAAATATAAAGAAATTGCCCAACAAGAACACCTTACTTCTTTTTCTATTGAAGGAGAAAGAGGTAATATTTATGATAGAAATTATAAAAAATTGGCCGTGAATGTTAATGTTCAATCTTTATTTGCTATTCCTCCCAAAGTCAAGAATCCTCAGGAAACTGCTCAAAAAATATCTTCAATTTTAAATTTGAAAACAAAAGATGTACTGGAAAAATTAAACCAGAAAAAATCTTTTGTATGGATAAAAAGGAAATTAAGCGAAACAGAAGTCACAGAGATCAAAAAATTAAATTTAGAGGGATTTGATTTCTTGGATGAGGGCAAAAGATATTACCCCAAGAATTATTTGGCTTCTAATTTAACGGGATTTGTGGGAATAGACAATCAAGGACTGGAAGGTTTGGAATCATTTTTTGATAAAGAACTAAAAGGTTTGCCTGGTTTAGTAATTTTAGAAAGAGATGCTATAGGAGGCAAGGTACCTCTAAGCATTAAAGAACCAACCGCTCATAAGGATGGGCATTCAATTGTATTGACTATTGATGAAGTTATCCAATATATTACTGAAGAAGCTTTGGATAAAGCATTTCAAAAATCTAAAGCCAAAACAGGTATCGCTATTGTAGTCGAGCCCAAAACCGGGGAAATTTTAGCAATGGCAGTAAAACCTTCCTATGACCCCAATTTTTTTAATCAGTACCCTCGTGATTTTTGGAGGAATAGGGCAGTAACTGATGCCTATGAGCCGGGTTCGACCTTTAAGGTTATTACTATATCTACAGCTTTAGAAGAAAGAGTAGTAAAATTAGATGACCAATTTAATTGTATAGGGTGGATAAAATACAATGGGACTATTTTTCACGATATACACCAACATGGTTCTCAAAATCTTACCGATATTGTAAAGAATTCTTGTAATGTAGGAGTAATTCAAACCGGAACGAGATTAGATGAAAAAGTTTTTGAAAAATCTATTAGAAGATTCGGATTTGGGACGCTAACTGAAATAAATTTACCCGGTGAAGTAAATGGCTTAGTAAGAAGCACAAAAGATTGGTCAAAAATATCCCTGGCTTCCCTATCTATAGGTCAAGAAATTTCTGTAACCCCCCTTCAGCTGATAATGGCTGTATCGGCAATAGCTAATCGGGGGACTTTAATGAAACCGATGATAGTGAAGGAAATAATAGATTCTGCGCAAAATATAATTAAAATATTTAAACCAAAACCGGTAAGACAGGTTGTATCGGTTGATACTGCCTTAACTATGAGCAAAATATTGGAACAAGTGGTGAATGATGGAACTGGTACAGGGGCTAAGCTTGTAGGGTATCAAGTCGCAGGAAAAACCGGGACTGCTCAAAAATTTGATTTTTCTATCGGTAAATATTCCGAAGATAAATATAGTTCATTTTTTGTGGGATATGTTCCCGCAGAGAACCCTAAAATATCTATTTTAGTTTTATTAGATGAACCTAAAGGGAGTTATTACGGCGGAACAGTAGCTGCCCCGGTTTTTCAAGAGATTGCCTCCAAGGTTCTTCCTTATTTATCGGTACCAACAAATGAATAGCGTGGAGCGTGTAGAGAATATAGCGAAAAATTAAAAGCGCAAAGCGCAAAATCATAGTGCAAAACTAAAAATAAAAAAAGTAGTAGTTTATATAATTGTAATAAAAAATCTAAAACAAAAAGCAAAAAGGTTAAAATTATACACTCTTCTGTCATTCCCACGAAAGTGGGAATCCAGTGTTAAAAGATAAAAAAAAGACGGATTCCCATTTTCATAGCCATGACAAAAGATATGAGCAATAAAAAAAATAAGAAAAAAAATGTTGCACAAAGTATTTTTTCTTATACGCGATACGATATACTATATACGAGATTTAACTAGAGGACAGAAGCAGTCTTATCTGTCATACTATGCGCTAAACGCTGTACGCTATACGCTATACGCTATTTATAATATTGGGGTATTTTTCATGAAGCTGAGTGAATTAATAACAAATTTAGATACTAAAGAAATTAATGGTGATTTAAATTTAGATATCAAAGGAATATATCACGACTCTCGGGAAATAAAGAGAGATTTTTTATTTGTGTGTATAAAGGGTTTTACTTCTGATGGACATAATTTTATCGATGAAGCCATTAAAAAGGGAGCTGTTGTTTTGGTGGTGGAAGAGGAAATTCCTCCCAGGCCGGGCATTACCATTATAAAGGTAGATGATAGCCGTAAAGCCCTGGCAATTTTAGCTAACCAATTTTACGGCTTTCCTTCACGAAAATTAAAATTAATTGGAGTAACCGGAACAAACGGTAAAACTACTATTACCTATATGCTAAAAGCTATTTTACAGGAAGCGGGATACAAAACAGGACTTCTAGGAACAGCCCAAAATATAATTGCAAATAATATTAACTCTTCCCATATGACTACTATGGAATCAATAGATTTACAGAAAACCCTTAAAGAAATGGTTAAACAAAAAACTGATTATGTAGTAATGGAAGCATCTTCACATGCCCTGCAATTATCTCGAGTAGAAGGATGTGATTTTGATGCAGCTATTTTTACTAATATCAGCAAGGAGCATTTTGAAATTCATAAAAACTTTTCTAATTATTTAGAAGCAAAGAAAAAATTGTTTTTAAATTTAAATAAAAGCAAAAAAATGACTTCCGAAAAATATGCGGTAATCAATGTCGATGAAGAGCACAGCAAGGATTTTATTGATTGCAATGAGGTTAATTTAATTACTTACGGAATAGAAAAAGAAGCTGAGGTTAGAGCCAGGAAAATAAAAATAGACCTTAAAAGTTCTTCATTTATGGTGAAAACCCCCCTAGGGAATACTGAGATATTATTAAATTTTAGCGGAAAATACAATATATATAATGCTTTGGCAGCTATAGCAACAGCTATTACTCAGGACATCCCCCTTAATATAATTTCTCAAGCTTTTAGCAAATTTTATGGAGCTCCGGGAAGATATAGGCTGCTTGAATATGGTCAGAATTATACTATAATTGTAGATTTTGCCCACAATTATCATGGATTAGGGAATATATTAGGGAATTTACGTAATTTTACCTCACATAAAATAATAACTGTATTTGGACATGGTGGAGAGAAATATAATAAGGTAAGGGCTACCATGGGGGAAGTTATAGGAACATATAGTGATTATGTAGTAATAACTGCGGATAATCCTAAAAGTGAAGACCCTTTGAAAATTGCCCAGGAAATTGAGAGAGGGGTTAAAAAAACAGATAAAAACTATATTATAATTACTGATCGGGTAAAAGCTATTAAACATGCTTTGGAAAAAGCCAAAGAAGGAGATATAGTGTTGATAGCCGGAAAAGGGCCTGAAAACGAACAGATTTATCATAACAGAGTTATCCATCATAATGATGAAGAAGTAGTGAGAAATATTTTAACCGGGAGATAAAAAAATGGAAAATTGCGAAATTAGAGAGTTAATAAAAACAGTCTCGGGAAAGATAATTCAGGGAGACCAGAATTGCTTAATAAAAAGGATTTCCATAGATAGCCGAACTTTAATTCCCGGTGATTTGTTTTTTGCTATAATCGGACCAAATTTCGATGGACATGATTTTATTATTAAAGCTTTTAGAAAAGGTGCGGTTGGGGCAGTAGTCTGTAAAGGTGCGAGCACTTTATTACAGAATGAGCAAATAGAAAAAAATAAAATTATCATAGAAGTAAAAGATACTCTTTCTGCCCTGCAGGATTGGTCCAAACACTATAAGGATAAGTTTAAAACTTTTAATATCTGTGTAACCGGCAGTAACGGAAAGACCACTACCAAAGAAATTATTGCTCATATCTTATCTCAAGAATTTCCTCTTTTAAAAACCTCTGGAAATTATAATAATGAAATTGGAATTCCCCTTACCCTGCTGCAGCTTGATAAATCACACAAGCTATTGGTGGCAGAGATGGGGATGAGAGGTTTGGGTGAAATAAAAATTCTTACCAATTTTATTCCTCCCGATTTAGCAGTGATTACTAATGTCGGAGAAGCTCATATCGGATTATTAGGTTCAAAGGATAATATTTTTAAGGCTAAAACGGAATTATTGCAATCATTGGATAAAGAGGGCGTTGCCATTCTAAACAGAGATGACCCTTATTTCTTTAAGATGTCGGAAATTGTTAAAGATAAGAAGTTATATACCTTTGGCATTGAGAATAAGAGTGATATTATGGCTTGTAATGTTAGAATGGAAAGCGATAAAGGAATGAGATTTACCCTGGAAGTGCAAAATGGCAAAAGCAGAGAAATATATTTTCCCTTATTGGGAAGGCATAATATTTATAATGCCCTTGCCGCTGCTGCGGTTGCTTTTGCCCTGGGAATAGAATTAGATTTAATCGAAAAAGGTTTATCTTCTTTTAAACCGTTAGACCTGCATATGCAATTTAGCAACTTTTATAATGGTATTAAAATTATAAATGATTCCTATAACGCGAGCCCGTTGTCGGTAAAAAGTGCTTTAGAAACTTTAGCAGAAGTTGCGCAAAAAAATAGAAAGATAGCCATCTTGGGAGACATGTTGGAATTAGGAGAAAAGGCCGATTTTTACCACTGGGAAATAGGAAAAGAAGTAGCAAAATTGTCTATTGATACCTTAATAACTGTGGGTCAAGGAGGAAAGATAATTGCTCAATCTTCCAAAGAAGAGGGGATGGCAGAAGAAAGAATTTTTTCTTTTGAGAAAAATGAGAAGAAAAATTTATCCAAAAAGCTGTTAAGCCTAACCAAACCCGGAGATTTTATCCTATTAAAAGGTTCTCGAGAAATGAAAATGGAAGATATTTTAGAATTTTGGCGAAGAGAATACCAAAAAAATAATTCTACTTAGGAGGGAAGAATGACCTACTGGCTCTTAATTTTATTAGTTTCCTTTACAATTCCGGTTATTGCTCTGCCGTTCATTATAAAATATTTAAAAAAACATAATGTGGGGCAGAAAATTCGTCAGGAAGGGCCGAACCTTCATCAACATAAAATGGGAACACCTACCATGGGAGGAGCAATAGTTATTCTTGCTTTGATAATAGTAGTTTTACTCTTTGTTCCTTACAATAAATATGTTTTATGGTCGTTAGTTGCCACTGTCGGTTTTGGCCTTATCGGTTTGGTTGACGATTTAATTAAATATTTTAAGAAGCGGTCATTAGGTCTTCTTACTATGCAGAAGCTGTTCCTTCAGATTGTCCTTGCTTTAATAGTTGCTTATGGTGTTCAACAAAGTACTGATTTAGGTACAGAAATTTTTCTTCCTTTTATAAAAAATAGTATAGATTTAGGAATTATGTTTGTACCTTTTGTGGTCCTGGTGATGGTTAGTTCAGTAAATGCGGTAAATTTAACCGACGGCTTGGATGGGCTGGCAGCCGGGCTAATAATCATTGCCATGCTAAGTTTTGCTGTAATTGCCTATATGCAAAATATATTGCCTATGAGCCTATTTTCCCTGATAGTTGCCTTAACTTCTTTCGGTTTTTTAATCTATAATTTTTATCCGGCCAAGATATTTTTAGGAGATGTAGGTTCTTTAGCCTTAGGCGGAGCGCTTGCTTCGGTAGCAATTTTTACCAGAGCAGAGTTGTTTCTACTGATAATAGGCGGGGTATTTATGATTGAGACCTTATCAGTGATACTTCAGGTGATTTCGGTAAAATTAAGGGGAAAAATAATTTTTAAAATGAGCCCCATTCACCACCATTTTGAGCTTTGTGGTTGGAAAGAACCTAAAATCATTATCAGATTTTGGATAGCGGGGTTAATACTAGCTATTATTGGGCTAGCGGGTATTTAGTATCTCATATCTCGTGAATCGTATCTAGTAAAGATGGTTAGTCAGTTAGCCAGTTAACCAGTTTACCGGTTACCCGATTGGAGAATTAATGTGAGGCTGGTTAGTTGTATAAATTAACTTTCGTCTGATAACTGAGAACTTGTATTTGAAATTAACGACTAATTTGATTGGCCGACTGGTAGACTGGAAGACCGGCAGACTAATTAATCTTGAACTTGCAGCCCGAACCTATACGCTAAACGCTCTACGCTCTACGCTAACAATTAAGCATGAGGTTATATTTAACATGGTGATAGAAAAAAAATCTCCTGATTTATGGCTTTTTATAGTAGTAATTATACTTATGGCTATCGGCATATGTATGGTTTTTAGTTCAAGTTACATCATGGCTTATAAATGGTATGGGGATAGTTATTATTTTTTAAAAAGGCAATTAATTTATGCTATAATAGCGCTGGTAGCATTTATTTTAGCTATATATACCGATTACCATTATTATAAAAAATTTACTCTGCCTATTTTAATTTTATCTATTGCATTCCTATCGATGGTATATATTCCCAGTATCGGAAGAACTGCCGGTGGGGCAAGCAGATGGGTTAAGATAGGATTTTTTTCTTTTCAGCCTTCCGAAATTGCTAAATTTGCTTTAATCTTATATATGGCAGAGTCTCTAACCAGAAAACAAATAAAAGATATAAAAACCTTTATTAGAGGGGTATTACCCCCTTTAATTATTATGTTAGTAATGTTTTTATTAATCTTGAATGAACCAGATTTTAGTACTTCCTTAATTATTTTAGGCATTTCTTTTATTATGTTATTTATTGGGGGGACCAGGGTAATTCAACTTTATGCCTTAATAGTAGCAGCAATCCCCTTGGGAATTTTGATATTATCCAGAGAAGAATATAGAAGAACGAGATTGCTCTCCTTTTTGGATCCCTGGAAAGACCCTCTAGATAGCGGGTTTCACATAATTCAATCTCTATTAGCCTTGGGGAGCGGGGGAATCTTTGGAATCGGATTGGCAGAGAGCAAACAAAAATATTTTTATCTTCCCGACCAACATACTGACTTTATTTTCTCAATAATCGGTGAGGAATTAGGGTTTATAGGTACTGTAGTAATAATTATTCTCTTTACAATATTGTTGTGGCGCGGATTCAAGATAGCCTTAGATTCTTCTGAACAATTTGGAACTTTGTTGGCCACGGGCATTACCTCTATGATAGTTTTCCAGAGTATTATAAATATCGGAGTGGTAACCAAGATGATTCCCACTACCGGCATTACCTTACCTTTTATCAGCTATGGAGGTACATCTTTAATTGTAAATATGTTTTGCGCGGGAATTTTATTAAATATTTCCCGCTATAAAGCAAAAGAACAGGGAGCATAATTGATGGCGTTTAAGGTAATAATTTCGGGTGGTGGAACAGGGGGACATATATATCCAGGAATCAGCTTAGCTTGCGAGATAAAGGACAGAGACACAAACAATGATATTTTGTTTGTGGGAACTGAAAGGGGACTGGAATCAAAACTTATTCCTTGGGAAGGTTTTAAAATTATAAAAATTAAGACTCAGGGTATTAAGCGAAAAGTATGTTTTGAAAATTTAACAGCCATTGTCATTTTTTTAATTTCTCTATTTCAGTCATATAAGATTATGAAAAACTATAAGCCGGATATAGTTATTGGAACAGGGGGATATGTGAGTGGTTCGGTTGTTTTGATGGCCGCGATATTAGGTATTCCGACTTTTGTCCACGAGCAGAATGTAATGCCCGGGATTACCAATAAATTTTTATCTCGTATTACTAAAGCAACATTTTTAAGCTTTAATCAGTCAAAAGAATATTTTAATAATAAAGCGAAATTGATTTTTACGGGCAATCCCCTACATTTTAAGAATATTAAACAGAACACAGACAGAAAGTATAAAAAATTTAACCTTGATTCTTTAAAAAAAACAATATTGGTATTAGGGGGCAGCAAGGGAGCAGCTTCAATTAATAGAGCTGTTATAGGAGGTATTAATTTAATAAAAGAAGGTATAAAAAATGACTGGCAAGTTTTATTGATTAGCGGGCAAGATGATTATGATAGCATTATAAAAATAATGAGAGAAGATCATAAAATATTTTCGGTAGAATCTTATCTGCATGATATCGAAAAAGCCTATTCTCTGGCTGATTTAATAATCTGCCGGGCGGGAGCCACAACTTTAGCGGAGATCGGAGCTTATGGTTTACCGGCAATTTTAATACCTTATCCTTATGCTACTCATAATCACCAGGAAGTAAACGCCAGAATTTTTACAAGAGAAGGGGCTGCAATATTAATTTTAGAAAAGGATTTATCAGACAAGAAGTTAGCCCAGGTTTTACTCGATATATTAAAAGATAAAAATCGATTAGAAATGATGGCTAGAAAGAGCAAAGAATTGGGTAATGAAAATTCGGCTAAAAAGATAGTAGACTACATTTTTGATTGCCTTAAATAATAGAAAAATTATTTTTCAAAACAAAGCAGGAAAACCATAAACTATTGTTGAATATAAATGTAGAGTTTGAGGTTTTCGCAATTCGTATTTGGTTAACGGTTAACTAGTTAAATTAGTCGTTAGTGAATAGTGAATAGTCGTTAGTATAAATACAAGATGCAAATTCACAGTTTTCAGTTTACAGTTCTTAGTTTTCAGTTTAGGATAAAGCAAAAAAGTACAATTTAAATTTCAAAACTTAAAACTTTTTTCTTTAATTTTGAATTTTAAGCTATGGTTTTGCGCTTTGCGCTTTCAGTTTTTCGCCATATACTTTATACGATATACCTTATACGAAATACGAAATACGATATACGAAATAAGAATAGGGGTAGAATTACAATTAATGAATGAAAAAAAATTACGCATACATTTTATTGGAATTGGCGGATCGGGAATGAGCGGCTTAGCCTCAATTCTTCTTGATTCAGGTTACAAAATCAGCGGTTCTGATATTGTAACTTCAAAGATAACTAAAAGATTGGCTGACAAAGGAGCAATTATTTTTAAAGGTCATAATGAAAATAATGTAGAAGAGGCAGATTTGGTAGTAATTTCATCCGCAATCTCCGAATCTAATTCAGAGATAAGGGGTGCCATAGATAGGAAAATTACCATAATTAAAAGGGCTGAAATGTTGGCAAGGCTCATGAATAATAAATATGGAATAGCCGTTGCCGGTACACACGGTAAAAGCACCACTGCTTCGATGATAAGTCTATTATTAGAAAAAAGCGGTTTTGATCCTACTGTAGTAGTGGGGGGAGAGCTAAATAATTTTAAAAATAATGCTAAATTGGGGAAAGGAAATTATATAGTTGTAGAAGCAGATGAAAGTGATGGTTCGTTTTTGGAATTGAATCCACGCATGGCTGTAGTTACCAATATAGAAGATGACCATTTAGATTATTATGGAAATATGGAAAATATTCTAAAAGATTTTAAGAAATTTATTGATAAAGTTCCTGATAATGGACGAGTTATCTTGTGCAAGGATTGCGATAATGTAAAGGGACTGGCAAAACAATATAGGAGAAGTCATATTTCTTATGGAATATTTACTGAAGCGGATTTTATGGCTAAAGATATAGAATTAGATAAGTTAAATTCTAAATCAAAAATATACTGGCATGGTGAAAAAATAGGTGAAATTTATTTAAAAGTTGCCGGATATCATAATATCCTAAATGCTTTAGCGGCAATTGCTGTTGCCCTGGAACTGGGAATAAGTTTTATAGAAATTGCTAAAATATTGGAAACCTTTCAAGGAGTACATAGAAGAATGGAAATCGTTGCCAATTTGGACGACAAAATATTAATACTTGATGATTATGCTCATCATCCTACCGAGATTAAAGCAACTTTGAGCGCCTTAAGAAGTAGCTGGCAAGACAGAAGAATAATTGCCGTATTTCAACCCCACCGTTACAGTAGAACTAAACTTTTGGCAGAAAAGTTCGGTAAGGCATTTTTTGACGCCGATTGTGTAATTATTAATGATATTTATTCAGCTAATGAATCACCGATATTCGGAATTAGCGGAGAAACCATATTTAAGGAAGTTAAAAAATCCAATCATAGAAAGGTAAAATATTTGCCTTATAAAGAAGATATTTTAAGTTATTTATCTGAAATTGTTCGACCCGGAGATATAATAATAACCATGGGGGCAGGGGATATTTGGACTGTTGGTCAGGAATTGGCCGAGCAATTAAATAAAACAAAGGTGTTTTAATTTTATTTGAAAATGAATATAGATATTATAAAAAATGAGTGTATAGAACAAGGAATTGACAGTATAGTTAAATACGATGAGCCATTGAAGAATCACACTTCATTAAGAATTGGGGGGCCTGCTGATGTTTTTTGCAGCCCTAACAATATCGAAGATTTAAAAAAAGTCGTTTCTATTTCTAGAGAATATAATATACCTTTTCGGGTTATAGGAAACGGAACAAACTTATTAATTTTGGATAGCGGTATAAGAGGTTTAGTAATTAATCTGAATAAAGGTTTCAAAAAAATAGAATTTTCTGATAAAATTATAAAAGTAGGTGCGGGAGTTTCATTAGTATATCTGAGTAAAATAGTTTCGAATAAAGAATTGAGCGGCTTAGAATTTGTCTGCAATGTTCCCGGGTTTTTAGGCGGGGCCATAATTAATAATGCCAGTTTTAAAGGAAATTGTATGGCAGATGTAGTACAAAGTGTAACTTTTTTAACCCGGGAAAATAAGATAGGAAAAACATTCAAATCTAATTTAAATTTTAACTATCGTGAATGTAATTTAAAGGGCAAGCCGGTTGTAATTTTAGAAGCAACTCTGCTGTTAAAAAAGGGGAATAAAGAAGAAATTGAATCTAAGATAAAACAAAATATTGAAATCAGAAAAACCAAACAGCCTTTGAATAAATTCAGCGCGGGTAGTATATTCAAAAATCCGCCTGGTTATTATGCCGGAGAATTGGCAGAAAAAGTTGGAGCGAAGGGATTATCTCGGGGTAAAGCCCAGGTTTCTTCCAAGCACGCTAATTTTATAATAAATAAAGGCGGAGCATCAGCCGAGGATATTCTATATTTAATTGAAGAGATAGAGAAAAGAGTAAAGAAAAATATTGGAATAAAATTAGAACGTGAAATAGAAATTTTAGGAGAACCCTAATTTCGTATATCGGAAGATACTAGTATATAGTTGGTTAGTTAGCTGGTTAAGAAAATAGAGGATAGTATATAGGGATAGAACATAGTACTAAGAAGGAGTTCGATTTATCGAACCCATCATCCCCGTAGGACAGGCGTCTCGCCTGTCAAGGATAGATTCCCGCTTTCGCGGGAATGACAGAGAATGATTCGGTGCGGATGAATCCGCCCCCTACAAAATAAAATCACAAATTTTAGAGTGTAGATATCTCTCCTGTTATACTCTACGCTAAACGCTGTACGCTATACGCTAATATCAAAGGAGTTTTTTATATAGGTGATAATGAAATTAAATGACGAAAGAGAAGGAGAGAAGGGATTCGAGGAGGAGGAAGAAGAAGGGGAAAAATATCAGCCTTTAACAGTAAGACTAATCAAAATATTAATTTTTTATTTAGCTATAGGTTTTTTAGGCTGGAATTTTTTTACTTTTATATTTAGTTCAAACTTTTGCAACATCGAAGATGTCATTATCAAAGGCAATGATTGTCTAAGCGAGGATGAAATATTTTATAAGTCCGGGATACAATTAGGCGAAAATATCTTTAAGTTGGATCTAAAAAAATCTAAAGATTCTTTAATGCAGGAACCCTGGATAAAAGAAGCAGAAATAAAGCGGGTAATACCCAATAAAATAATTATTTCTTTAAAAGAAAGAAAATCAGCGGCAATTGTCCATATTGGAGAAGAATATTTTTTCTCCAATAAAGAGGGAGTAGTTTTATCTAAAATTGATAGACCGGAGGAAAGATTTGGCCTGCCCCTAGTATTAGGGCTAGAAATTGATGAAATAAAAATAGGAGATAGTATAGATAAAACTGAGTTTAGAGCGGCATTAGAGAGTATTAATTCGGCAGAAGTGATACTGCCCAAAAAGTTTTGCCGGATAGAAATATTATCCCCGGATGATTTTATGATTTGCAATAAGGATGATACCTTAAAAGTTAGAGTGAATGGACTAGGGGGGATTATTAATAAGGAAAATTTGTTAAGGGAAGCCCTGGAAAAAATTGAAAGGGAAAAGTTATTAGTAGAATATATTGATATCCGCTTTAAAGACAGTTTAGTAATAAAATTAAAAAAATGATGTTTGTAAAAAAAAGACATCAGTCTGTTTACTTTAATTTTTAAGTAGTGTATGATATTTCTAAAGCATACAGGAGGTTATAAATATGGGGACAGATGAAATTGTAGTTGGTCTGGACATAGGTTCCGGAAAAGTATGTACAGTTATAGGTGAATTAGGCGAGAATGACCAGATAGAAATTATTGGTATAGGTACATCCCCCTCCTTGGGAATAAGAAAAGGGATAATTATAGATTTGGAACAGGCCACCCAATCAGTAAAGGAATCTATTGAAAGCGCTGAACGTATGGCAGGAATACGTATTAATTCTGCTTTTGTTTCTATCGCCGGAAGTCATATATCATCTGTAAATAGCAAAGGGGTTATTGCTATTTCCGGAGAATCCCCAGAAATTACCGAAAACGACATTGAAAAAGTTATAGAAGCTGCGAAAGCAGGAATAGTTTCTTCTGAGAAAGAATTAATTCATACTTTAAGCCGCGAATTTATAGTTGATGGTCAAAGCGGAATATCAGATCCCCTGGGAATGTCAGGAGCAAGATTAGAATGCAAAGTCCATATTGTAACCGGTTCAATTACCGCTGTGCAAAATTTAATTAAATGTGTAGAAGGAGCGGGGTTGGATATTGAAGAAGTAATTTTTGGAACCTTGGCTTCCAGCAATGCGCTTTTAAGTAATGCTGAGAAAGATTTAGGAGTTTTATTAATTGATATTGGTGCGGGGACTACCGAAATAGCAATTTTTGTTGAAGGTGGATTGTCTTATTCTGCAGTTTTACCGGTTGGAGGTATCCAGATAACTAATGATTTAGCCGTGGGCTTAAGAACTTCTATAGAAGAAGCTGAAAAAATAAAAATTAATTATGGAAGCGCAGTTGAAAATAATGTTTCTCCTGAAAAATTATTAGAGATTTCCAGTATAAACGGAAAGGATAAGAGCAATGTATCCCAAAAGTACCTGGTAGAAATAATTGAGCCCCGGGTAAGTGAGATATTTAGTTTAGTAGGGACTGAAGTTAGAAAATCCAGGTGTTACAATATGATTTCCGGAGGAATAGTTATTACCGGAGGAAGTTCTTTGCTGCCTGGTATCTCTGAGGTTGCAGAACAGGTCTTAAATTTACCCTCTCGATTAGGGAGACCCCATTACGAAGGGGAGTTAGCAGATATGATAAATGATCCGTCTTATTCTGAGGGAATTGGATTGTTAAGTTTTGCTACCGAAAAATATTCTATCGGAAGATCATTTCAATCGACCAAAAGAAAAACGAAAGCAAAAAATATTTTTACTAAAATCATCAGCTGGTTGAAAGATTTTTTCTAATTTTTTTTATTGCCTTTAAATAGGAAAATATTCCATTATTTGCAGGGAGGTTATAAATTGTTTAACCTTAACAATAAAGTAGGAGAATTTATTGATATAAAAGTAATCGGTATAGGCGGCGGCGGCGGGAATGCTGTTAATAGAATGATTGATGCGAAATTACAAGGGGTTAATTATATTTCCGCTAATACAGATGCTCAAGTGTTAGCCTTTTCTAATGCAGAACAAAAAATACAAATAGGCAGTAGAATAACTAAGGGTTTAGGTAGTGGATCGGATCCTGAAATTGGTCGTAAAGCTGCGGAAGAAGACAAAGACAGGATTGCTAAGGCTTTAAAAGGAGCAGATATGGTATTCATCACCGCTGGAATGGGAGGCGGAACAGGAACCGGTGGTGCCCCTATCGTTGCTCGGATATCTAAAGACTTAGGTGCTTTAACAGTGGGAGTAGTAACTAAGCCTTTTTCTTTTGAAGGTCATAAAAGGATGGAGCAGGCTGAGGAAGGAATAAAATTGTTAAAAGAATGTGTAGATACTTTAATTATAATACCCAACGATAGATTACTTCAGATTGTTGAGGAAAATACTTCTGTATTGGATGCTTTCAAAATTGCTGATGAGGTTCTGCTGCATGGTATTCAGGGAATTACCGAAATTGTAGTCGAGCCAGGTTTAATAAATGTAGATTTTGCGGATGTAAAAATGATTATAAAAAATGCCGGTACAGCCATAATGGGCGTAGGAAGAGCAAGTGGCGAAAACCGAGCTGTAGAAGCAGCTCAAAAAGCTATAAACAGTCCAATTTTAGATACAAAAATCGATGGAGCTAAAGGGTTGTTGTTTAATATCAGCGGGAGCTCAAGTTTAACTTTGCGTGAAGTTAATAGAGCTGCTGAAATAATTTCCAAGGCAGCTAATCCAGAAGCAAATATTATTTTTGGAGCAGTAATTAACAAAGGGTTAAATGATGAAGTAAAGGTAACGGTGATAGCTACCGGATTTGAAACCTTAGAGCAAATAAAAGAAGAACCCAATCTTGAGGAGATTGATTTCGATAAAGATAAGATAAGTTATAATGATTTAGATATTCCTACTTTTTTAAGGGAGAAAAAGTAGAAGAAATAGCGTATAGCGTAAAGAAAAACAGTATATAGTATCGAGTATATAGCGAGGAAGAAGAGGGAAGTCAGGAGCCAGAATAAGATAGTATATAGTATCGAGTTAAGAAAGAAGTATATAGTAAAGAAAACGAAAGAGAAAAACAGAAAGATAAAATATCAGGAGCCATTTGTAGGGGCACAATGAATTGTGCCCTTTTTTATTTATAATTCACAGACAGGCGAGACGCCTGTCTTATTTTTTTAAAAATATTACTAATTTCATATTGACATTTCCTATATATGGTGTAATACTATAAACGTAATCCTATATTTAGGGGTGCAATATGAAATGCCCTTTTTGCGGTTATTACGATACCGGGGTAATTGAATCCAGGCACATAGAAAATGAATTAGTAGTCAGAAGAAGAAGAATTTGTAAAAAATGCAATAAAAGATTCACTACTTACGAAAGAGTTGATTTAATTCCTCTGATGGTAATAAAAAAAGATGGTCGGAGGGAACCTTTTTCTCGGGAAAAGATTGCCAACGGTATTATTAAAGCCTGTGAAAAAAGACCAATTAGTATAGAGACTATAAATAATTTAGTAAACAACATAGAAGAGACCACGAAAAGTGAAGGAGCAAATGAAATTAAGAGTAACCTAATTGGAGAATTGGTTATCTCCAGATTACGAGATTTAGATGAAGTTGCTTACGTAAGATTTGCCTCGGTATACAGGCAATTTAAAGATCTAAGCAGCTTCGTAAAAGAAATAAGGAAGATTAGCAAATAGAAAGATTATTTAGTTGTATAGGAATTCCTTTTTCTTGTATTGGCCAAATTCGTATCCCGTAAAGAGAATAGAAGTCAGAAGACAGAATTCAGAAGATTATTAGCGGAGGGTGCTTAGGAGGCAGGGGTTCGATTCATCGAACCCGTTAGTAAAACTACTAAAAAATACGGGTCGGATAAATCCGACCCGTATTTTAAAAGCAATGCTTTATACAGAAAAAAGTTTTGAGTTTTAAATTATGGTTTTTCGCTTTTCGCTTTAAATTTTTAGCTATACAATAATTTATCACAGTAATGCCGTGATACTATACGCTAAACGCTCTACGCTCTACGCTAATCATAAACCAACAACTAGTTCAACAACTATATTTTATAATGAGGTTTCAAAATGATAAAGACCATTAGAAAGAGAGACGGTCAATTAGCAGAATTTGACAAAAAAAAGATAAGCGAAGCTATTTTTGCTGCTATGCAAGCAACAGGGGAAAAAAATAAAACCATACCAGAAAAAGTAACCGATCAGATAATTATAAAATTAGAAAAAAGATTTATGGATAAGGTTCCGCAAGTAGAGGAAGTTCAGGATGTAGTGGAAGAGGTCTTAATTAGAGAAGGAATGGTAAAAGTTACTAAAGCCTACATTTTATATCGGGATAAAAGGAGTAGAATTAGAGAGAGTTTAAAAGTTAGAAAAAAGGTAGAGAACCATAAAAGTACAACTGATCTTTCTCTATTGGTTTCCACTCCAACCTCTGAGAATATTTTCCCCTGGGATAGGCAGAAAATTATTCAAGCTTTAGTCAAAGAAGCAGAGATGCCTTTAAATGTTTCTGTAAAGATAGCCAAGGCAGTAGAAAAAAAGATAGTCGATTTAAGCTTAAGCGAGATTTCCACTTCTTTGATTAGAGAATTGGTTGACAATGAGTTGTTTACCAGAGGATATGAACATAAGTGGAGAAAACAAAAGATTATCGGAATGCCTATTTTTGACTTAAAACAACTATTTTTTTCCAAGAGTAAAGAAAATAGTAATATTGGAACCAATAATCCGGAAGCTATAAATTTGACCATTGCCGAAAATACTATCAAACAATATATGCTGCAAGAAGTTTTTTCCAAAGAAGTAGCTGATGCCCATTTAAAAGGTTGGATTCATATTCATGACTTAGGTTACCCGAGAATTTATTGTTCCGGTCATTCTCTCGAGTTTTTAAAAAAATATGGACTGGAATTAGAAAATTTAGATACTTCTTCCGCCCCGGCCAAGCATACTAGAACCTTAACCGGGCATCTAAACACTTTTCTGGCTTCTATGCAGGCCTATTATGCGGGTGCTTTAGGTATTGGTTATTTAAATATCATGTATGCTCCTTTTTTGCTAAATCTGCCTTTTAAAGAAATAAAGCAAGAAGCCCAATATTTAATATTTAGCGGTTCGCAAAACGCCTTTTCAAGAGGAGGACAAAGCCTTTTTCTAGATTTCAATGTTCACCTCGGTATTCCGCATTATCTTAGAAATATACCGGCAATCGGACCGGGAGGGGAATATACCGGAAAAAATTACGGAGAATACGAGAAAGAGTCTCAATTATTTTTAAGAGCCTTAATGGAGGTTTGGAGAGAAGGGGACTACCACGGAAAAGTTTTTGCGTTTCCTAAAATGGATTTGCACATTGATAGCAAATCTTTCGAGGACCCCGAGCAGGAAAAGTTATTAAAATATGCCTGTGAAATAGCTTCCGAGAACGGTTCACCTTATTTTATTTTTGACAGGGATGATATAAGCCTGGCTGCCTGCTGTCGATTAAAAACAGAGATAACTGATCAGGAAATGATACTTCATCCGGAAAAGTTAAGATTTGCGGGAATACAAAATGTTACTATCAACCTTCCCCAATGTGCTTATAAAACTTTCCCCAATAATAATATTGCTGAATCTTCTCTTGACTTTAATGATGAAGATAATTTAAATTTATTTTTAGAGAAAATTGATCAGGCTTTATGTTTGGCGGTTAAAGCACATTTACATAAGAAAAAGTTTTTAAAGATGATGATGGAAAATCCCAGCGGACCTTTATGGCAGATAGGCAAAACAGCTCAGGATGGCAAACCTTATGTAGATTTAGATGAAGGTACGTATCTAATAGGATTAATCGGTTTAAACGAAGCAGTCCAGTATATTACTGGCAAACAGCTTCATGAAGATGAAGATGTTTTTAAATTGGGATTAAAAATTATATCCTTTATGAGTTTAAAATGTAGAGAGTACAGTGAGAAGTTCAATTTAAAATTATCTCTGGAGGAATCTCCCGCTGAAAGCGCAGCGGGAAGGTTAGCTAAAATCGATTTACAGGAATTTCCGGATAGTAAAAAAGTTGTAAAAGGAAATTCCGATGGAGACGAAAGTTATTATACCAATAGTATCCATTTTGCTGCCTCAGCACCACTAGATTTGATCACTCGAATTATTAAACAGAGTAAGTTCCATCCTTTAATAAAAAGCGGGGCGATAATTCACGCCTTTGTAGGAGAAAGCCGGCCTTCACCGGAGAGTATCTATAATTTAGTTAAAAAAGTTTGGGAACATACCCAATGTTCTCAACTTACTATTTCGCCTGAGTTTACCATATGCAATACCTGTAATGAAGTCAGCAGGGGATTACAGGAAAATTGTAATGGATGTGGGAGTGAAGATGTGTATGGAGTAACCAGGATAGTGGGATATTATAGTAAAATAACCAACTGGAATAAAAATAAAATCGGCGAACTAAAAGACCGGCATTCCGGAAATTATAAAGTTAAAAGTAAAATTTAGAAGAGAGTGAAAATACCATGAAAGTAAAAATATTCTGGCAAAAAAACTGTCCCCATTGTCCGGAAGCTAAAAATGTGGGAAAACAATTGGAAAAAGAGGTAGAGGTTCAATATTTTAACGTAGATACAGTTGATGGCCTGGCGGAAGCAAGTTATTATGATATTGCATCCACTCCTTCTATAGTAGTCTTAGACAATAATGAAAATGAGATCAAGATATGGAGAGGAAAGACCCCTCGCTTAGAGGAGATTAGAGAGGAAGCAGCAGTTTGAATGTTACCATAAAACAAATGATTGAAACCTCTCTGATTGATTGGGAGGGAAAAATTGTTTCTACTTTGTATGTCCCCTCGTGTAATTTTCGATGTCCTTACTGCTATAATTGTGACTTGATACTGTATCCGGAAAATTTTCCTAACATCGCCCAGAGTGGAATAGATAGCTTTCTCTTGGAGAGAAAAGATTTTATCGATGGTATATGTATGAGCGGAGGAGAGCCCACCCTATACCCCGATTTACCCGCATATTTCAAAGAAATAAAGGAAAAGGGTTTTTTAATAAAGCTGGATACTAACGGTACTAACCCAAAATTGTTAAAAAAACTTTTAAATCTCGGCTTAGTAAATTATATTGCTATGGACATTAAATCAGCATTAGATTTTAATCATTATTCTGAAGCCGCGGGTATCAAAGATAAAATAATGTTAGAGAAAGTAAAAAATAGTATCAAAATAATAATGAACTCAAAAATTGATTATGAATTTCGCACTACCGTGGTACCTTTATTGCATTCCAAAGAGACTATTATGGAAATTGCGCGATATATTTCGGGAGCAAAAAAATATGTCTTACAAAATTTCTCTCCTTTAGAAAAGACCCTCGATCCTTCTTTTCAAAAGATAAAGCCTTATTCTGACGAGAAGATTCAGGAATGGTCGGAAAAAGCTAAAAAGTATGTTCCTAATTGCTACTGGAGATGAGGATAACGATTGACCAATGTACCAATTAACCAATTCTCCAATTCGCCAATTAATTTAGTTAGTGAATAGTAGAACTAGCGTATAGCGTACAGCGTATAGCGTATAGTAGCGCGTCGTATCGCGTATCGAGTTAAGAAAAGTATATAGTAATGGGGGCATATGCCCCCAGGTCTCCCTTAAGTATATAATAAAATTTAATTTTTTAACACATGTTCTTTGACAATTACAATATATTCAGTAACCAGGCTCTCAGATAATGAGGTGAT
>Ga0307430_1000496_pt1 | contig 33919 bp, 31 predicted proteins | sample SalMarWE160130MG_FD_202159 | JGI IMG/M metagenome (GOLD analysis project Ga0307430, IMG submission 202159) | Salt marsh sediment microbial communities from the Plum Island Ecosystem LTER, Massachusetts, United States - WE1603-130 | ecosystem: Environmental > Aquatic > Marine > Intertidal zone >...
TTTATATCAGGATCAAGAGTAGATGACGGGAAAACGGAGTAAAAGGGAATATTGTTTTCAAAAGCTGCAAGTGCCTTCAGGTAGGTGCCAATTTTGTTTGCAACATCACCGTTTCGTGTTGTTCGGTCACTGCCTACCATCACAATATCTACCATATCGTGCTGCATCAGGTGTCCGCCAGTGTTATCGGTTATCAGTGTATAGGGAATCCCTGCCTGTCCCAGCTCCCATGCAGTAAGCCTGGCGCCCTGATTCAGCGGACGTGTTTCATCAACCCATACATGGACCGGGATTCCCTTATCATGTGCGAGATATACCGGAGACGTGACCGTTCCGTAATCGATGCAGGCCAGCCAGCCTGCATTACAGTGCGTAAGGATATTTACCGGTTTCTTATTCTTTTTTCTGCTTATTTTTTCAATGATCTTCAATCCATTAATACCGATCTTCCGGCAGCTTTCCTCTTCATTTTCGCATATTTCAAGAGCGGCTTCAAGAGCAATAGCCGATAAGGATTGCACGGGAACGTTTTGTTCAAGTTTATCCATAACATGATTAACGGCCCATGCCAGGTTTACCGCTGTAGGACGACATGAAATCAGGTATCTGGCCGCGTTTTCAAGATGCTTATGAGGATTTGTCGTTGAGGTCATTTCAAGTGTGGCAAGATAAATGCCGAAAGCCCCTGCTGCACCTATAACAGGAGCACCTCTTATGGTCATCTCTTTAATGGCATTGAAAATATCATCGACGTTTCGAAGCTCACAAATCTCAAAAAAAAACGGCAATTTTTTCTGGTTAATTGCCCTGACGACCTCAGGGTCAGATTTATCCAGCCAAATACTCTTATAATTTTTGTTTTCGGCAAGCATCTGATAAATCTTTACATTGTCAAAATTACTCAAATAATAAAAATAAACCCTTACGCAGTTGTTTTATCTTGAAGCATTATCTTATTCGACTTATCGACCGGATTATTCGAATATTTTGAATACAAATTTTATTAGTTTAACTTTGCATGTAACAGTTAAATTATCTCCCTGAAAGGAACATATGGTTAATAAAGAGGAATTTAGAAAAAAAATCATAATCTCGGCAGGAGCAATATTCAGCCGTTACGGATTTAGAAAAACAACCATGGATGAGATTGCAAAAGCACTGAAAATGGGTAAGAGTTCCATTTATTACTATTTCAGCAGCAAGGAGGAGATATTTGAAGCGGTTGTATTATATGAGGCTAATGTTCTTAGAAATGAGCTTACTAAGGCAATAAAATCAGTTGAATCTCCTGTCGGGAAGATCAGGAATTATGTTTTTGTCAGGATGAAAACGTTCGAAAAACTGTCGAATTATTATAATGCCATTTTTGATAAGAATCTTGATCATTTTGATTTTATAGAAAGTATACGTTCAAAATATGACAGGGAGGAGCTGGCAATACTGAGACTTCTTCTGTATCATGGGGCACGACAAAAAGTCTTTAATGTAACCAATAGTGCCTATACTGCATTAGCCATTCAGACAAGCCTGAAGGGACTTGAAGTTCCTCTTTTCTGGCAGAAAAAGAAAGAGATAAGTATTGAGGAACGCCTTAATGGAATTCTGGATGTTTTGTTTAACGGGATACTTAAGAAATAGGGTTATCTTTTAATTACCAGTCTCTTTTTCTTTTTCAGGCTGTAATAAAGCCATATTCCGCCAAGTATTATAAAAGGTATACTCAGCAGCTGTCCCATATTAAGCTTCATTGATGATTCAAATGCAACCTGATCTTCTTTCAGGAATTCAATAAAAAAACGGGCCACAAAAATAAGAATACAGGCCAGACTTATCAGGGTACCCTGGATATATTCACCCTTTTTCCTCCAGTAGAGACACAGGAGCAGCCCAAAGATTGAAAGGTATGCAAGGGCTTCGTATATCTGAGTAGGATGTTTTGGTGCAGTTTCGCCATTTCGCAGAAAAACAAAACCCCATGGAACAGTTGTTTCGACACCATAGATCTCTGAATTCATCAGGTTTCCCATTCTTATGAAAAAACCCGAAAGGGCTACAACAATTACAACCCGGTCGATAGCCCATGTAAAATCCTTTTTTTCTTTTCTTACAAAAAGCCAGATAGCTGTTATGATCCCAATCGCAGCGCCATGACTTGCAAGACCCCCGTGCCAGATCTTCAGAATTTCAACCGGATGTGATAGATAATAACCGGGTTCATAAAAAAGACAATGTCCGAGTCTTGCTCCGACAATGACACCAATCGCCACATAGACAGTAAGTCTGTCAAGGACACTCTCACTCAGGTTTTCATTTTTGAATATCTTTTGTAAAATTATGTATCCGAACAAAAAAGAGGATGCAAACAAAAGGCCGTACCATCGTACTGCAAATGAACCAATGCGAAAAATCTCAGGATTTACATCCCATGGAATAACTAATAAATGCATAATTAATTTTTCTTATGATCGCCAAAGGTATAAAATTAAATTTTAGTTCGCATTCACCCTTATTAATAGACGGAGGTATTATCAGAACAGCAGGAATTTTCAATAAAAAAATATTTATGTTTGTATTTCACAAAATCCCGGATCTGATAATGAGTCAGAGCACATTTAAGAATATTCTTTCTATCATTCTGGTCTGTAGCCTGATAGCCAGTTGTGCAAAAGTAAGCTCTCCCTCCGGAGGTCCCAAGGACAAGACACCTCCCGAAGTAGTTGGCAGCAACCCTGTTAACGGCGCCACATTCTATAATAATAGAAAATTTGAAGTTACCTTTAATGAATATGTTACCCTTGACAGGATAAATGAGAATCTTATTGTCTCTCCACCTTTAGAAAAAAGACCACTGGTCTCTTTAAGAGGCAAAAGTGTGGTTGTTGAATATGAAGATGAGCTAAAAGAAAATACAACCTATACATTTAATTTTTACGATGCCATAAAAGACCTCAACGAAGGTAATGTATATAATAATTTCCGGTTTGTTTTTTCCACGGGGCCGGTTATCGATTCACTCTCGGTTACAGGAAATCTTTTCAATGCTTATGTGCTCGATATTCCTGAAGATGCACTGGTTATGCTTTACAGTAACCTTGTAGATTCAGCCTTTAAGAAGAATATACCGGATTATTTATCAAAAGTGGATGAGACAGGATATTTCAGAATTGATAATGTACGTGAAGGAACATATAACCTGTATGGCCTTAAAGAAATGGATAACAGTAAAAATTTTAATTTGCGGGAAGAAGAAATAGCATTCCTGGATGAACCAATCACCGTAACTTCAGAGAAAAACTATCTTCCTGTAAAAGAGGATACCACTACGGTAGTCGTCCAGACCGGCAAAAAAGCTCCCCCCAAACCGGCTCTTACCGGTGAATATAAGCTTATCCTTTTCAGGCATGATAAAAAATTAAACTACTTAACCACATCATCAAGAGATCTGCCTTACCTTCTGTTCTATACATTGGCACTGCCTCCCGGGGAACACAGTTTTGATCTGACCATTCCCGGTGCAGATGAAAATTCATATTTCAAAGAAAAAAGTATCGGAAAGGATACCCTGAAGGTCTGGCTGACTGACAGCACACTCTATTCACAACAACAAATTACAACCATTGTCGGTTATCCATATACAGACACGACAAACACGATCATTCACAGAACAGATACGTTAAACATGAGGTATACAGCGCCCCGTTCAGCGAGGGCAGGCAGAGTGCGGCCGACCCCTTTCACTGTTCAGACAAACCTTTCAGGCTCCCTGAGACCCGGACAGAAGATATTCTTTCAATCCATCACTCCGTTAAGAACGCCGGATACATCCCTGATCAGGTTTTATGAACAAACAAAAGATACAATAATACAAATCCCGTACAGCTTTATACCCGACAGTACAAATTCCTGCAGGACAAGTCTGAACATTCAGCTTGAGCCGGGGAAAAACTATTTGTATATTGCTGATTCAGCATCATTTGGCAATATTTATGGAGAGAATTCCGACTCAACAGGAATGAAATTCTCGGTAAGAAAAGAAACCTCTTTCGGAACTCTTGTGTTAAATATAAAGGGATATGATGGTAAAAGCATCATTGAATTGCTGGATAACAACGAAAAAGTGATCAGGAAAGCAAAAATGGATGGTAATGGTAAAACAGAGTTTTCTTTACTGGATAAAGGCAAATATAAACTTCGGGTAATATATGACATTAATGATGATGGTAGATGGACCACAGGCGACCTGGTCGAAAGAAGACAGCCGGAACCGGTTTCATTTTATCCCCGGGAGCTTGAAATAAAAGAGGATTGGGTGGTTGACCAGGATTGGGATATAAGTAATATGAATTTTAAAGAGTTAATAAATGTATCTCGTTCAGGTACAGGCAGATAGAAATAATATATTATTAATTAATAACGGATAAAAATGAAAAAAATAGTTGCCGGTGTTGATATCGGCGGAACAAACACAAGATTCGGCCTTGTTGACGAAACAGGAAAAGTATTGTCGGAGAGTGATTTTAGAACAACCGATTATCCAAAGATCGAAGGGTTTGTTGCTACCCTGGTTACCGGGATAAAGAAACTGGTCGCAGCTAAGAAAGAATATCAACTGGCGGGAATAGGTATTGGTGCTCCTGATGCAAATTACCACAGAGGAACAATCGAACATGCACCCAATCTTGCATGGAAAGGAATCGTACCACTGGCTGATCTCATTAAGAAGAAAATAAATGTACCGGTGGTTGTTACCAATGATGCCAATGCGGCAGCTATGGGAGAGATGATCTTTGGCGGTGCAAAGAAAATGAAAGATTTCATAGTACTGACACTTGGTACCGGACTTGGCAGCGGGATTGTTATCGACGGAAAAATGGTATACGGACATACCGGCTTTGCAGGTGAACTGGGTCATATGACGGTTGTTCCCGGAGGGAGGGAATGCGGCTGCGGAAGAAAAGGGTGCTTTGAAGCATATGCTTCTGCAACCGGACTGGTAAAGACTGTGATTGAATTAATGAGCCTGATGAGGGACGAAAGCCCTCTGAGAAATATACCGGTATCAAAACTTACCTCAAAGAAAATTGCTGAGGCAGCAGCAAAAAAAGATCCTATTGCAGTCAAAGCTATGAACGATACTGCAGAAATTCTGGGATTCGGAATAATCAATGCAGTCGTATTCTCAAGCCCTGAAGCAATATTTCTTTTCGGAGGACTGGCAAATGCAGGCGACATGCTCCTGAATCCTGTAAAGAAGTATATCAGGAAAAATAATTATGTTCTTATGAAGGATACTGTTAAGATCCTCATTTCAAATATTCCTGAAAACAAAGGTGCCGTTATGGGATCTGCAGCACTTATCTGGAACGAACTGAGGGGATAGGTTTATTTTTGTTGGCTGAAAAGTTCCGAAGCAGAACAAATTAACCGATGAAAGCTGTGTAACTTCATAAAAAACAATAAACAGAGATTTTTTAATCAGTAAGTGGTATATTTACATAAAGGTTTTTCCGATAATATGACTAAAAAGAAGCTTGCAGTCGGCATTGACATCGGCGGTACAAATACTGTTTTTGGATTTATTGACAGGGAAGGTAATATCCTTGTTGAGGACAGACTGAAGACGACCTCTTATCCAAAGATTGAAGATTTTGTCGCAGCTCTCTTCAGAGCAATGGCCGCAACCGGCAGCAGGATCGGAAAAGGATATGAGATCATGGGCTATGGTATAGGAGCCCCGATGGGTAATATCCATGAGGGCACTATTGAATATTCTGCAGACCTACCATGGAAGGGTATTGTCCCTCTTGCAGAAGTATTTCACAGACACACCGGACTTCCGGTTATTGTAACAAATGATGCAAATGCTGCTGCAGTTGGAGAAATGATTTACGGCGGGGCAAAAGGTATGAAGGATTTTGTAGTAATAACTCTTGGTACCGGCCTTGGCAGTGGTTTTGTTATTGACGGAAAGCTGATGTATGGTCATGATGGATTTGCAGGGGAACTGGGTCACACACCAATTCGGCCGGAACTATCTGAACGTGAGTGCGGATGTGGCAAAAAAGGGTGTCTTGAAACATATGTGTCGGCAACCGGACTAACAAAAACATTCATTAAAATACTTACCGACAGCCGCCAGCCAAGTGAGTTTAAAAAACTGAGCATTGATGAAATAAATGCTGAAATGATATTCAAGGCTGCAAGAAAAGGAAATAAGCTTGCAATTAAGGCCTTTAATATCACGGGTAAAATACTGGGTTATAAACTCGCCGATGTAGTCTCTCATACAAGCCCTGAGGCAATATTCCTTTTCGGCGGACTTGCCCTGGCGGAAGATCTTATTTTCAAACCGGCAAAGGAATCGATGGAGGAATACCTTCTCAGCATTTATCAGGGGAAAGTGAAGCTGCTTCCCTCGAAACTGAATGCAAAAAATGCTGCAGTACTTGGTGCCAGTTCACTTGTATGGTCAAATCTTGAACTATAATGCAATTACTAATTACGGGAGCGATGGCAAATTTCAGTGAAATACTAAATCATATTCTTGGTATTGTCTTTATTGTGATAATTTTTGCACTTGCGTATGCATATCTTAAGCCCCACCAGCTTCACAAACGAAGGCTTGTATCAACGCTCCTCCTTAAAATAAGTTATCTTACATATTTACTAATACTGCTCATAGTAGTTTATTTATCAGCTCTGGTTAAAGGAGGTCTTGAAGAGGTATTTTTCGGGATAGAATTCTTTGCATTCCTGGTTGTGCTGTTTGTTCCCACTATCGGCATCTTTGCCAGGAAACTGGGACATTTCAGCAAGAATAGAGAAGGGTATAACTACTTCTTCACCATAGTGAATGTTTTATCAATAATCATAATATTATTGATGTACTTTATTTAATGGCAACACCGTGACTTAAAAAAGGGGTTGCTTAAACCAGGTGTTATTACTTTCCAATACTTAACTTTGCCATTACTAACTTAAAAACAAAACTTATGATCAAGGAACGTTTAATCGGATATATCGAACAAAGCATCAAAAAGAACTGGTCAATAGAGGCTTTGTCGAATTATAAGGAACAGGGACTGACATATAAGCAGATTGCCGAACAGATACTTAAGTTGCATATCTTCTTCGATGGTACGGGAATAAAAGAGGGGGATAAAATAGCTCTTGTAGGCAGGAACTCGGCAAACTGGTGCATTATATATCTCGCCACGGTTACGTATGGAGCAGTAACGGTACCAATACTTCCGGATTTCAAACCCGACGACCTCACAAACCTTATAAATCATTCCGATGCACAGCTTCTTTTTGTGGACGATAAGATCTTTGAATTGCTTGTCAATACCAATATGCCGGAAATAGAAGGAGTTGTTTCTGTGGACACCTTTAAGATGATCACCTCCGTAAATGAAACAGTAAAAGAGGCTTTTGAAGCAATTGAAGGAAAATATTCGGAAACCTACCCTGACATAAAACCTGATGATATAAAGTTTTCTGATATCACCAACGATAAACTGGCTGTCATAAGTTATACAGGAGGAACCACCGGCTTTTCAAAAGGGGTTATGATAACACATAACAGCCTTGCAGCAAATGTAAGGTTTGCTCAGAATCACATGCCCCTTCAGCCGGGGGATCCTCTTGTTTCCTTCCTGCCGCTCGCACATACGTACGGTTGTGCCTTTGAATTCCTGTTTCCCTTCACATACGGATGTCACATCACCATCCTCTCAAAAACTCCGTCACCACAGGTGATAATTCAGGCTTTCGGAGAGATAAAGCCCCGGCTTATCCTTTCAGTTCCCCTGGTTATTGAAAAGATCTTCAAGAAACAATTGCTTCCGGTTATAAACAAACCGGTTATGAAGTTTCTGCTGGCAATCCCGGGAATTAATAATATCCTGCATAAGAAGATTAGGGAGAAGCTGACAACTACTTTCGGAGGCAGATTTCATGAGATCGTTATCGGCGGTGCTGCCTTTAACCCTGAAGCTGAAAGATTCTTCAAGAAGATCGGTTTCAGGTTTACAGTAGGTTATGGAATGACGGAATGCGGTCCGCTGATAAGCTATGCCTCCTGGGATACAACAAAACCCGGAGCATCAGGCAGGCCTGTTGATACACTGGAAGTTACAATAGATTCTTCTGATCCCCGAAAAGAGATCGGAGAAATAATACTGCGGGGAGAAAATGTAATGACGGGGTATTATAAAAATGAAAAAGCCACCAGGGAAATCATTGATGAAAATGGCTGGATGCATACCGGGGACCTTGGAATAATGGATGAGGAAGGTAATATTTTCATTAAGGGAAGAAGCAAAACAATGCTTCTGGGACCTTCAGGGAAAAATATCTTCCCCGAGGAAATTGAAGCTGTAATAAACAATATGGACTATGTTGCCGAATCACTGGTAATCTCGGAAGACAATAAACTTGTAGCATTGATATATCCCGATCATGAAGCGGTGAAAAAGGACGGCATATCTGATGAACATCTTTTACAGATACTGGAGGATACAAAAAAACTGGTAAACGCTCGGGTTCCTGACTATATGGTTGTGAATAAATTCAGGATCCATCCGGAGGAGTTTGCCAAAACACCCAAGAGAAGCATTAAAAGATTCTTATATACAAAGGAGTAAGCACAATATGAAATTATATGCGGTCATAGTTGCAGGAGGGAGCGGCAAGCGGATACAATCCGGAATCCCCAAGCAATACCTTGAACTTGCGGGGAAACCTGTGTTGATGCATACTCTTGAAAGATTTAAAGCATTTGACAATGCAATTGAAATAATAACTGTGCTTCCTGAAAACCAGCTAAGGTTCTGGGGAGAATTGCAAAAGAAATATTCGTTCGATGTACCCCATACACTGGTGAAAGGAGGAAAAGCGCGGTTTTTTTCCGTACGAAACGGATTAAAATTTGTTGATAGTCCGGGACTCGTGGCAATACATGACGGGGTAAGACCATTCGTATCGGTAGATACTATAAAAAGATGCTTCGAAACTGCTGAAAAACTCGGTAATGCTATCCCTGTGATATCACCTTCGGATACTTTAAGGATGATCTCCGGAGAAGAAAACAAACCTATTAACAGGCTGCAGGTTAAGCAGGTGCAGACACCTCAGGTATTTAACACGGACCTTATTAAAAATGCATACCTTCAGGAATACATGCCTGAGTTTACCGATGATGCAACGGTACTTGAAAGAACAGGAGTGAGAATCAACCTTGTTGACGGGAACCGGGAAAACATAAAAATCACAAATCCTGAGGATCTGGTAATTTCAACAGCCCTGCTGCCCGTTGTTTCATAGTATTATATTACCTCACGGGTTGATATTAAACAGTTATGAATAATTCAATTATTATGAAAGCAAAAACATCAATTATAATTACGTTGATGTTTATCATGTCTGGTTGCGCTGAATTGATGACCATGCTTAAATCCGTCAGCGGTCCGCTTCCCCTTACCGAAGCCGAGGTTGTCAGCGGATTAAAAGAGGCTCTTTCGACAGGAGCCGGTAACGCTGCAGGTAAACTGTCACTGGAAAACGGGTATTATGGCGATGCGGCACTTAAGATTCTTCTTCCTGATGAGGCAAAGGTTATTGTGGACAATATTTCAAGAATTCCCGGAGGGGATAAACTTGTTGAAGATGTAGTATTAAGGATTAACAGGGCGGCAGAAGATGCTGCAAAAGAAGTTGCTCCGATATTTGTAAACAGTATTACACAAATGACCATACAGGATGCATTTGGCATTCTTAACGGCTCCGATAACGCCGCAACGAGTTATCTGAAAAGCACAACCTATGATGACCTTTATAATCTTTATAAACCAAAGATTCAGGCATCAACAGAAAAAAAACTCGTCGGTGATATCTCAACGAAAAACTCCTGGGAGACGCTTACTTCGAAGTGGAACACGGTGGCAAATTCCATTGCCGGCCGACTGGCCAACCTTAAACCTGTAAACACTGACCTTGACGATTATCTTACAAATAAAGCTCTTGCAGGAATGTTCTCGAAAGTTGAGGCAGAAGAGCTGAAGATACGTAAAGAAGTATCTGCAAGGGTAACACCGCTTCTCCGGAGAGTATTCGGGAGTCTCGATACAAAAACAACAAACTGATACAATGTTTGAAAAAAACATACTGGATTTCCACGGGCTTGAAGTAAAAGTATCCGACCATGCCAACGAAGGAATACTGAATATATTGAACCATGCTGTTCAGGGTTCGGAAGGCGGAATGAGGTTTGCCCTGCAAAATATTGCATCACGCATTAACGCATACGGGGACCAGATAAGGTTTGTATCGCTTTATAGAAAGAACAGAATAACAGGAACAGTCGGTGCATGTTTTCGTATTTCCGGACAGGGTAACCTGCGTTATCCGTCAACCCATATACGATACCTTGCCTTTCAATCAACATATCAGTCCGACATAAAATGGCGTAAACGTAAACGCGAAAAGGAAATAATAAAACCCGAATCTGATTATTCATTCAAGCAAAAGACCCTTGAGATATTCAGCAAACCCCATCTGCTTAACCTGCCTGATGTGTTTGAAAAAGACAAACACATCATGTATGCATTTCTTGAGAGTATGAACGAAAGGTCAAAAAACCTGGTTCACCAGGCAGAATATGAATACATAAGATCTTTTCTCACAGTGGCTTTCAGCAGGTTTTCACCAAAACCCGATAACCGTGTTTCAAAACTTAAAGAGACTGAAAAAGCCGGGATGAATGACCTGCTTATGGAGTTTTACCGGGATTATTCATTGTTTTACTCAGATTATGCTTTTTTGGGCGACAGGTATTATGTGCTGAAAGAGAACGGGGAAATAATTGCAGGAGTCTGCGCTATTCCCACATGCTACAAAGTATATGATATCCCGGGTATCTGGGGATGGGTTATTATGAAGGTTCTCCCGGTAACTCCTTATTACAGGAGGCTGTTTCGGCCGGGTGAATTCAAGTATCTGGTTTTTGACGCTATCTATTGCAAAAAGGGGCGAGAGCCTGTTCTTGCAGATCTGTTCGAGTCAGCCTGTGCGGCAGAGGGATTTAATACCGGGCTTACATGGCTTGATGACAGAAGTGAACTTTATGATAAGATGCGTACGGAAGTGAAGATGGGGGCCCTGAACAGAATGCTGAACGCAAAACCAGGACTGGTTTACACGAAATTCATAAACCTTACCGAAGAGGAAAAGGAACATTTTTATGATGCCCCGGCATATATTTCGGGATTTGACTTCTCATAATGTCAGATAAGTTGGTCGTATTTTTTATTATTTTTGCAGCGTTATTGGGTTGTTAGCTCAGTTGGTTTAGAGCATTACCTTGACAGGGTAGGGGTCACCGGTTCGAATCCAGTACAACCCACTCAGATTATCAGAGAGTTAAGAAAACCTTAACTCTTTTTTGTTTTATAGGGTTGCGTTTTATGTTGTATCCCTTAAACCTATGCAATCTGCAATGCAACATAAAGAGGGCAACCCGAACACCTTTTTACCTGTTTTATTATGTCTATTTATTCGTGTTTAATTATCAGCTGTTCTCGATAACTATTTTTACCATTGCTGAGTTCTACTATATATGTTCCATCACGCAAATTAGATATAGAAATATTGAAACTAGTACCAGTTCTAGTTGCTGTTAATACCAATGTACCCAGACTATTGTAGACACGAATTGAATAAGTAGTTTGATCAGCAGGAATAGCTTTAGAAATAGTTACCTCTGATATATCATAATCTTCAATGGCCAGACTTTCAGTTTCATTTATTGTAATAGTAACTTCATTAGATGAAGGATTCGGATACATTGAGAAAAAATATCCCTGTGATATTGCAACCTGTTTATATTGCCAGTTCGTTGCCCCGCATGTGTTTGTTGCTCTGCCCATAACCTGGTAATAATCATATGGATCGTTAAAGACAATAGTAACCCAGTCATAATATTGATAAACAAAATACCAGTCATAATAAGGAGGTACTACCATCCACTGGTATGATGACTGCGAATCAGGAATCCTTGAAGGATTAGCCCAGAAATCATAAGGTTGACCAGTATAACCAGACGTAGTTCCGGAAATAGAATTAAATATCGGTTTGCCCGCCCATACTTCTTTTTCTGATAAATCAGTATCACTACCGTTAACCCATAGTTTAGCCTTTATACCATCGCTGCCGTTATCCACTGCAGCAAATGTGCATGAATATGTTTTCTGCCCGGAAGTAATTGTCAGGTTAGATCCTGCTGCGCTCCATATAATAGAATCACATGAACAAGCCGCAGATAATTCAAATGCAGCTCCTGTTGAACAGACAACTGATGATCCGGTAATAATAGGATTGTATTTTACAGTTACATAAATCGTATCTAATTCAACAGTAGAATATGCTGAACTTACTTTTGGTAATATCCAACCTGAACCATTAGCTGTAGGAGTTGCCATAACAGGATTTGAATGTACATCTGATAAACTAATATTATTAGAGCACTCCCAGGTTATTGTTATTGGATCACACGAAGGCACATCATTAATTTCATATTCTACACCACATGGACAGATGACATTACCAGTACCAGTATAAGAAACACTCATCTGTGTTGGTTCTGATCCGATACCAACAGCGTACCATGCATTCTTTACTTGCATTAATTCCAATCCACTGTCAGTAAAGAGTTCTTCCGCTGCATCTTCTGCCCCATCCGCTGCATCTGCATAATTAGATGTTGACACTAAATGATCAGTTTCAAGCTCGTAGGCTATCTTTTGTGCCACATCAATACCAATTCCATATACAGTATACGGATCATCATTATCATTTATACCACTATCTCCTTCTGATAATAAATAAAACCAATGACTTAATACAGTGGAGTTTTGATGTGGTTCGTCATTCTCCCACCAGTAATCTCCTTCATAAGTATCTGGGTGTGGTGAAAAGTGTTCTCTAGTGTAAGGATCATTGGGGTATTCAATATTTCTAAGACAACTATAATTTGGATAAGTTATTTCCTCTCCATGTAACCATGTTGATTTTTCAGGTGCTTCCCCATGTTCAACACAAGCACCCCAAATATCACTGAAACCTTCATTCAGAGCTTCAGCTTCACTGTAATGGTCATAATATCCCAGATTCTTTTCATACTTATTAATACCATGAGCAAACTCATGTGCGTATGCATCTAATGAAGTAAAAGGGTGAAGTACTCCAAATCCGTCACCAAAAAACATACAATCTTCATCTGGATCCCATCCTGCATTTTCGAAATCGACTCCATAATGCATATAATTCATTACTGTTAGTCCATTATCATCTATACTATTCCTTTCAAAAACATCATCCCAATAATCTAAAGTCGTTTCAGCAGCATAATGAAGATCTAATGCAAATGAATCAATACTATAGGAAGACCAATTACCACTTGTAAAGTAATTGTTATTATTCTCAAAATTTACTGCATCTTCATAATCTTCAGATTGATTTAAATCCAAAGTATAGATACTTACACCCTCTCTATTTTCTTGTAATCTATATTTTCCCGCACTGTAGTCTCCCGTTAAGTATTTGTTACCACTATAATTCGTTTGTGCATAGATTTGTGTATTTGAATAGTCTATTAATTGGACATCATTTAAAATATCTCCATTCTTGGCATCCACATAAATAATCCGTTTATCGAATGGTTCTAATGCGTAAATTGAAAACTTCCAACATAGTTTAAATGAGTTACTGCCTGATAAAAGATCTTTTGCAATAAGCAACTCTCCTTTAGGATAATATACTCTATTTGAGTTATCATTTGTTTGTATTACAGACTCATCTATTTTATCATCTTCCCACTTGTATTTTTTCGCTCCGATGAAGTCTAAAGCTCTCTGCAGAGATTGCTGTTCTGTAAGTTTTGGAACTATGTCAGGTACATCAACAATTTGAAAATCGCCATTAATAACTTTGATGTTACCATTCTTACCATGTATCAAATATTGTTGACCATCAACTTTTAATCCCTTGTAATATTGTTGAAACCATTTATGAATATACCCAGTAGTATCTTTACTAACTTCAATAATACGGAAACTATCTTCTTCTTTCGCCTTTAAAATTGATTTTAAGAAAACAGTATCATTTTCCATCTTTCTATCAGAAGATTCATTTATTTTAAATCTGGCATATGCAATCGTCCCTGTTTCATTTCTTCTGATATATAAAGTGTCATTGTCCTGTGCTCTGTTTTGAATACAAATTAATATTAATATTGCTGTAAACATTGATTTTATCAGTGATTTCATAGCTTATGTTTTTAAGATTGATTATTGTTCTTTTATTCCATAATAATATACAGCATCATCCCATGTTTCATGATATATTAATGAATCATAGATTATTTCCTTGATGATATATGAGGCAGAACTATGAGATCCATCACTTATTCTTGTTAACTCCATTCTATAGGTTGAATCAGGATAATAAGCTTGTTGCCTTACCCATTCAATTAAATATGTATCAATAGCTATTCGATAAGTATTCGTAATAAACTTATCATCAGGAGTGAACTCTGAAAAGAAACTGCTATAACAGTAATCCATACCTCCTGCTCCTCCCCTGACAACTACTATTCTCCATTTCCCCTGGATATAATATCTGATTGTGTCAAGAGGTTTATCATATAATGTCATTGTGATGGGATTAACCGGATTAGAATTTATATCAAGACAGGTTGTAAATAACTTGTTTTCTCCATAACCTGTCCCTATACTGTTTGTGGCATAGGCACGTACATAGTAATCTGTGTTTGATTCCAGACCCGTTATAGTTATTTTGAAAGTGCTTGTCCCTGTTCCGGCTGATATATAATTATCAGACAATGTGGGATTTTCACTTGTGCCCCAGCATATTCCACAGTCAATGACCGGAGAATCGCCATCACTGGTTATCTTACCTCCCGATCTGGCAGAAGTACATCTTATGGGGGAAGGCCAATACGTGAATAACTCAGGCAATGAAGGCGGCTGTGTGTAAAAGGACTTCGTTTCACCATACCCTGTACCAAAACTATTTGTTGCATAGGCCCTTACAAAATATTCTGTGCCGGGATAAAGATCTGTCAGTTCACTGATAAAACTTCCGATACCTGTGCTGTCAACCGCTACACTATCCTGAATTGTCGGATTATTATTAACACTCCAGCAAATACCTTTAATAATAATCTCAGAATCTCCTTGTGAAATAACCTCTCCTCCGCATGTTGCTGATGTCCGAGTGACGGACGTAACATCTGTTGTTGTCACTACAGGTATATCTTCCCTTTTACATCCCGGGAAGAGAAACATTATAATTAAACTTATTCTTAAAGCTTTCATGGAATTTATTTTATAACAGATATTATATGATTGTAATCAGTGATATTTCTTATTTCATGGAGCATGAATTTTAGGTATAGAAGCAATCGCTCAGAAATCATTCTGTCAACAGGTTTAATCCTGTCATATGAATAGTAGTATGCCATAACAATAAGAGTTAGCTATACACTAACAGACATTGAAAAAACGTACGGAAACAATCACTAATACAAAATTAAGAGATACTATTATAAAAGTCAAGTATTTTGCAATATTTTTTATCGAATAAATGTAATTAATATTCTGATTATCTTGCCACTAGACAACTACACTTATCTAGTAACCTGGCTTCTTTTATTTACGACCTATTACCCTGAAATTAAAGAAGTAATAGGCTTTATTCCGTATGATGTATACGTCGATCAGTGTTAAATCCATTTTGACTGCATTTACAAGGCATATCAGCCCTTTATAGAGTTCACCAACGTCTGTATTACTACAACCTCGAAAGGGCATTCCAGACGCTCTAATTGGCCATGTTTATTTATGACCAATATACTGTCAATAACTCCAAAATATATTCGATTAATACAATAAAAATCAACGCATTGTAAAAATCGACTAATAATTTAGTCAATTTTCTTAAAAAAGATTTGCATGACTATAAAAATAGTCGTAGCTTTGTAATATAAAACAGGCAACAGGCTAACGCCTAATGCCTAATGCCTAACGCCTGATTTTGACTATTGAAAACTTAAAAATGAATATTATGAAATTAACAAAAGCCGAAGAACAAATAATGCAGATACTGTGGGATATGGAAGAGGGACTGGTAAAAGATATACGAAACCGTTTTAAAGACCCGAAACCGGCAAGAAACACAGTATCCACAGTTGTGAGAGTCCTGGAGAAAAAAGGATATGTGGCACACAGGGCTTACAGCAATGTACATATTTACTATCCGCTGGTTTCGAAAAGAGAATATTCAAAGAGCCAACTTTTCAGTCTTATGGAGAGTTATTTCGACAATTCTTTCCCTGCGATGGCATCATTCTTTGCCAGGGAGAATGACCTGTCAGTTAAAGAGCTTGATGAACTCCTTGAGGATACAAAAAAAGAGATGAAAAAGAATAAAAAAAGGAAATAATGGAAGCTTTTGCCGTCTACCTGTTCAGGTCAGTTATCTGGCTCACAGGTTTCGCACTTGTCTATCTTCTGTTTTTACGGAATGAACGATTCTTCAGACTCAAAAGAGCCTATCTGATATCAGGAATTATTGTCTCGCTGATTTTTCCGGTTATTTCAATACATTATAAAGTTGAAGTATCCGCACCTTTTTTCTTAAGGAATAGATAATATTATTTAAAGTGTAATTGCATAATAGTACTTCTTTGTTGCAATCAGGAACTGGGATTTGCTTCCATCATATTCCCAGGTATGAAAAGTAATTTTCTTCTTTTTTAAGATATGAAGCAAATCACGGACACTTCTTTTCTCACTTTTACGGTTATAATCGTCCATAATAATGATAAACTCATCCTCAGGAGTGAATCTTTCAGCCAGGCAGCAGATATCATATCTTGAATAATGCCTAAGCGCTGTCGGGCCATCTATAATATAGAGATCAAAAGTCTCATTGATTTTCTCTTTTATATCCTTATAGCAGTTTACATTGAATACTCTTATCTTTTTCTTTACCAGATCAAAATGCATTATGTTGGAGTTCTGTGACAGGGTGAATCTGGATATAAAGTTCTCTGTCCACTTCCGGTTTTCTTCAAGTATCAGATGTTTTGAGTTATGAAGCTCATTTTCGATGAATTTAGATATCAACTTTGATGATTCTCCCAGGCCGAACTCGATTATTTTTTCAGGTTTATACAGTTGCAGGATTCTTACCAGTAAATAGAGCATTGAGTAATTAACAGCCCACCTGCCAGGATAGATTGCAACATCATCCAGCCATCTTTTATCCCTGATGGAATCATGATATACATTAGCCCATTTCGCTTCTCTGGCAAATCTTTCGGTATCAGTCATTTTAATTTAGGATTTTGGATTGTGGATTTATTAGAAGTAAAAATAATTATTAAGGGGATAGCATCTGAGGAGATTTTAGATGTTTTGTTTTTAAAACCTTAAGGATATTATGCTTTATACTTACCATAATATCGCCTGAGATTTCAACAGGTTCACCATCAATATGAAATCTGGTTTCAGCCGTATGAATGGTGAAAGATTTATCTGTTTTTATATATCTGATATATTTTGAATTCTTCAGTGTTCCTCTTAACAGACGCCATGCGAAAACGGGCAGCATGATCTTTGGAAAGGGTTTAACCAGCACTATATCAATTATGCCGTCATTGGGACTTGCATCAGGTGCTATATATGCATTGTTCCCGAACTGTCTTGTGTTTGCTATTGTTATTAAGAACAAATCTTCTGAAATATTTTCTTCTCCGGGAATTTTTATTTTCACGCTGACAGGCCGGAATGTAAAAAAATTAATCAGGATAGCCCATACATATGACCAGAATCCGCGTGTTTTGAGCTTGTCGAAGGAATGGGCAACGAAACTGTCAAGACCAACGCCGGCAACATTAAGACATACCTGATCATTCAACATGATCACGTCAATATTATGACTCTCTTCCTTTTTAATATCCTTCAGCAAAGAGCGGATATTTGTTTTGAAGCCCAGTTCCCTGGCAAAGCCATTTCCAGATCCGAGAGGCAGAACGCCGAGTATTTTTTTGCTTCCGATAAGCTCTGTTGCTACGCTTCGAACGGTACCGTCTCCTCCGGCAGCGACGAAAACATCAAATTTATCGAATGATTGTTTTATATGTGATCCCGATTCATCAATGCTTAACGACTTAAAATAGGATAATTCATTCTTGCGTCGCTGTAATTCCTTTGTAATTATCAGCTTAACAGGAATTATTCCTGCATTCGGATTAAGAATGAACAATGATCTTTTTATCCCTGGCGATTCCATAACGGAATAAATAACCCCGGTCTAATAATATAAGATCACGAAGGTTAGAAATTTATCTGATGAAATCAAATTAAAACCGGACTATCCTGCAGGATTGAACTAATAATGCCGACTATCTATCAGATTAACAGTATTTTATTATATAATAACCAGTTATACGATTGATTTAATAGAAGCCACTATTTGATTGTGAAATTCAGATCATAGGCAGTAAAACTTATCTCACAATTTGCATCCGGGGCGGTACTGCTTTCAAACTCAATTTTGCTATTTTTTTCAATATAAAGTAAAGGCTTATTCGTGAATCGTTCCCTGGGGTAATCAAGACTTCCATATGTTTGCTGGCAGGATAGTTTGTAATTTAATCCGGGCTCTGCCTTCAATGTTACTGATCCATATTTGAAGTCGCCGGAAAAGCTAGAAAATGTATTCGGCAGATTATCGACATTTAACTGAGTATCATATACATCAGGCATAGCAATTTTTTTTGCTGCAGTACCAATATAGATTTCATCATATTTTGATTCATTGCAGATAAAGTTATCTACATAACCAATTTTAAAAGTGCAATCATAAGCAACATCTATGTTTAAATCCCCTATTTTATCCGCTACCAGTTCAGAATACTTAGCACTAAAACTGAGAGTTTTGTAGCTACCACCCTTCACATCAGAATCATAAAGATCAAAACCGGAATTTCCCATCTCTCCTCCGAGTAAAAACGTGGAGTATTTTGCTGTTGCCTCTATTCCGGTCAGGTTTTTGATATCAAAATCATCATCATACGATTCTATTTTTACTGATTTAACGGTTGAGAATACCAGGGTAGAATATTTTGTTATAATTCTGACATCAGCGAGATTCTCTCCTGTCACCTTACAATCGTAAATATCAAATGATGCATTACTCCCGTTTCCAACTATGAATGAAGAGTATTTGGCATTGAATATGGAGTTATTTCCGAAATCTCCTGTTGTTATATCCACATCATAGAGATTAAAATTGAATATGCCAGCAAAGTCAGCTATTTCAACATCATTATATTTACTTTTCAATTCAAATTCAATATTTTCAGGGATCCACAATGTATATGATGCTTTAAATTTATTCACGCTTACCTTTTTCCCGTTTTTAAGTGAAATCCTGTTGAAAGGACCTATTGATATCATGTTTTTCCAAAATTGTGTATTGATATCAAGCAAATTGGGTTCACTCTTTACTTCTGGTTCTTTAAATGCAGCAATAAGCAATTCCCTGTCTTCGGTTTTACCACCGGTAACAATAATCTCTCCGGCAAGTTTTACTTCATTGTTTTTCCAGACATTCACTTTCAGATCAGAATCATAAATATTGAAAGCAAGCTTTCCATCATGGTTCAATTTATAGGTGGTCTCAAAATGAGACTCTTTATCATCCTGACCAAAAGAATTTGCAGCACAATAACTAAGCAGGACAATTAATAACAACAGTTTACAAATTGATTTTACGTTTTTCATGGCTTTCATATTTTTCAATTTCGTTTAACATTCTGTTCAGGACCAATATTTTTTTCTCATACAGATCTATCAGGGAGTTAATTAACCTGGGATTTGGACCGTTTTGTTTTAAATCTTCAGAATAATAATGTATCAAGTCATCTATATATTCTACTTCTCTGTTTCCCGAGACCAGCTGATCAACATTAAAACCAGTTTTTTTAATCTGTTCAGAATAATCATCTATTTGCCTGAGAAGTATAACCTCCTGTTTTGCCAGTTTGGAATCGACATTTACTAAGATCAGATTATTATGCTGATTTCTTCCAATAAAATATGCACCTATAATTGCCAGTATTGTAATGGCTGCCACAGCGGCAGCTGACCGGCTGATTATCAGACGCCGGAGCTTTTTTAAAGACCCCACTGCTTTTATTATACCTTTCCACAGATATTTTTCATCCGGTTTTTCCACATCAAGAGCCTTCCTGTTTTCTTTTATATATGATTCTAATTTCATAACACACAGTAATTTAACATGATTCTCCTTTAATATGATCATACTCTCTTATAAGGATTTCTTTTAATAGCTTTTTTGCCCTTATGTATTGAGATCTCGAAGTGGATTCAGAAATTCCAAGTATCAATGCAATCTCTCTGTGAAGATACCCTTCAAGCAGATAAAGATTTAAAACAACTCTTGCCTTATCTGGCAATGACTTAATACTGTTATGAATAACCTCCATCGGGATATCAGGAAGATCATCATCTTCAGAATCCGTATCATCAATTTGTATCGTATCCATATCAACAAATTTTATTTTCTTATTTCGGATATGGTTTATAGAATTATTTATAACAATACGCTTTAACCATGTTCCGAATGAAGCCTCTCCTCTGAATCCTTCAATGCCTGAAAAAGCACTTATGAACGATTCCTGAATAATATCTTCCGCATCATTCTTATTGACCACCATTCTGATACACGTGTTATACATTGCGGGCAGGTACATCCTGTACAGCCTGAACATTGCCTTCTGATCGCCCTGGCAGGCTTTCTCAACAAGTATGTTATTAATATCAATTGTTACTGTCTCCAAATGCGGACTTCTATTTCAATGACACAGAAAAATAAAAAAGTTGGAATAATTTAGAATAAATTTGTTAATTAAAATAATATTTCTGAGCTGACATTATTGTTAATTTGCTTTTTTACAATGATATAGATAAATTTAACCATTGTTACCTGATTGAAGGGTATAATCAAAAAACTTAAATATGTCAGAATCAAAATTCTATCATTTCACTAGTAAGGGATTATTTTACGGAGTCGGGTCAGCAGAAGATGCTGTTGAATCATTAAATGATGGCGGATTTATCTGGCTGGATTATTTTAATCCCGGGAAAGAAGAACTGTATTCTCTGGTCGAAACCATGGGAATCCATCCTCTCTCTGTAGAAGACTGTTTGGATAACAGTCAGTTACAAAAGATTGAATATTTTTCAGGTCATTCTTTTATTATTTTCAATTCGTTTACATACAGGGATAAAACCCTGTTTATTGATGAGATTGACATTTTCATAGGAAAGAATTTTCTTATTACCGTTAGCGGTGTTAATTCCGAAGGACAAAAACCTCTGAAAAATATTGTTAAGATTATTGAAAACGATCCCGGACTGGCGAAAAAGGGCCCGGCTTTTCTGATGCATATAGTTCTCGATTATATTGTTGATGAAAAACTCCGGGAATTTGAATCCCTTGAAGATGAGCTGGAAGAAGCAGAAAATGAAATCCTGGATAATACCGCCACATTTCAGCCAACCAATCTGATGAGATTAAAGAAATATCTGGTTACTCTTCGAAAGGGTATTTTTCATGAAAGAGAGATTCTTGTAAAGATATCAAGAAAAGAATGCCCGTTTATTCCGGACAGTGCAATTGTTCATTACCGTGATATTTATGATCACCTTACCAAGTTTTTTGAGCTGACGGAGACCAATCGTGAAATTGTTACCAGTCTTATGGAATTATATTCTTCCCTTTTGAACAACCAGATGACTAAAGTATCAAATGAAACAAATTACTCTGTAAGGAGGCTTACTTTGATTGCTACCGTTTTTATGCCCCTTACTCTTCTTGCCAGTATATTTGGTATGTCGGAATGGACAATGATGACAGGTCCTTCACACTGGAAGATATCGTATCCATTGTTTATTGTTGGATTACTGGTTATTGCAATAATTAACTATTTTCTTATTAAAAAGCTTGAAAAGGGAGACTGGCTTAAGAGGAACAGGTTTAAAAGGGAGGAATAACTTTTTTAGACTTTTAAATATTTCAGGAGTTTGTAATTTCGGTTTTCAATTCAAACATTTTCAAGTATTTGTCTGCAAATGCTTTGATAGCATATGCGAAGAAAAATCCTGAGAGTATATCAATGCTATAATGTCCGTGAGAAAGGAATAATGCAAAGATTATTACAAGCAGGCAAAAAGAAAGGATGTACTTATATGTTTTATCATTGACAAGCAAGAAGAGAAGAAAAGAATTACCTACATGTCCTGAAGGATAAACTCCAAGCTCAAATTTTGAGAAACCATTAAAAAAAGGGTCAGAACCCAAAAATTCCGGTGGATTTCCGAAGGGTGTAAGAACAATGAATATTCCCCTTACAATATAAAAAATACCGCATAATAACAACATATAAGGTAGTCTGTTATAGTCCTTTTTGTGGACGATGTAAACAGCCACAACCAGTAAAAACCCAAGACAAAAAAGATCATAAACCAGGGAAAGATCGATCACAGGCAGATTATCAAGAATAAGATCCGACAGCATAGGAAGGGTTTTCCCTTCACTCATATAGTTATGAAGATATGTCTGGGAGGCGAAATTGAGAGCCGCTCCCGCTATGAGAAAAAGCAATCCGATATAAAAATACCTGCTTTTAATTACCAGAGTCAATGACCTGAAAATTTCAGGTATCAATGAATCTTTATTGTGTTTATCAGTCTGAATATGAGCCATATAACGGCATTTATTGAATATATCAATTAAGTTTTATAATACTATATTTCTAAAAGAGGCTATAAACATAAATCTTTTTGCTTATTCAGGATCGACCAGATTATCGGGCAGGGACATTTCATCGTAGATTTTGAGTATCTCTTCCCTGAATTCAGGCGGTGCATCAAGCTGACCCCAGGCAGTGGGTGTTTGCCATAATCCATCGTATGCCAGGTCATGAAATGAACGGATAATGTGTGGAATATTTTTCTCCGTTAATATCTCGTCCAAAAGATTTGCTTCAACAGCATTTCTTATAACAAGGATTCTGACAGTGTTGTTCATTTCACCCGATTTTCAGTAAAGGTAAGATAATAACGTACCCACATCCGTCCTGAAAGGGTTCACGGCATTACCATCTCCATTCTCAGTTTGGCAATATAATCACTGATCTTGTTCAGGGTCTCCACTGTAACATCCATTTTAGCTCCCGAAGAGCGCAGAACCTGTTTTGTTGTATCAATCTCAAGGTCCCCTTTTTCAAAATATATCTCGAAAGTATCGAAATAATTCTTCAGGTATTTCAGCTTTTTTGTATAGTACACTACCACGGGATCATCGTAATAATTTTTCATGAAACTTAAAAGAGACGTAAGGGTATATTTTTGTTCCGCTATTCTCTGAACGACTTCAGCATCAGGATTTAGCGGATTATAAACCAGTTGTGTTGCTATGAACATAGCCTCTACCCATCCCCCCATTATCATTAGTCCCGCGGTGCTTTCCCTACCGCTTTGCCGGAGGTGATTTTCAATATCAATGTAGGCATTTTTCATCAGGGTGGTGATAGTATCCGGGTCGGCCATGTCGGCCTGTACTCTTTTTATAGGGTCGGTGAGCATTTGATCCGGTATGCCAAGCTTGTTGCTCATTTCCCTGATAGTAACCATATAGTCAATAACCTCCTGGCCAAAGCCGAACATCTTCAGATAACCGAAATCAACTCCATAGATACCTGTATTTATTGCTGCCTGTGAATTACTGAGATAAAGATCCTTGTTTGAAACAGGATTAAGGGTTGCATCATTATAAGGTACGGCAAGCCTGTTAAAAATGACATTGACCTCCATTGGAGTGAGAAGTCCGTAATATGTCTCATTTTTAGTAATAATGTCTGCAGTTCCTGTTGAATCAGAACTATAGGTGGAAAAACTCGGCACAAAAGTGTCTTTTTCAGGGGTCTTGGATTTACAGGAAAAAATGGTCAGGAGTGTTATAATGAACAAATAAGGAATAAGGTTTTTCATAAAAAAAAGTTTGGTATCAAATTTAATAATAAAAATTATAACACTATTCTGTTCCCAAGTTTCTCCGAGATCATTCTCAGTGCTGCTTTAAGATTCTGGACTTTTTTTATAAGAGCTAGGACTCTTTCAGTATCACCGGTCTGCTGAGCCTCTTCCATTTGGATCGATATCTCATCAATGCGTTTTTTTATTTTTCCTCCTTTAAAAAATAAAATACCATCAGGAACGATATCTTTAAGTTTCATATCCTCTGTTTCAACAAAGGTTTGCTTGTCTCTCCATATCCTGCTGAGCTCATAAGGCTCAGACAGAAGGTCGGCAGACAATCTTGAAATATCCGGATCTTCGTGTTTCACGAAATATTTATCACCAGGGAAGATGCCCTGTTCAGTATGGAACCTGAATTCTTCAAAGAACTTTGCCCAGGTATCATCATCGAATAAAAGGTCATCGGAAATGATCTCCCTGACAATATAATCCGATATTGTGGTAATCTCTTCCTGGCCGTCCTCGCTCCGTATCTTCCTTTCAAATTCAGCACTTCCGAATTTAAGCAGCAACCTTATTATCTCTTTTTCGGATACGTATGTAGCAGTCTCATATTTTATTGGCCTGGTGATCACCGGGGGAGGAACGGGGAGATCCTCGGGCCCGGGGTATTTGTTCCTGTTCTGGAACGAGGTCTGCTGCCGCAGTTTGTTTACTTCATGGTAGAGTACCTCTTCAGTGATCTCAAGCCGTGTACTGCATTCTTTAATGTAGACAGTTCTTGTTATTGTTTCGGGTATTACGGCGATGGATCTGATTATGTCATGAATAAGGTTGGCCTTACGCACAGGGTCATTACTGGCCTCTTCGAGAAGAAGTTCTGTTTTGAAGTGAATAAAATCCCGCTCCTTATCTTTAAGGTATTTCAGGAATTCTTCATTACTTACTTTTTTTGAATATGAATCAGGATCCTCCCCGTCGGGAAGAAGGACTATCCTGACATTCATTCCCTCCTCAAGTACGATGTCTATACCCCGTATTGAAGCTTTTATTCCGGCAGGATCACCGTCAAAAAGAATAGTAATGTTTTGTGTGAAGCGTTTGATAAGGCGTACCTGCTCCTGAGTGAGCGAGGTGCCTGATGAGGCAACCACATTTTCGATACCTGCCTCGTGAAGCGACATTACATCGGTATAACCTTCAACAAGATAGCACCTGTCTTCCTTGCTGATTGCTTTCCGTGCCTGGAATATTCCATAAACAATACGGCTTTTATGGTAGATCTCCGATTCGGGTGAGTTTACATACTTTGCTGTTTTTACATCCGATTTCAATATCCTTCCGCCAAAACCGAGAACCTGTCCCGACAGAGAATGTATTGGAAACATCACCCTGCCGCTGAACCTGTCAAAAACACGTTCTTCATGCTGGATGGAAAGGCCTGTTTTAATCAGAAAATCCTGCTTATAACCGTCATCCAGTGCCTGTCTTGTAAAGGCATCACGTTTTTCAAAACTGTATCCTATTTCAAACTTCTTAAGAGTGTTCTGCCGGAAGCCCCTTTCCCTGAAATAAGAGAGACCCACAGAAATACCCTCATCACTCTGAATAAGGTTTTCGGAAAATTGTCGTGCAGCATAAGCAGTCAGTACCAGGAGGCTCTCCCGTTCATTTTGCTTTTCCAGTTCTTCGGGTGAAAGCTCTTTTTCAACGACTTCAATATGATATTTGCGAGCCAGGTATTTGAGTGCTTCGGGATATGACAAATGCTCATGCTCCATAATGAAATTGACTGCGTTCCCTGCTTTTCCGCATCCAAAGCATTTGAATATCTCCTTCGAGGGTGAAACTGTGAATGAAGGTGTCTTCTCATTATGGAAAGGACAGAGGCCCAGGTAATTAACGCCACGTTTTTTCAGCGGAACAAACTCCTGGATAACATCAACGATCTGGGCGGCATCGAGGATCTTTTCTATCGTGGGACGGTCAATCATGGTGTAAAGATATTCAAAAAAATACCCCCCAACCCCCCTGAAGGGGGGCTATTTCAAATTTTATTGAATAATGCTATCTTTACTAATATGACAATGAAAAAATTAGTAATCCTCACCGGCGCAGGAATGAGTTCCGAAAGCGGAATTCGTACTTTCAGGGAGGCAGGTGGATTGTGGGAGGAATATGATGTTACAGAGGTTGCTTCTCCCACGGGCTGGTGGAAGAACCGTGACCTTGTTTTGCGATTCTACAATGAAAGACGCTCCCAGCTTGCAGCCTGTGAACCAAATGAAGGTCATAAAGGTGTGGCAGAGCTTGAGAAATACTTTGATGTCCACGTAATTACCCAGAACATAGATAACCTGCATGAGCGGGCGGGAAGCACAAAAGTTCTCCATCTGCACGGGGAGCTTACCAAGGCGAGGAGTACAGCCGATCCGTCATTGATCTATGAGATCGGATATAAGGAAATAAAACCCGGAGATACCTGTGAAAAAGGAAGCCAGCTGCGTCCTCATATTGTATGGTTCGGCGAAGCTGTTCCGATGATGGAAGAAGCGGTTCAGATAACATCGGCAGCAGATATTTTTGTTGTAATAGGCTCATCATTAAATGTATATCCTGCTGCCAGCCTTCTTGAATATGCACCACGGAATGCATCTTTATGGCTTATAGATCCGAATGAAGTTGTAATTCCGGCCTACAGGAAGGTTGAAGTGATAAGGGAAAAGGCTTCAGAGGGAGTGAGGATTCTGACCGGAAAATTGGTACAGGGCAGACATGAAATTTGACTTTGAAAGGATTTGTATACATATTGACAAATAACAATAATTCAGCATTATACACAGGAGTAACAAGTAATTTGAAAGCCAGGATTAAACAGCATAAAACAAAAAACATCCTGATAGTTTTTCTGCGAAGTATAATATTAATAAGCTGGTTTATTTTGAAGCATTTGATAATATAGGAGATGCAATAAAGCGAGAAAAACAAATTAAAGGAGGGAACAGAAATAAAAAACTGTTACTGATCAATGAAATGAATCCGCAGTGGGGTGACTTAAGCGAGACTCTTAATCCTAATTACTACCTTTACAAAGAATATCTTTAATTATGGCCCAAAATCAGAGAAAAATAATCCTTGCCATTACCGGTGCCAGCGGATCAATATATGCGAAGACCTTGCTTGATAAGCTGACAACCCTTAAAACTCCACCTCAGGAAATCGCTGTCATCTTTTCTGATAATGCAAAAAAGATATGGGAGTATGAACTGGGTGTAAAATACAAGCCGGCAGCGCCTGCGAAGGGGTATTTAAATGATTCATTTTTTGTGCCATTCGCATCCGGTTCATCCGATTATGATACTATGATAATTTGCCCGGCATCGATGGGGATTCTCGGCCGGATAGCCAATGGAACGTCAGAGGACCTAATAGCACGGGCTGCTGATGTGATACTGAAAGAGAGACGAAAACTGATTCTTGTACCGCGCGAAACGCCCTATAACCTGATCCATATCCGGAATATGGAAACCATTACTCTCGCCGGGGCAATTATTTGTCCGGCAACACCATCTTTCTACAACAAACCTCAGACAATAGATAATCTTGTCCTGACAGTCGTTGAAAGAGTTCTTTCCCTTGCCGGATTTGATACTGATACTTACCGGTGGATGGAAAATGATTGACCGGCGGATAATAAAATTCTTCAGGAGGCATCATGTTCTCACAGTGGCCACAACGACAGATAATGAACCGTGGTGTGCCAATTGCTTTTATGTTTACATGGAAGATGAAAATGCACTTGTATTCACGACAGATACTGATACGCGCCATGGAGAGGAATTTCTAAAAAATCCTCTGGTAGCAGGCTCTGTAGTGCTAGAGACCAGGATCATCGGGAACATACAGGGTATTCAGTTCCAGGGAACTGTTTCAGAACCCGAAGGAAAAATAGCAGAAAAAGCGCAAAAAGCCTATATACGGCGATTTCCGGTTGCAATGCTGATGGATACACACCTGTGGATTGTCCGCCTCACACATATAAAATACACTGACAACAGGTTAGGGTTCGGGAAGAAATTAATATGGAGTAAGGCATTAACACCTCATTTTCCCATCTGCTGCTTAACAATCTTCGCAATGTACTTCCCCAGTATGTCAAACTCAATATTCACCACTGTTCCTTTTTTGATCCGGTGAAAGTTGGTAACCTCGTATGTAAAGGGAATTATTGCCACCTGGAATGATTTCGGCCGGGAATTTACTACAGTCAGACTGACTCCGTTTACTGAGACAGATCCTTTTTCAACAGTAATATAATCATCCTGAAGCGGCTCATATTCAAAAGTATAGTACCAGCTTCCGCCAGTTTCCTTCACTTCGGTGCAAACAGCAGTCTGGTCAACGTGACCCTGCACCATGTGTCCGTCAAGACGGCCGTCGAGCTTTGAGCTGCGCTCCAGGTTCACCTTGTCGCCAACTTTAAGAAGTCCAAGGTTCGACTTCTCAAGAGTCTCCCTTATTGCTGTGACGGTGTAAGTATCTCCTTCTTTTTTTACAACAGTTAGGCAAACCCCGTTATGAGAGATACTTTGATCAATTTTCAGCTCATCTGTGAATAAGCATTTCATTGTTATATGAAGATTGTCCTTTTCTTTTTCGATCCTGATTACAGGTGCAGCTTCTTCTACTATACCGGAAAACATTTTTATTCTATTTTGATAATCTGGTAAAGTTAGGGAAAAATAAGTCATTCAACCACAAACGACACAAAGTTCACACTAAGGAATTCTTTTACATTCTTTATATTGAATATCGCCTGTCGCATATAATAAATCGCCTATTTCTTCCTCCTTACCCTGGTCTTATCAACAGGAAACCCATCCCGTTTCCAGGCAATGATACCCCCCTCAAGGTTATATACCTTCCCGAATCCCATATCATAACACAATTCCGCCGCACGCTTGCTTCTGAAGCCATCTGTGCAATAAAGAAACAGAGCGCTGTTTCTGCTTATTGTGTCGGCTGCCATATTCAGATCCTTAACTGAAGGAATGTTAATTGCATCTTTGATCCTTCTGCCTTTGAATTCAAAAAATTGCCTTACATCAATCAGCAATGCAGGATCATCCCGTAGATACTGAAGATGAAAATCATATGGTTCAAGTGACTGATATTTAATCGAATCAGACACCTGTGCGATTAAAGAAAAACAATGAAAAAAGAAAAATATAGTAACAAAGAATATTCTCATAATCCTGTAAATTCACTTATAAAAATAACATTTTTAGTTGTCCCCGGTACGGGTCATATAGATTGCTTCGTCGTTCCGTCAGGCCGTGACTCCTCGCAATGACGGTATCTTCAATTAATATTCCTGTATCAATGATTACCTGAACTACCTTAAATAACCCGTCATTGCGAGGAGTGAAGCGACGAAGCAATCTTAATCATTTAAACAAAAATAATTACAGAATTAACCCCCCTTCAGGGGGGCAGGGGGGTATTTTTTTTTATCTTTGTCCGTTTTTCAACAATAACAACCAACTGATATAATGGCAAAACGCTTTCCTGAATATAAAAATCTTGATCTGCCGAAAGTAAACAAAGATATTCTTAAGGTTTGGGATGAAAATGACACTTTCCGGAAAAGTGTTCGTGAATTGAACGGAAAAGGGGAGTTTGTTTTTTATGAAGGACCTCCTTCCGCAAATGGCATCCCGGGTATCCATCATGTTATGGCTCGTACTATTAAGGATGCGGTATGCCGTTACAAGACACAGTGCGGTTATGAAGTAAAACGTAAGGCAGGATGGGATACACATGGTTTGCCGATAGAGCTTGGAGTGGAAAAAGCTCTGGGTATAACCAAGGAGGATATTGGCACAGAAAAAATATCAATAGTGGAATTTAATAATGCCTGCCGGAAGGATGTTATGAGATACACCGACCAGTGGGAGGATCTGACACGTAAGATGGGTTACTGGGTCAACATGGACCATCCCTATGTAACCTATGACAACCGGTATATTGAGACTCTGTGGTGGCTCCTGAAACAGCTTCATACGAAAGGTTTTCTTTACCAGGGATATACCATCCAGCCATTTTCACCGGCAGCGGGAACCGGACTCAGCTCACATGAACTCAACCTGCCCGGTTGCTATAAGGATATTAAGGACACAACCTGTATTGCACTTTTCAGGATTATCAGGGATGAAAAATCAGAATTTCTCTTTAATCATATTGATACACCTGAAGTCCATATAATGGCATGGACAACAACACCATGGACTCTTCCTTCAAACACTGCCCTGGCTGTTGGAGAAGAGATTAAATATATAAGGGTTAAAAGCTTTAATCCTTATTCGGGGGAGCCCATTACAGTTGTTATTGCTAAAGACCTTCTACATTCAATGTTTCCCGAGGCTAATGTGGGTCTTCACTTTTCGGAATATAAACCCGGCGATAAGAAGATACCCTATAAAGTACTTGATGAATTTTTAGGGAATAAGCTGAAAGGCGTTAGTTATGAGCAGCTTATCGACTGGGTAAAACCTGACAAGGGAGCCTTTAAAGTTCTTACCGGAGATTTCGTTACTACCGAGGAAGGAACCGGCATTGTTCATATTGCACCTACTTTTGGGGCCGATGACTATAAGATAGCAAAAGAGTATGGTGTCCCGCCGATGATGCTGAAAAGAAAAGACGGTTCGATGGGACCAATGGTTGATAAAAGAGGTTATATGGTACCTGTTTCCGACCTTGATGATAGTTTTGTCAGGGAACGGGTTAATACGGAGACGTATAAATATTTTGAAGGGCGGCCGGTAAAAAATGAATATGACGAAAAAATCGACCCGGAAAGTGATACTCTTGATGTAGACATTGCCGTAATGCTGAAACAGTCCGGGAAGGTATTCAGGATAGAAAAACAGGTTCACAGCTATCCACACTGCTGGCGTACCGACAAGCCGGTTCTTTATTATCCGCTTGATGCATGGTTTATCCGCACTACAGCCCTGCGCGACAGGATGATTGAACTTAATAATACAATTAACTGGAAACCTTCCTCAACAGGAACAGGAAGATTCGGCAAGTGGCTCGAGAATCTTGTCGACTGGAACCTTTCCAGGTCACGGTTCTGGGGAACTCCCCTGCCAATATGGTTATCAGCAGACAGGAAGGAAGAAAAATGCATAGGATCAGCAAAAGAGCTGAAAGAGGAAATAGATAAAGCCCTTAAAGCAGGATTCATGAAGAAGAGTCCTCTGGAAGATTTCATTCCGGGGGATAACTCACAGGAAAACTATGAGAAGTTTGATCTGCACCGTCCCTTTGTTGATAAGATAATACTTGTGAGCCCTTCAGGAAAGAAGATGTTCCGGGAACCGGATCTTATTGATGTATGGTTCGACTCAGGTGCTATGCCTTACGCTCAGGCTCACTATCCTTTTGAGAACAAAGATAATTTCAGTGACATGTTCCCGGCCGATTTTATTGCCGAAGGTGTTGACCAGACAAGAGGATGGTTCTTTACACTCCATGTAATAGCAGTAATGACATCCGATTCCGTCGCTTTTAAAAATATCATATCGAACGGACTGGTACTTGACAAGAACGGCAATAAAATGTCGAAACGCCTTAAAAATGCTGTTGACCCCTTCTCAACAATTGAACAGTATGGCTCGGATCCTCTACGCTGGTATCTTCTGACAAATGCACAGCCCTGGGATAATCTGAAGTTCGATTTTGCAGGGGTGGATGAGGCAAAACGCAAATTCTTCGGCACTCTCTACAACACTTATTCCTTCTTTGCCCTTTATGCAAATGTTGATAATTTCAGGTATGCCGAAAAAGATATTCCGGTAAATGAACGTCCGGAAATTGACCGCTGGATCATCTCTCTTCTTAATTCGCTGGTAAAAGAGGTGGGGGGATGTTATGAAGATTATGACCTCACGCGGGCAGGACGGGCAATACAGGATTTTGTAACGGAGAATCTAAGTAACTGGTATGTAAGGCTTAACAGAAAACGTTACTGGGGAGGCGATTATGACCAGGACAAAATAGCTGCTTACCAGACCCTCTATACATGCCTGGAAACAGTCAGCAGACTTGCGGCTCCTATTTCTCCTTTCTATATGGAAATGCTCTTCCGTGATCTTAATCTCACAACCGGAAAGCATAAGGAAGAATCGGTTCACCTGGTGCTTTTCCCCGAATATAATGACAGCCTGATAGATAAGGATCTGGAAGAAAGGATGGACATTGCACAGACGATATCTTCAATGATCCTTGGATTAAGAAGGAAAGTAAGTATTAAAGTGCGTCAGCCGCTCACAAAAATAATGATCCCTCTTCCTGATAAAAACTTCAAAAAGAAATTTGAGGCCGTTAAGGACCTTGTTCTTACCGAAGTGAACGTGAAAGAAGCAGAATATATTGATGATACTTCATCCATTCTTGTTAAAAAGATCAAGCCGAATTTCAAAACACTCGGTCCCAGGTATGGGAAACTGATGAAGGAGATAAGCAATGCCATATCAGGTTTGTCGCAGCAGGAAATAACATCCTTTGAAGTCAAAGGATCATATACAATAAGTGTTAACGGGCAGCAGATAATGCTTACCACCGAAGATGTTGATATCATCTCTGAAGATATTCCCGGCTGGCAGGTTGCTAATGAAGGAAAGCTCACTGTCGCCCTCGACATTACTGTCACAGATGAGCTTCGCTATGAAGGTATTGCCAGGGAGTTTGTTAACCGTATCCAGAATATCCGCAAGGAGAACGGCTATGATGTTACCGACAAGATAACAGTACAGATCGAAGATCATAAGTTTGTAAGGGAAGCTGTGAAAAGACATGCTTCATATATTGGTTCGCAGACACTTGCAACAGCTGTTACTCTGTCTGCTAATATTGCCGGCAGCGATGTGAGGGAGGTTGATATTGATGAGGTTGTGGTGAAGATATCAATCTCAAAAAATAATTAGTATCAAAAACTCCATTTTTCAGGATGCTTCAGCATATTTACCAGCATCCCTATTACTTTTTCATATTCATCATATAATCTTTTATAAGTACTTTTTGTAATGTATCCACATTCGACAGAATAATCAAGCCAAACTTGAGTTTCTGCAGCTTCGCCTTCTGTATCTGACAATTTTGAAACAAAAGCTTTTTCATATCTTCTTTTTCTGAAAGCTTCTGCCAGATTAGCACAAACGGATCTGGAACTTCTAAGAACTTGTGAAGTAAGAGAATATATCTCTTCTTTAGGGAATGTTTTGGTTAACGTGAATATTTCCATGGAGGTTTTAAATGCTGATTGATAAACAATTAGCTCTTTGTGAGATTTAATGACATTCATGATATATATTTTTATGCAACGAGATATTTAAAGATATTAAAATTTTTTCAATCTCGCCCTCACTCCCTCTCCCTCTCCCGCCCTCTATTTAGTTACTATTCGAACTCTTTTTATTAAATTTGTATCTATCAAAATATAAAATTATGAAACGTATCCTGATTACCGGCGGTGCCGGGTTTATCGGTTCGCATCTCTGTGAAAGGCTTCTGAACATGCGACGTGAGGTGGTTTGTCTTGATAATTTCTTTACGGGATCTAAACAGAATATCATACACCTTCTTGATAATCATAATTTTGAGTTAATACGTCACGATATTACCATGCCTGTATATCTTGAAGTTGACGAGATATATAACCTTGCCTGTCCTGCCTCACCGGTACACTATCAGTATAACGGCAT
>Ga0307430_1000497_pt1 | contig 33866 bp, 24 predicted proteins | sample SalMarWE160130MG_FD_202159 | JGI IMG/M metagenome (GOLD analysis project Ga0307430, IMG submission 202159) | Salt marsh sediment microbial communities from the Plum Island Ecosystem LTER, Massachusetts, United States - WE1603-130 | ecosystem: Environmental > Aquatic > Marine > Intertidal zone >...
ATTTAAATTACTCGTGAAGGTGAATAGAGACAAGAAACGTCAAATATCTAGTATTAGGTCTTATCCCGAAGGGTATATTCGGTATATCTACTGCATGGACGATTGGGCAAAGGAGCTCGGTTGCCGTGCGGACAATATTGAGTACTATATGTTCAAAGAAGGGAAGAAACTAGCGAGGAGCATGAAAGTGCAAACGGATAGACAAAATAATGAGGAGATAAATAAAATGAGCCCAGAACAAGAAGAAAGAGAAACGGATGACGGTACAAAGCGGCTACCACTGGATAAGGTTCGAGTCTTTGCTGAAGAGAAAAGGCTATACGCAGTGCGGGACTATATACAAGAGCTCAGAGTTGTTGGTGGAGGTTATCAACTTAGGGAAGGGATGGCCATGAAGGCTTTCCAAAAGAATAAATGTTGGGATGAATTCAAGAGCAAGTGGTGGAAAGAGGGAAACAGAGAGAGCGGTGGGAAACGGACTAAGCGATATGAACAACTTGTAACCAAGTTCCTTGACTATCTCACAGACATTTCGACTGGTAAAAGGCCGCATGATGAGCTAGGGCTATTAGATGAGAAGAAGCTACAACAAGGAGAAGGAAAGGTCACCATACAGCTAAACCCAGAGAAGCTGCGATTGCTGCAGGATGAAGCGAAGGACCTTACTACTGATGCGTCCACCTTGGTTGGGATGTGGGTCGTAGAGCGTTTGCGTCAGTTAGGCAATAAATAGGTTATGGTGCTCCACCTAAATTAGGCCGAGTTAAAGAGGTATTTTTATGCCGACCTACTCTCATTCGCAACTGATCATGTATGAGCAGTGCCCGCTGAAGTACAAGCTTTGCTACCGGGACAAAATTAAGCGGGATGTTGGACGAGGTCTCACTCGCTGGCAGTATCCATGGTATAGCTCACTACAACGTGCGTAATTCAAGTATCCTATCATGTGTGTGCAAAGATTTTAATGAGAGATGGTTAGAGAACAGATACCAAAGCTGTCGAAGTCTCGCTTCATGGCTGGGCTGCAATGTCACAAGCGCCTCTACCTGGAGTGCTTCCACCCCGACCTTGCCGACCCGATGGATGTAGGACAGCAGGCAATCCTGGATGCCGGGACCAGGGTCGGTGAGCGAAAGCAATCTAAGGAGAGATCCTATCGGCCAGCAGGTCCCCCAGAAGAAAGGAGTCATTATGGAGTTCGACGCAGGAAGACTCTGCGGGAAGTTTCGCGACACCATTCGCTGGATGCTTCAAGGGGAATGCAACCCTGCAATCCGACGTGATATTGGGAATTGCCACAGGTGGAAGAACGCATTGGAGAGCAATCCAGACTCCGAAGAAGCACTGCGATTTCTGGTCACAGTCAAAGTGACGAATGCTTGGTATCGTGAGGCGCGGTCAGGATTTGACGCTGCACTCAACTCGTTCATCGGCCAACACAAAGGGGCTTTCAGAACAAAGGTAGCCATAGGCGCGTTGGCTAGTCTTATCGACCAATACAGCCGATTCCGCAAAAAGCAAGACGGGGCGGAGTGGGCGAAGGAACTACTCGCCAAGTTCCCAACTCTCAAGGACTTCACTGATGACCTCTACCAACTGCGGAAGGAAGGACGAAAGGGCAAGGTTCTTTACGAGAAGGGCGCCGACAACTACCTCCGCGATTTCGGGTACTGGGATGTTATCCCGATTGACATTCATGAGAGGAGGTTCTTGGTTCGTACGGGCATTTACCACGTGTTCAGTAGTCGGGGTGAGCAGGACCCACTGGCGTACCGTGATCTACAGGACGCCCTAAGTCTATTCTGCTCATCCTGCCTAGCAGGGGAGGTAGTGGAAAGCATAGACTTGGGCCATGCGCCGGGCATCGTGGATTTCTTCATATGGTGGTTCTGTACCGGCAAGGGCAACGACATGTGCAAGGGATACGCCATCTGCGGAAGCACGCCACAATGTGAGAAGTGTCCCTTGAGTGATGCATGTCTATTCGGAATTGCCAGAAATGGAAAACCCACAATGCATCAAGTCAACCCAGCATGGCCAGCAATGACCTCCGTGATAGGACCAATAGCTGCGCAACTTATAGACGAACAAAAATCAACCCCCGGAAAATGCCAGTGGGAGATCGTGGTCCAGAAGAGCGAATACTCGAAGCAACTACTAGTGCGGTACCCTGTTACACACAAGACTAATCCAGATGGCCACGGCGTGACGATTCGGTCGCGCGCTGGGTGTTGCCAGGCTTCACTTCATTGCTACAAGAGTGGCTGCAAGATTGGATTCTATATCGGTAGCGCCACGAGGCGGCTGCATGATAAGACACAAAAGGACAAATGGGAAGAGTTCGTGCGGGAATCCGGGCTGTGTAATGACAGGCAATCGGTGAAACTCACGTTCCAAGGGTGTGATGTCCTCGTCTCTTGACTTGTCCACGCTGTGCCTTCAGCATTGGCGCCCTAGAATCATGGGATCGGTAAATTGAACAGTTCAGACGTGGAGCCAATGCCAGTCCTGTCCAAGTCCCGCTTTCTTGCGGGGCTACAGTGCCCCAGGCGGCTGTACCTGGAGTGCTTCCACCCCGACCTTGCCGACCCGGTCGATGTAGGGCAGCAGGCAATCCTGGATGCCGGGACCAGGGTCGGTGAGCTCGCTAGAAACATCTATGCCGACGGGCTACACATTAGCGAGCCTTACTTCCAGCACGAAGATGCTGTGATATCGACTCAGGCAGCGCTCTCTGACAAGTCAATACCGTCGACCTACGAGGCGGCGTTCTTGTATGATGACATAAGGATTCGTGTTGATATTCTCGCCCGCGCGGGCGATGATCTGTTTGACCTCATTGAGGTCAAATCCACCACATCGGCCAAGGAGGAGCATCTGCCAGATCTGGGAGTGCAGCTCTATGTGCTTAGAGGATGTGGCATACCGGTAAGAAAAGCGTGCCTTGCCCATTTGAACAAAGAGTACGTTTACCAGGGAGGCGACTACGACCTGGGCCAACTGTTCTCTGTGAAAGACATCACCGATGAGGTGCAACCAATTCTGGCGGATATTCCATCGATCTTAGGCGAAATGAGGTTCCATTTATCGAATCCGGAGCCCCCGGACATTAAGGCAGGGAAGCAGTGCTCTCGGCCATACACATGCCCATTCTATGGCCACTGTCATACTGATGAGCCAGAGCATTCCGTCACCCAGCTTCCACGGGCCAGCCAGAAGTTGCTGGATTTGCTGGAGGAAGAAGGCATTAAGGATATACGGGACATTCCCGCAGATTTCCCTGGTCTGAACGCAACACAACAGCGTGTCCGCGACTGTGTGGTCAACAGCCGTGTCCACGTGAACCCTGAGCTCACCAGGGCGCTTGCACAACTCGAATATCCCATCCACTTTCTGGATTTTGAGACGTTCAATCCTGCGCTGCCGGTCTATGTCGGTACACGTCCGTATCAGGTAATACCTTTTCAGTGGTCAAACCATATTCTGGAACGAGATGGCCGGCTTACACATCAGGAGTTTCTAAACGAAGGGTTCGGCGACCCCCGCGAGCCATTTGCCAGGAGTCTACTGAAGACACTCGGAACCACCGGAACAATTATCACCTATTCCAACTTTGAAACGACGCGCATCCGTGAGCTTGCCCAGGCACTTCCCGAGCTTTCTGGCGATCTCCTAGCCCTACTGGATGGACGTATTGTCGATTTGCTGCAGCTTGTCCGAAGGCATTGCTATCACCCGGAGTTTCACGGCTCTTTCTCGCTCAAGTCGGTGCTCCCCGCTCTGGTGCCCGGTTTGGACTACAGCGACCTGGAAATATGCGAGGGGGATCAGGCCTCGACCGCTTACGCAGAGATGATATTACCAGAGACATCTGCGGATCGTAGAGGCTCGCTCCGCAAGGCCTTGCTTGCATACTGCAAACGCGACACTGAGGCGATGGTCCGCCTGTTCCAAGTGCTAAGGGAACGACCTGAGTAAGCCACCGAGGCTTATGGCATTTTTTAACTGAAGAACAGTTACGCGGCTTTGACTCTAGTTCTTATACGTTTCATTCGCTCGTAGGTAGATAGCCTTTCCGTACAAATCATGCATCTGTTTCCATGTAATCAGTGCATCAAAGTTGTCCACGATACTTGTATGGCCATAGATCTTGCAATTATCGAAATAGATGGACGAACCTAGAGCGACAACTACAACGTCAATGTCTTTTCCTATTATCAAGGGAATATCTCTTTTGTCTTCTAGAAAGACTCTAACCTGGGATTCGTCGAACATCTGCTGCACCTTGGCTTCTATAATGACGATGCTGTCCTCTGAAAAAAGGCATAAGTCAAACGTCCTTTTAGGAGAGAAGTCTGTGGAACTTATTGGCTCGTCTCTCAGCTTGAGAAGATCTCTGTAGAAACATACTTCATATCCGATTTCCCAGTTGGCATCAACTTGCAATGCTAAGTCCGTGTTATTGTTGAGCCATATTATGAAGTCTCTTTCACTCTGTCTTATGTCCCAATACAGAAAGGAACAGAAGAGCCGTTCCTCACGGGTCACATCAAGCCAGCTTTTGCCGTTCAGATATTTAAACCCCATTGTCTTATCCTCCTTTTCTTATGTTCGAACACGCTCTCCAGATTCCTTATACTATGCAATATGCCATTAGTTCGTCAAGAAACAACAGAACTTACAGCAATTCCCGTCTAATCCACGCATTTTCCCCACTCTTATCCATAGCTAGTATGCACGATGCCAGAGCCTCATCGCCCCTGAACAGAATGGCGGAGCGTTCAGGCTGAGGCTGTGGCCCTGAATGGATTCGACCCCCGTAATCGCCCACGGATTCACCCCGTTGAATTCGCCTGCGACTGTCTGAGGCCGCGGTTTCCCTGCCATACCTTGTTTCTCCAGGTTCGCCCAGCTAGACAGCCTATCTGGCTTATGCTACATTGAAACAACAATCGCAAATTTGAGTGGACCGAATAGAGTGCATCGCAAAGGTGGGTGTCGGGTCTTCACATCTTATATTCTCGGCACCCTATTCGATAAGGTCAGCGCTATGACAAAGGAGATTGGTAATGCAAGTGGTTCGCAGTAAGAAAGTCATTCGAATTGTCATAGTAGCAATTGTGGTTGCCGTCGTACTTGTTCTTGTCGGTGGTTACCTCTTCTTCTACGATCTGACCAGGGGGCCGCTGCCACAACATGAGGGGGAAGTCATAGTCACCGGATTGAGCGACAGCGTGGAAATCCTGCGCGATGAGTGGGGCATCCCGCACATCTACGCCAGCAACATGCATGACCTGCTGTTTGCTCAGGGATACACACAAGCGCAAGATCGCTGGTGGCAGATGGAGTTCTTCCGGCACGCTGGGAGCGGCACAATCGAGGAACTGACCGGCAAAAACGATGACCTGCTCGCCACAGACATCTTCATCCGCACTCTTGGCTGGCGGCATGTGGCGGAAGAGGAGGCAAGCAGCTATGACAGCGAGACCATGGCTTACTTGCAGGCTTTTGCCGATGGCGTCAACGCCTACATAATGAATCGTAACACCGGCGATCTCGCTCTGGAATACAGTGCGCTGAAATTGACCGGCATTGATATCGAAATCGAACCGTGGACGCCCGTTGACACGCTGGTGTTTTCCAAGGTGCTGGCGTGGGACCTGGGCCCCGGCACAAGTGGGGAAAAGAACCGCTCCACCCTCTACGAGCTCCTCGGCGAGGAAATGACCGATCAGTGGATGACACCTCCATGGCCCTACGGCGAAAAGCCAACCATCATCCAGCCAGAAGACCTGTCCATGGCGGGTTCAACCGGGAGTGCTCACGGTGACAATACGGCCAAGGTTGCTGGCGTGGATACGCTGCTTGCTGGCAGTGGCTTGCCTGATATGAATCTATGCTTCGGCGATGGCCGAGGCATCGGCAGCAACAACTGGGTGGTCAGCGGTAACATGACCGAGAGCGGTATGCCACTGCTGGCCAATGACCCGCACCTGGGCATCCAGATGCCCTCTATCTGGTACCAGGTCGGCCTACATTGCCATCCCGCCGGCGGCGAACCATCTCTCGACATGGCAGGCTTTGCCTTTTCAGCCTCACCGGCGGTTATCATCGGCCACAACAACGATATCGCCTGGGGGGTCACCAACGTGGGCCCCGATGTCTTGGACTTGTATCAGATTCGTGTCAATCCCGACAATCCACTTCAGTATGAGTGGAACGGTGAGTGGCGCGATATGACCGTCCATGAGGAAACCATCAGCTTCGGAGGCGGCGCAGAGCCAATCACCATTCAGGTTCGCGAGACACACCTGGGGCCAATCATCAACGATAATGAGGTAGATGAGGAAACCGGTGAGATCCTCGGTTTCAACGATGAGGACCCGCTGGCGGCACGCTGGACAGGTCTGGACCCAGGCACAATATGCCGGGCCATTCTCAAGCTCAATGAAGCAACGAACTGGGAGGAATTCCGAGATGCGCTGCAGTATTGGGATGTTCCTTCACAGAACTTCGTCTATGCAGACGTGGAAGGCAATATCGGCTATCAGACGCCCGGTCGCATTCCCATTCGTGCCGCAGATCACAGCGGGCTGGTGCCCGTTCCCGGCTGGACGGACGAGTTTGAATGGCAGGGATTTATCCCATATGACAGCCTGCCACGCGTCCTAAATCCAAAACAAGGATATATCGCCACGGCAAACCAGGCGCTCGTTCCACTGGAATACTATGACCAGCTAGCGCAGGAATTAGGCGAGGGGCCAAACTACGTAATCAGCCAGGAGTGGAACTATGGCTATCGCGCTCAACGGATTGTCGAATTATTAAAAGAGAAGGCACCACACACTGTCGCCACTTTCCAAGCTATTCAGGGCGACAACAAGCTAATCAGCGCTGAAGAAATAATGCCCTACCTTGCCAACCTTCAGTTTGGCGATGCTGAGCTGGCTGAAGCCCGCGACTGGCTGCTGGAATGGGACTACCAGTGCAATATGGATAGCCAGCGAGCGGCGCTATATGCTCAGTTCTGGGCCAGCCTGATAGACAACCTGTATAGCGACCAGTTAGGTGAGGACATCGAAGCGTATGGTAGTGATAGGGATATATGGGCTACATCCTTGCTGATGCAAGAACCCAACAATGCATGGTGGGATGACATCGAAACGGAGGATGTGGTCGAATCGCGCGACGACATTCTGCTTCGCTCGTTCAGCGAGGGTTATGCCAACACGGTTGCTGCGCTTGGTGAAGATCGCAATGAATGGAGGTGGGGCGACCTGCATACTGCGACCTTTGTCAGCTACCCGCTGGGACTAAGCGGCATCGGTCTGATCGAGAACATGGTCAATCGCGGTCCATTCGCCGTTGGCGGTAGCACGTCCACTGTGAACAACACCCTGTGGAGCGTGGCATCCGGGGACTTCGACGTATTGGGGTTGCCCTCGATGCGCATGATCGTCGACCTGGCCGACCTGACGCGGAGCGTCACCGTTCACACCACAGGCCAGAGCGGTCATCCCTATAGCCCGCACTATGCCGATATGATTGACCTTTGGCGCAACGTGGAATACTACCCTATGCTGTGGGCAAAGGAACAGGTAGAGTCGGCTGCCGTTGAAAGGCTCATCCTGCAGCCGGGCGAGTGAGGGCGCAAGACGTGGACAATCTGAGGTAACAGCCTCTTTTCTGTGGTTCCACAACCGCATACACCGATCACCGCACTACGCACGATAGGGATATGTAAGAGAGGCTGTAAGGCAAAGAATCTACTCGGGAGCTAGAGCGAGCATAAAGGGGGAAGCCATGACACTTGATGAGATCTACCAAAAGGGTGCGGAGGTTATGGAAGCCAAGGGGCTGACTTATAACCTGGAAGGTGTGGGAACCGGATTTGTACTAAGACATAATGAAGAAATCTTCAAAAGCTATATGTTTCGTCAGAGGGCCATAAACTCAGTTGAAGCAACCACTAGAACCCGACTGCTTGATGTAGAGCTTGAGGTTCCGATAATCATGTCTTCTATGACTGTACCAATTCCTCAAATTGAGGAGGACGGGCTGCTCAAGGTTGCCCGAGCTTTGAAAAAGGCAGGCTCCATGATGTCATTAGGTACGCCGATTCCCTCCAACCTCAGAGAACTTGTGGAAGTTGGCGTCCCGTTGATACAGACCATCAAACCTTTTGCTGACAGAAGCATAGTGATGAGAATGATATCACAAGCAGAGGACGCTGGCGTTACCTGGGTGGGGATAGAAGTGGATGCTGGCCTGGGCACAAGAAGAGTGAGAGGTTGTTCCCCTATGTCAGTGGACGAGCTCAAGGAGGTCAAGCAAAAAGTAAGCAGGCCCCTGATTTTAAAAGGGATATTGAGTTCCTGGGATGCAGAAAAGGCGCTGGAAGTAGGTGCGGACGTAATAGTAGTATCTAGCCACGGGGCTCATACTATCGACTATCTTCCCCATCCTCTAGACATGATGGATGAAATTGTTAAGGTAATAGCAAACAAAATCCCCATTATCGTTGACGGGGGATTCCGACGGGGAACAGACGTCTTGAAGGGGCTGGCGTTTGGGGCTCAAGCAATAGGGTTGGGAAGACCCATACTCTATGGCCTGGCTGCAGATGGCGAAGAAGGGGTAAAGACGATTATAACGGAAATGGCAGATGAATTAAAAAGAACCATGACTATGACTGGAGTAAAGGACCCTGCTAGTGCCCATAAAGGAATTATTGTGTAATTTGGCCAGCTATGTTCAGATTAAATCATCTCTACATTTGTGTGTATTAAGCGACGCCGACATAGCTATCTGATAGTCCCTCTTGACTGTACTCTATGACTTTGGGATCGAATTTTTACCGTATTCTTGGCTGCGCGCACCCTCGAACCGAACCACCCACTGGGAAAGCATTTCCATTGGGTACGTTGGGGCACGTAGACTTTGGCTTCATGGATCGGATGTCACAACTACTCTCGTGAAACTCAAGATAGGGGTCCAGGCAGGACAATTGACCTTCGCGGCAAATAAAGCTAGGATATGCCCACCAAAAAGTTGGGCAGTTATGAAGATGCCACGCGTTACTGTATGAAGGCAGGGAAAGGAAGCTCTCTGATGCCGAGGTAACGATCTACCCGAATCTGGATCGGGCGGCTAAGGCGATAGCCAACATGAACTGGTACTATAGGTTTCATCGGGGCAATCTGTGAACACCAGAGATCTCGATTGGGAGTCTGCGGAGGTTTGTAATGGTGAAATGGAATGTGTCAGGCTCTGAGGGCCCTGTGCGCCTTGAGGAGATCCTTGATATGGCCGGTTCTTTCTGGGTATCGGCTATTTTGAAAGCTGGGATTGAACTGGATGTTTTCACGGAGATCGCAGCGGGCAATGACACGGTTGAGAAAGTGGCTTCCTCGATTGAATCAAGTGAGCGTGGCGTCCGGATTCTACTCAATGGCCTTTGTGCACTTGGAACAGTCTCGAAGGCAGAGGGTAAGTATCTCCTGACACCAACAGCAGAGCAATTTCTGGTGAAGGGCAAAGATTCCTACATGGGATATGCTCTCTTTACTACCTTAAGAGACTGGGAGGCCTTTGGCAGGATTGCCGAAGCAGTGAAGAAAGGCTCAGCGATTGTAGATGTATACGGCGCTCACTCAGAAGCGTGGGAGGATGTGGCCATAGGTTTAACACCGGCAGGATTGGCTACGGCCTCCGTTATCGCTGACGTTTTGGGAATTGGTAGCAAACTGGAACCCGGGGTCAGGGTATTGGATCTGGCGTGCGGCTCTGGGGTTTACGGTTATGTCTTGCTGCAGCGCGATCGCAAGGCAACCGTTACTGACATCGACTGGCGAAATGTGCTAAGGGTCGCACAAGAAGTTGCCCGCGATATGGGTGTAGCCGATCGTGTCACCTATAAGCCTGGTGATATATTGAGCATCGATTACGGCGAAGAGGAATTCGATATTGCCATTGCCAGCAATATCTTGCAGGCTTTCGATCCAGAAACCAATAAGGCGATCCTGAGCAAAATATGTAAGGCCCTTAAGCCTGGAGGTACCCTGGTCATTAATGACCTTGTTCCTGATGAAGAAAGGTCCAAGCCGAGAAGGGCTCTTATCTTTGCAGTCTATATGCTAATCGTTAGCAGAGGTGGGGATACCTATACCCTTTCCGAATTTGATAGCTGGTTGAGGGATGGCGGGTTTGACAATGTGGTCGAGCACAGGATTCGGGGAGCAACGACCCTAGTCATCGCAACTAAGAAGAAATGATGTTTCTCCCGTTCCAGAAGGAATTCTCGCAGGCCCGCCGGAGAAGCCCGTTTCCACGATGGTTGCCAGAACTGTCTTAAAGGTTTCCAGAATTTCAAACTGCGAGGACCGAACCGAAACTGGAAGAATAAGGTGAGCGACGGTTGAGTAGTCGCAAAGGGGCTGAGTCTGTGAACTATGCGATGAAGACCAGCGACTTCGACTATCACGGCAAACAAAGCTAGGATATGCCCACGAAAACGTTGGGCAGTTATGAAGATGCCACGCGTTGCCGTATGATGACGGGGAAAGGAGCATGACATGAGCACATCCGTGGAGACTACTGTAGAGACGAACGCCGGGAAGATAGAGGGTTACCAACGGCGTGGCTTGTACGTTTTCAAGGGTATACCTTATGCTGCTCCGCCTGTCGGAGGGCGGCGCTGGCTTCCTCCGCAGCCTGTAGAGCCTTGGAGTGGTGTGCGCCAGGCACAGTCGTACGCTACCACTGCACCTCAAAACATGGCTCAACAGGGTATCTTCATGGAATTAGGTGTAGAGGAACCTCAGAGCGAAGACTGCCTGTATCTGAATGTATGGACTCCCGGCCTCGACGATGCATGCCGACCAGTGCTCTTCTGGATTCACGGTGGTGGCTTCACTGGTGGTTCCGGCTCGCAGCCGGTGTACAAAGGGAGCAGACTGGCAGCACGGGGCAACGTTGTAGTCGTGACAATCAACTACCGGCTTGGTTCACTCGGCTTCCTGAACCTGAACGAGGTCACCGGAGGCAGGATTCCAGCAACGGGTAATGAGGGCCTGCTGGATCAGATCGCTGCACTGGAGTGGGTGCGCGATAACATCACGGCATTTGGCGGCGACCCTGAGAATGTGACCATCTTCGGTGAGTCGGCAGGCGGCATGAGTGTCGGTTGCCTTCTTGCCACGCCCAGGGCGCAGGGGCTATTTCATAAGGCGATTCCGCAGAGCGGTGCTGCCAATACAGCAATGCCACTGGATGGAGCGGTGCAGGTTGTGGAGCAATTACTTGAAATACTTGGTTTGAACACAAGTGATGTTGATGCTCTACGTTCGCTCCCGGTGGAGCGACTGCTGGCTGCTCAACAGGAGCTAACACTCAAAATGATGATGTCAAACCTGAGGATAGGCATGCCACTGCAACCGGTGATAGACGGAGCAATACTTCCTGCGCTGCCGCTCGATGCTATCAGGGATGACTCAGCGGATAAGATCCCTATCATAGTGGGTTCGACACTTGAGGAGTGGAAATCGCTTAGCCTGATGGACCAGGAGCTACCAAAGCTGGACGAGGCCGGTCTGCTACGGCGCTGTCAGCAGCTAATGCCTGGTGAGAGTGTAGAGGGCCTGTTAGAGAGCTACCGAGAGGCACGGGCCGAACGCGGCGCGCCAACCACCCCTGCCGAGCTATTTATGGCAATCATGACCGACATAGTATTTAGGATACCGGCTATTCATCTTGCCGAGGCTCAGCAGCGCCATAAGCAGTCCGCCTACAACTACCTATTCACCTGGCGGTCACCAATGCTTGGCGGTGCCTTGGGTGCTTGCCACGCGCTGGAAGTGGGTTTCCTATTCGGCGCATACGAAGAGAGATTCTCGGGTACAGGACCGGCGGCTGATGCTCTTGCTGAGCACATCCAGGACGCCTGGCTAGCGTTCGCCCACAGTGGCGACCCAAGCTGTGAAAGCTTGGGGACATGGCCACCTTATGGTGACCACAGGGAAACTATGATCCTTGGGGAAGAGTGCTATGTGGAACAAGCACCGTACGATGAGGAGCGCCGCGCCTGGGACTTAATCCCGAGTGCGGTCAGTGGGTCGCTTTCAATCGGGTAGTGCACTGGGTGGAGTCGGGGGTGATTGGCGTTCATGGTGTAAAGCCTCTGGTTTTCTTTCTTATTATCCTGATTCGTTCTCGCTTATCGAAGAGGCGTTTGACTAGTTCTCTTGCTTCTGCGTCCTGAAATGGAGACAGCCCTTTGATATTTCGCTGAATGTCTTTGGAGCTAGGCCTGGCTTTATCTAGAAGTCGGTAAGCGTCCTTTTTATACTTCCGCTCGGCCCACAAGCCTGCAGGTGTGAGGACTATTAAGAGACCAAACGCCAGTATGATACCAACAATGAATAGTACAATGAACAAGATAATTATAGAGCCCATACTTCCACTATCCTCATGCCTATTATAACGAAATGTATCTCCTAATTGCAGGCATCATAGTAGATAAAGGTAACGCTAACCAAACACCAAGATTTATAGGTTATCGCTGTTTAGATATCACTGTCAAGGGAGGGCTATGCCAACTCGTAAGAACGACACATTACAGCAAATACCCTCGTATCTCTCGCGAAGAGCCAATCGCCATTTGTTATTGCAATTCTTACACAATGTAGCGGTTTGCTCAACCGCAGATGCTCTCTTTTTGGTCAACTGGCATGTTACCCAGACTGGGATCAGTGTGTTATACTTCTTGTCGGCAGGGTTTCGGTCCTTGTGATTTCAATCTTTGGCATACTTCAATCTACCATTAGTGATTATTCACTATCCGCCTCCTCATGAATACGAAGGCGACCTGGCTCCACAATCCACAGCTTGCCAGCAGGCAATTCCCTGGCGAGGGCATCAATCAATGTTTCCATAAGAATCCGCATGGTGCAGAAAAGCTGGTTCGGTCCGCGCAGTACAATAAGACCCGGAGTTCCTTCGGGAGGGAAGCGGATTATATTCGAATAATCCAGGTCAAGCGTCACCATAAGGCGGTCTTCCCTCTTGCAGATCTCGTAGAGAGCTTTGTCTTCCGTTCCATGTAGGCCCTGCTCTCTAATTGTATTGGCATCATGCCCCGCATCTCTGAGGAGCACAGCAAGGCGCTCGTCTACATTCTCGTCCAGCTTAATCCTCATCAGATCTTCAAAGGAATGTCAACATACCGTTCTCTTGTCATTTCAGCAGCGAAGGCCAGTGCTGCACGTATGTCCTCTTGGCATAGCGAAGGATATGCCTCCAGGATCTCCTCCTCGCTGGAACCAGCAGCCAGATTGTCCACTATCAAGGATATCCAAATGCGCGTCCCCTTAATGCAAGGCTTGCCATGGCAGACATTCGGGTCTATAAAGATGCGCTCTTTCCAATCCTCCATATTACAAACCTCCTTATGGCAATGACATTATAACATAAGGCAGCGGTTCACTCTCCTCTCGGTCAACCAGCATGTTACCCTGATTTGGATCAGTGTGTTATACTTCTGGTCGACAGGAGTGCGAATCTAACCATACATTAATTCGCCGGAACCTGCGTAAGCTGGCTTGCGCGGGGGAAAGCAAGGCCCGAGGCGGTACAGATAGGGTCTACCCATCATGGTTTAGAACTATGGTGAAAAGATATGGCGGAACAAGAAGGGAGGAGTGAGGATCATGGTTGAACAGAAACTGTGGGAAGCTTCAGAGATGCTGTCACCGAGGGTAAGACGCCTGAGGGGTTACTACTTTCTGGATGAACAGCGAGAGTTCCAGAATAACGTAATGTCATTCACCACTGGCATACCCAACGATGTGGTCTATCAGATCCTGGATTTCATTTCGGTGCCCGATATGCTGGGAGGCGTGCTCAAAGCAAACAGGGATGGCCTGGCAGCGATGGCGATCAACTTGGATATGCCCGTTGAGTTCTGGGAGCAACCCTTAATTATCAGAAAGGCGCTTTTCTTCCAGAGGGTGCTGCAGGAGATACCGGTTGACATCCTCGACGACGAGCTTATTGTGGGAGGCAGGTTCTGTACAAGCCTATCCACATGCCTCACTGAGGAGGAGACCGAGGAGTTCGTAAGAATCGAGGCCGAGCTCATCGAGGAATCAGAGAGGATACTTAAACTAGGCCTTTCATGTGGCGGCATAACTCCCGGTCATATCATCCAGAACCATGCCAAGGTGCTGCAAAAGGGCTTCAAGGGGATTAAGGAGGAGGCGGAGGGGCTCCTTGGGAGGACTGCATCCGAGGCGAAAAGGGAGTTTTTGAAGGCGATAATAATCTGCTGCGATGCCATAGGCGAGTTCAGCCATCGATACGCCGAGGAGGCGAGAAGGTTGGCCAAGAAGGAGAGGGCAACCAGAAGGAGGGAAGAGCTTTTAAAGGTCGCTGAGGTCTGCGACCGGGTACCATATAACCCGGCGAGGACGTTTTACGAAGCCCTGCAGGCTACCTGGTTTTCCCACATGGTCGAGATGATCGCTGAGTCATACCCCGGCCCCGGCGTCTCACACGGCAGGCTCGACCAGTATCTGTATCCGTTCTACAGAAGAGATGTAGATGAGGGGCGGCTGAGAAGGGAGGAGGCGAAGGAGCTTTTTCAGTGCTTCTCCGTAAAGCACAACTACGCCTATGACTACCAGACGATTGGAGGGCCCCATGGCCGAAACGCAGGGTTTGGCCAGCTCATCACCCTCGGAGGCCAGGGAGCCAACGGGGAGGACATGACTAACGATTTGACCTATCTGATACTGCAGTCATTCCGGGAATTGAACATGCTGGAGCCCAAGCTGAACCTGAGGATTCATTCCGCTACGCCGAAGGAGCTACTGCTTAAAGCCTCCCAGATGGTACGCGATACGCAGGGCTCCCCCTTTATACTCAACTTCGATAAGATCGTTATTGAGGCCCTGGAGGGGGAGGGGATGTCTCATGACGATGCCGTTGATTATGGCGTGGTCGGTTGTCTGGAGAACACTGCACAGGGCAAGGATACCTCAGGCACGGTGGATGTGCATTTCAACGTTGCCAAGAGCGTGGAACTGGCGCTGAATGATGGCGAAGACTGGCGTAGCGGGGAGCGGCTGGGGGCAGAGACGGGAGACCCGCTACAATTTGAAAGCTTTGAGCAAGTAATGGAGGCCTACAAGCGGCAGATCAGGGCGACGATACAATATGTAACCGGGATAACATCGGCCTGCGATGCCCTGAGGGGCAAATACGTTCCATGTCCGTTCCTGTCCACGGTTATAGATGGGTGTATGGAGAAGGGAAGGGATATAAGGGATGGCGGAGCGATCTATAACTTCACCACCTTTAATGGGGTTGGAATAGCCACTGCCGCCGATTCGCTGGCGGCGATTAAGAAGGTCGTTTTTGAGGATAAGAGGCTGACCATGGCAGAGCTATTGCAAGCTCTGCGCACGAACTTCGAGGAAAAAGAGGACATACGCCAGATATTGATCAACAGGGCGCCTAAATTTGGAAACGATGATGATTATGTTGATTCTATCGCCAGGGAGATATTTCGCTTCTGGTGCCAGGAGCTCAGCCAGTATGTAACCCCAACCGGAAAAAGGGTCAGAGCGGGATACCTTTCTTGGAACCATTTCATCCATGATGGAGCCTTTACCGCAGCAACGCCAAATGGCAGAAAAGCCGGTGAGCCAATATCAAACGGCGTCTGCCCATCCCAGGGCTGCGATGTCAAAGGGCCGACGGCTGCCATGAAATCGGTGGCAAAATTGGGTTTCGACATCCTCCCCTCCGGAGCCTCCCACACAATAAGCATCAATCCCACTACGCTGCAGACCGATGAGCAACTGGATAACTTTGCTGCTCTTCTGAGGACATATAATGAACTTGGCGGCACCTCCCTTCAGTTCAACATCATAGACGCGGAGACCCTGCAAGATGCGCAGAGAATCCCGGAAAGCTATCAGAACCTGCTGGTGAGGGTCACCGGGTATAACGCCTACTTCGTGGGCATGAGTCGCGCCTTGCAGGATGAGATCATAGCTAGAGTAGAACACAAACTGTGAGAAGGGAAAAGTGAGCCAGAAGGCCCGGGGGAAACAGGGTCTCATATTCAGCATACAGAGGTATTCAACAGAGGACGGGCCAGGGATCAGAACCACGGTCTTCATGAAGGGATGCCCGTTGACGTGCCTGTGGTGCCACAATCCTGAGAGCCAGAAGTTTCACCCTGAGATTGTATTTAACGATACCAGGTGTATCGGGTGTAAAAGGTGTGTGGATGCCTGCCCTGAAGGGGCCATCACCTTTACCGAGGATGGGCCGAGGACAGAAAGGGGAAAGTGCCAGAATTGTGGAAAATGCGCCGAAGCGTGCCCTTCCGGGGCCAGGGAGCTTATCGGAAAGTACATGACCGCCGAGGAAGCATTTGCAGAGGTTGAGAAAGATGTGTTGTTCTACCGCAATTCGGGTGGTGGTGTTACCGTGGGCGGTGGTGAGCCAACGATGCAACCTGGGTTTCTGGTGGAGTTTCTAAGGAAGTGCCGCGAAAAGGGCATACATACAGCATTGGATACGAGTGGCTATGTTAAGTGGGAGACCATGGAGAAAATCCTGAAGCATGTCAACCTGGTGCTCTACGACATCAAGCAGATAGACCCGGTCAAACATGCAAATTATGGTGGGGTTTCCAATGAGTTAATCCTGGAGAACGCAAGAAGAATAAGTTGTAAAGGGATACCCATGATTGTCAGGGTGCCTGTGATCCCGGGGTATACGGATGGGGAGGAAAATATCAGGGGTATTATGGAGTTCGTGTGCAAATTGGATGGGGTGGCCAGGGTTGACCTGCTGCCATTCCATCGTCTAGGAGAGCCAAAATACAGGAAACTAGACCGCAATTATGAATTTAAAGACACCCAACCCCCCACTGATGAGCACATGCAAGAGCTTAAACGAATTGTAGAATCGTTTGGCTTGCAGGCCAAAGTAGGGCCAAAATAGCGGCTGAGAAAAAAGGAGGTGACCTCATGGCCAAGATGCCAAAACAGGTTATGGACCTCTTCAATGACCCAGACGCGGTGAAGTTCCTCGCCACCGTTGATGCTGAGGGGAAGCCTAACTGTGCCTTTATCGCCTCGCTGATGGCGCCCGGCGAGGATATGCTGATATTCGCCGATATGATGATGAACAAAACCAAAAAGAACCTGACTGACACCAGGAAGGTTGCAGCAACGGTCTATAAAGCCCCTTGGTCATCCTATCAGGTGAAGGGAACCTTCGAGGGATTTCAAAGGTCGGGGTTGCTCTATGACATGGCTCAGGCGCTATCTAAAGAATCACCCCAGTTGAGGGGGAAGGTCTATTTCTACATTAAGCAGGTAGGGGTCATAAGGGTTGAGGAGGTTTATCTTTCGCAGGTGCCGATACCGGGCAAGAGGATAGCCTGAGTTTAAGAAGTAAACAAGTCTTCAATTTCACCAGGTTTTTCATAAGTACCCTGACATACGTTGCATTTCACTCCATATACAATTAATCCGCCAGGATGCGTTTTGGCTGCCCTCACTGGTCGACTGCCGACTCCCAAAGCAAAGTACCGCAATTATGCAGCAGGACCTGAACAATTTGACGTTTTGTTCAGTGTCGTTCAAATGGGGACCTCATTTTCTTCAACAGATTTGAGCCGCACGGCAGCCTCAATAGCCACTACAGCAGGTAGCGGGATTTGACGTTCCTGGATGACTGAGATATACTCCCAGCAGAACGATAAATGGTAGCAATAGGCGTAGATATAGGTTCTTTAACCACCAAAGCGGTGATAGTACGAGACAGCAAGGTCATGGCTCATGAACTGGTTATCACAGGTGAAAGCAGCCATGAAGCCGCTACCAGAGCAGTGCAGGGAGCTATGAGCCTTGCCGGAGTGGACACCAGGGGTGTTGTCAAATTTGTCTCCACCGGAGTAGGTAAAAGCGAGATACCGTATGCTGGTGAACAGGCAACCGAGGTCCTCTGTGCTGTCAAGGGCGCTTGGAATATAGGAGCAGATGAAACCTACTACCTTCCCGCCCTTTTCCTTCCAATCCTTGATAGTTCGGTTGTATGGTGCCTCCGCTAATTCAACTAACTCTTCCAGTGCCGTCATTCACTCCTCCTGAAATTTATTACCAACATTAAATTACCTTACATCAGCCACAATTCCCCGTATTAACCATTCTTGCTATTGTAGTGTCTCGCTTGCCGATAGTCAAAGCATCTAAGTACGCGTATTGAATCTAGTGGAAATTGATATAGCGGTAAGACTTCCTTGATCAAAACCTCGTGCCTGCCTACCATTCGAAGGAATAGTAACCCAGTGCCGAGTCCAACCAGCGGCGCTGCGGGCCACCCAGCCAGAGCTGGACGATTTTCACATCTCGCAGGTATTTCTCCACGTTGAGATCGTAGGAGTATCCGTAGGCGCCCATCAGCTCCATGGCCTTATTTGTTACCCAGACAGCCGTATCACAGGCGTAATTCTGCGCAGCAGAGCATTTTGAGAGCATGAAAGGCTCCCCCGGTCGGCCGTACTGCCCCGACCTTTGCATCTCAGTGATCTTCTGGTAATAAGCCCTGGAACACTCAATCCTTTGAGCCATTTCTCCCAGAATGCTGGCGTGTAGCGAGCGCTCCCTGACAGGCCTGCCGGCAATCTCTCTATCTTTGGTCCAGTCGAGGGCTATTTCGAAGCAGGCCTGGGCGGCTCCTATTGCGAAAGTACATGAGCCAAGTCGACCGGCACCCATTATGTCGTGAAAGATCTCAGCGTCCTTCTCAGGGCCGGCCATGCGGTATTCCTTGGGCACTCTCACATCGTCGTAGAATATCTCACCATTCCAATCCGTCCAGCACATCCCCATCTTCTCTATTGGCTTGCTGAAGGACAGTCCAGGGGTTCCCGGTGGAACGTGGATGAGGGCCAGTGCCTCATTGCCCTTCTCTGGGTCGGTGCTGCACACTGTCATATAGGTGAGGTCGGACTGGCCCGTGCCGGTGGGCCACATCTTCCGGCCGTTTATCACCCATTCATCACCTTCAAGCCTAGCAATAGTGGCTATTGTACGGCAGTGCTGCGTTGGGTCTTCTACGTTGGCGCCTCCTGATGGTTCGGTGATGACCATGCAGGAGGCGTGGGGCTGGTCGTCACAAATCTTACGCAAGAGCGGTTCCAGCAGGTCGATTCGTCCTGCCAGAGCAAAGGGCATCATAGTCCAGGAGATTATTCCAAGATGCAGTGCCAGTCCGCAATCACCACGTGATAATTCCTCTGTAACCATTCCAGCTATAGCGCGGTTAGCTCCCAAGCCCCCAACCTCCACCGACAAGAACATCCTTTGCAGCCCCAGGTCTACCAGTCCCTGATGGATCTCATGTATGGTGTCCATCGCCAGCTTCTCGTCGTGATGCCAGCCTCCATCAAGGTCCCTGCGGCGAGGCATCATTTTACGGTCAACAAAATCGCGAATCGCCTGTACAATCTCCAGGTCCTCATCCGTACATCCAGGTGCGCCTAGATACTTTTTCCTCAGGTCTGCAATTGTCACCATTTGAATTACCTCCGCAATTTATCGTAGTTTGTCGAAGGCATTGTAACAGGGGCGAAGAAATCTGTCATTCCATCAGGCAGAAAAGCTCTGGCGACTGCAGCACTCTGCCCTGCCACGGTTTCGGTGAAGCAAGGAGCACTGGAAATATTGATTGCACAAACTAGAAATGTGTCCTGAACCTGAGCAGTATTTCCATAGATGAATAGTTAGTTAGACGGATGGACTGCGGTAATTACTGTAGAATAGGAGGGGAAGCGTCTCTTTACCCACGCCGTGATCACTTACACAGGACTAGGTAAATCCTGGCTAGGTTGCTGCGTCTCTCAACGGTACGGTAAAGAAAAAGGTTGAGCCCAGGCCTGGTTCTGACTGCACCCAGATCCGTCCTCCATGTGCTTCCACAAGCCTCCGACAAACCAGAAGTCCCAGACCAGCCCCTTTAACCCCTTCAAGACTGGGGTCTTCGAGCCGCTGGAAAACCCCAAAGAGCCTGGCCTGATTATGGGGAGATATGCCGATACCCTGATCACTAACCCCGATAACTAGATACTCCCCCTCCAGCTTAGCGAAGACTCGAATCTCACCTCCCTGGGGCGAATACTTAACTGCGTTTTCGAGGAGGTTATACAGGATGCGCTCCAGCCTTAATTGGTCAGCGTGGACTGAGGGAAGGCCCTTGGGGAAGTCCATCACAAAACGGTGGGCTGAAGATTGCCGCCTTGTTTTCTCCACTGCGTATTGAGCCACGTTTTCGATATGGACCGGCTCAGCGTAAAGGAACAAACGGTCGGCCTGAGCCCTGGAAAGCTCAAGGAGGTTCCCCAACAGGTGAGACAGAGATTCTGCTTCCACGGCTGCGTCTTGGAGGAGTTGGTGAGTTTCCTCCTGGGATAGATATGCCTGTTCGCTCAGCACCGTATTTATGGCGCCCATGACAACAGTCAATGGAGTACGCAGTTCATGGGACACCAGGCCAATAAACTCGTCTTTCAGTTGATCCAGCTTTTTGCGCTCGGTGATATCCCTGGATATAGCCACAAATCCTATCGGTTTTCCATCCATACTCTTCATCATGGCCACGCTCATCTCGACAGGAACTCTACGGCCGTCCTTCATCATAATATAGTACTGTTCACCTCTAATGTATCCTTTTTCCAGCACCTCATTCATGCCTACAAATGCTTTTTCTTGGTCTTCCGGAGCAATAAGATCAAAGGAGTTTTCCCCAATCAAATCACCTTTGTCATCAGTGCCATAAAGTTCTAGGGTAGCCTCATTTACATCTATGATCTTTGCATTAATATCACCGATTACAATGCTGTCTGTAGACATCTTAACAGCGTTAGATAGGCGGATTAGTTCCTCCCCCATCTTCTTGCGTTCGGTTATGTCACGTGACACTCCATGAATCCCTGTAATCTGCCCATTTGGATTACGCAGGTACATAACCATGGTCTCGCTCCATACTGTGGAGCCGTCCTTGCATTTTAGCTCCAGCTCCAAAGTGCGGTATGTACGCGATTCTTCTTGCTCGATGTTTTCTCTGGCCATTTCCTCGGCAAGGGTCTTCATGGATAATTCAAGAGATGAAGGAGTCAATAATTTTTCGATGGTCTGGGACATCGCTTCTTCAACGCTGTAGCCTAGCAGATACATAACTGACGGACTGATATAGGTAATCCGCAGGTTCATATCCGTGGTCCAGATGACATCCACCATGTTCTCAGTAAGTACCCTATATAGCTCCTCGCTCTCCTGCAGCGCCTCCTCCGCACGCTTGCGCTCGGTGATGTCACGGTCGACGCCTCGGTAGCCACCAAGCCGACCGTTAGCGTCGAAGAAGGGCTCACCGCTGGTTTCCACAACGATCAATCGTCCATCCTTATGCAGGTTTATGTTCTCCAGTCTCAAAAAAGAGCTTTGAGACTCTACAATCACTTGGAACTCCTCAGCGATATGTTTTCCCTCTTCTGGAGGCATCAAATCGAACGGCGTTTTGCCGGTGATTTCCTTCGGCTCGTATCCCAACAGATCCTTAACCTTCGGGCTAGCATAGGTGTAGACGCCGTCTGTGTTCACCTCCCAGATCCAGTCACTTGTGGTCTCGGTCAAGGCGCGGAATCGTTCCTCGCTCTCCCGCAGCATCTTCTCTGCCCGCTTGCGCTCGGTGATGTCATTGAATATGTAGAGTGCGCACAGTTCATCGCCAATTTGAACTATCTCTGCTGAAGTAAGCGCGGTACGGATCTCGCCCGACTTTATGCGAAACTCCTCCTCTCTATCGCGAATCTGCCCCTGGTCATGCAATACCTGCACTATTCTGGCATGGTTCTCTGGATTTACCCAGAAACCCAGTTCGCCCCTCTTCCTGCCTATGAGCTCTTCGCGACAGTAGCCGGTCATATGTAAAAGGCTTTCGTTTAATTCGATAGCGCGTCCATCTTCAAGCACTGCAATAACCATCGGGATAGGGCTGGAATGAAAGGCCTTGGAGAACTTCTCCTCCGACTCCCGCAGCATCTCCTCCGCCCGCTTACGCTCGGTGATGTCGCGGCTTACAATCAAAGACCCTGCTGGCTGCCCACTCTCATCGCTCAACTGTGAGAAGTTTGTCTCCACCGGGAACTTTCTACCATCTCTGGTAAGAGCGAGCATTTCAACGTTGACAGCGTAGCCTTTGCCTTCCCGCAATTTCTTTGTAATGGTGTCTCTCATGCCCGCGTCGAGTTTCTGGCGTGTGCTGGGAGCCAGATAGTCAACCATGGGTGTGCCGATGACTTGCTCCCTGGAATCGCAGCCCAGCGCAGCGAGGAAGGCAGGATTGGCATCCACTATGATGCGGTCAGCATCGATTATCACCATGCCATCCCTGGCCGAATCCAATGTGGTGCGATACCTGTGCTCCAAATGCCGCAGCGTCTCCTCAGCAATAAATGCGTGCAGGGCCTCGCCGACATAGGCCCCCACCCGCTCTAAGAATCGGACTGTTTCCAAAGGAATCTTGTTTTCGCTTTCATCGGCCAGGTGAATCAGGCCCATAATCCTACCTTTATGTCTCATGGGTACCAGGGCCAACGATTCATAGCCGAATTGGTTACACATACCCCGAGTTTGGCCTTTGATCTTCCCAGATAGCGAGGACAGAAGCTTTGTCGTGCCGTTACTGAGGAAGGAGCCGCCATCGGTGTAGAAGGGGAGCCGGGGATCGGTATCCCCCTTTATCACATTAACGCACATACATTTGTCCGACTTGATGCATAGAGTGCTTTCGCTCTCGTAAAACTCCGGGCTGAAGCCGGTATAGGACGTATAGGGGATATTGCCATCGTCGTCCAGAAGACGGATGCCTGCACAGCGGCATCCTGAATAGTTCCTCACATGCTCCACCAATTGTTCCAGATACTCGTTGATATTCCGGCTTTGGCTCGGCGTCTCCAGGATGCCGATAAGCACTTCCCTTTCCGCATGCAGCGATGAAGTCGTACCCTCCAGGTCCACCCTCGTGGACATATTTGGTAGCTTCTGCACCGCCCCTCGATTCTTCCTAGATATGGTCACTGGAATCCTCCTTGCATCCCTGATAATATGCGTTCTATGCCCATAGTAAGATTGTAGTCTCTACCAAAAACCTGGTCAAGAACACCTGCTCTGCTAAGAGGACTTTGACACCACTTGAATTTGTAGTTATTATTGGTGAAGCATCAAATAGGCATATAGGATATAGTGTGGTGAGGCGGTTTCGCATACTGGTAGTGGACGATGAGGGGCGGATTCTCAACTTTCTAAGGCCTAAGCTTAGAGCCTCAGGGTATGAGGTATTGACCGCCAGTAACGGCCTTGAGGCCCTGGAGCAGGCTCAGGCTCAAGAGCCAGATTTGATAGTGCTTGACCTCATCATGCCCCAAATGGACGGCTTTGAGACGCTTAAAGAGCTTCGTAGTTTCTCGCCGGTGCCGGTTATCATTCTCAGTGCCAAAGGGGCTGATGTCGACAAAATCAAGGGCCTTTACCTGGGTGCCGACGACTACCTGCCAAAGCCCTTCAACCCCGATGAACTGGTAGCCAGAATCGAGGCCGTGAGGCGTCGGCTTGAACCAGGCGAAAGCCGCAAGATGCCGGAGCTACTTGCTTTCGGGGATGTAACTATCGATTTCCAGAGGCGCAGCGTCCTCGTTAGGGGGAAGGGTAAATACCTGACCCGAATCGAGTGGCTTTTGCTCAGCGAGCTTGCCCGCAATGCTGGTCGTATCATGCTCTATGAGGAACTCCTTACTAGGGTGTGGGGGCCCGAATACCGCGATGACATTCCGATTCTCAGAACATGGATTAGTAGGCTGAGACATAAATTGGAAAGGGATCCCAACGAACCCAGGCTGATTCGCACCATCCCCAAGGCAGGCTATATCCTGGACCAGCCCCCCGCTTGAATAGCTTCAAAGAATTCCTCTGGCCAAAGTCTGGAGCAGATGCTCCAAGCCTAAGGTAGCGACCTGCCCCCCCCAAAATGTTACAACTTTGTAATATTTTTCCTCCTATTTTTATGACTTCTCCATCCCTTGCCCTTTATAATAGAGCTGAGAGAGGGTTGCAAGCGATTGTTTCTAGGGACTACGTGCTTTTGAATATCGTGGCTGGGAAGTCTAAGCTGGCGGAAGTGACTACCTAGGCCTTGGCCTCGGTGGAGACCGTGACCGACGGTCTGCGCTTACGGCCGGCTCAAGACGAGTTTGATATGGTATTGTTTTAAAAAATAAAAGGAGGTTTCATTGTACGATTTTCAGTTTAAGGATGCACATCTCACAGGTTGGGCCCTTATGACCCAAACCTGGCCCGCAATGTACCGGGTATTGGAAATGGAGCTGGCCAAGGTTGGACTGACTCCAGAAAAGCTAAATGTCCTGTGGCTTTGCTCAGACTATCCCCCCCCATTGATCCCTGCCGAGATATCCCGGTTTCTCTTTCGTAAAAGTCACTCTATCGCTGGACTGCTCGACCGTATGGAGAGAGATGGCCTGGTGAGGCGCGATCCCAAGCGGAAGGGCCACCCCTTCACGCAGATTCAACTAACTGCCAAAGGCGAGGAACTCGTTGGCCCTGGCAAGGAAGTAGCGATCCGTTTAATGGCCGAGCTGATGTCCCCATTGTCAGAAGAGGAACTCAAGCAGCTTCAAGAGCTGCTACGAAAGCTACGGCAATATGCACTCGAAGAGATGCACATGGAGATAAAGCCATGGTCGGGGGTAGGCTGGGGCCTGAGTCCAAATATTCTTGTTAAATCAGCATAGCAAAGAGACATTGCTTCAGTTGGATCCATAGTGAGCCAAGGGATGCTCCGCGCCCAAATAACCGCTCCAAAATGCGGGTAGACATTTCTTTGTATTCCGCTGCCTCAGCTAGTCGTATCTATGCAACAAAGTGACTGGAATGCTTCTTGTGGTGAGCGACGAACTACCCAAGCTAATCAGGGCAAGCAGAAGACAATATAGTAAGTCAAAAACAGAAGAGACTTTACATAAATTGATGCATTAGGGGAGTGGCACAGGAGGGAGGAGACTAAAAGCGTGCTCGTGGGAAAGCGTATTGCCATTCTAGCTGAGGAGGGCTTTGAGGATTCCGAGCTTGTCGAACCATTTTGCTAATACGAGATCGGGAGAAAGTGAATAAGCCCGAGCCCTGCATATGTAATAATTATGTATTTAGGGAATCTGCCTAGCCAGACGGCGGGCAGGAATCTATGCAATGGCATCTTTGCCGCCCCAGCTATCATTCCGCCTATGTCAAACGGTATGATGGGTTGAAACGAGAGAAAAATTATAGACCATACTCCATGCCGCTGAATCCAGCGTTCTATGCGGCCATACCATGCAACGTTTTCGGATATGGCTATTTTCTTGCCTAGATATCCTGCATAGTAGCCAGTAAGCTCTCCAATAGCAGCGCCTATGCTGGCGAATAGTGTTATCAGCACAGGGTTCCATTCTGTGGCAGCGGCTATCATTATTGATGCGGCGAAGGGTACAGGAGCTATAATCGTGAGGTTGCTTGCCAGCGAGGTCCCAAATACAACCAAATAAGCTAACCAGGCAAAATCATAAAGTGGGAGGTTTAGTTTTTCCGCAACATAGCCCAGCAGGTAAGCTAGGCCGAAGCTGAGAGCAACGAGGACGAGAAGCGCTATAGCTAACGTTAGCCAGTGAATCCGACCGCCTCGTTTCGGGGCGATATTGCTATTGTTATTAGTAACTGTCACAGGTTGTATTATCAGTATTCCTGGTATCTTTGCAAGAAGATGTTAATTGGCTATAGACGGAAAAGCAATACTGTCACCGAAGGTAGCGATTATTACCCGCCACAATTTACAGTAGCAATGCTCCATTGCCGTGACTTCTAACGCCCCCCATGTCTTAATCCTGCCTTAACAGTGATTAAAACAACAGTTGCCCTCGTCCACTGTAAAAACGCTCGATCTTCTCCATCCAGGCACTTTCGCAACACGAGTTAGCAAAAGCACAATCGCTGAGTTCCCATACCTATGTCCTTGGGACAGTTTCAAACGTCAACTCCATTATTCCCTGCCTTCTTCTATACTCGGTTGCACATCCTAGTGGGTAGTGCAGTTTCCTTGCTGTAGACAGTCATGCACGCCGGTTCCAAAACAAGCGGCTTATCAGTGTTGACAGAGGCTGCTTGTTGTGCTAGCGTGGCGATGCTAATTAAGACTGCCTCCATGCAACCGGACGGCAGCCCTCGTAAGTGGCCAACAGCCACTTGTAGTTCAACTCACCGATTACATAATGCCGACTCGATAGCTAGAGAAGACCCCCGATCGACAAACAAGGATAAGACGCGTGCTGAATATCATTGTTACTGTTAAGCAGGTTCTTGATCCCGAGGCCCCCCCGTCTATCTTCAGGATCGACCCCGAGGCGAAACGAGCCATCGCTGCTCCAGGCGTCCCCCCAGTGCTAAACCCCTACGATGAGAATGCCCTGGAGGCTGCCCTCAGGATAAAAGACCTGCATCAGTGTGAGGTGACTGCTATAAGCATGGGGACCAAGCTGGCCAAGGCCGTGCTGAGGAAATGTCTGGCTGCCGGTGCCGATGAGCTTTTTCTCCTGGAGGATGATGCTTTTGAAAATCTCGATAGCTACTCTACCGCTCTGATACTAACCGCCGCCATAAAGAAAATTGGCAAATATGACCTCATCCTTACTGGAAGGATGGCAGCGGATACCAACGCCGGCGAGGTGGGCTCCGGCATTGCCGAGGTTCTGGGTATCCCCGCTATTACCACAGCCCGAAAAGTGGAACTCATCGACGATAAAGTGAGGTTGGAACGCGTGTTGTCGGATGGCTATGAGGTGATCGAATCACCACTGCCTGTCCTGGTCACGGTAAGCCATGAGCTGGGGGAACTGCGCAGCGTCCCTCTGCAGCAGCTTATGGCTGCTCAAAAGAAACCGGTCACTACTTGGAGGTGCCAGGACCTCGGCTTCACATCACCCCCAACGGGTCGAATAAAAATGCTCAAGCTGTACATCCCGCACAAGGAAGCGAGATGTGAACTCATAGATGGCGAAACAGAGGAAGAAAAGGGGGCAAATCTAGCACTCAAGCTCAGGGAGGCTAAAATCGTATAAACTAGTGAAAAGGAGGTACGGGATGTCAGAAAAAGAGGAACTAATAGCGATCGTTGGCGCTGAATATGTCTTCGATGACCCTGAGAACCTTAAATCATACTCCAGGGACATGAGCTTTGTTCGCCCTATAAAGCCCCAATATGTGGTAAAGCCCCGGAATGCTGAGGAGGTGCAAGGGATCGTGAAATGGGCCAATAAAAGCGGTATGCCCCTCATACCGGTGAGCTCTGGCCCCCCTCACTTCCGCGGCGATACCATACCCACCCTGGGAGGGGCTATCGTAGACCTCAGCCAGATGAAAAGGATCATAAGGATTAATCGCAGAAATAGAGTAGCAATGGTTGAGCCGGGGCTAACCTTCGGCGAACTGCAGCCCGAGCTGGAGAAAGAGGGCCTGATGCTGCCCATGCCTCTGGCTCCACGGAGCTCAAAATCGGTGATAGGTAGCCTCCTCGAGAGGGAGCCCACCATCATACCCAAGTATCAGTGGGACATCTCTGACCCCTTGCTGTGTACTGAGGTCGTCTTTGGCACCGGCGACCTGTTCCGCACCGGCGAAGCAGCTGGGCCAGGCACTATTGAAGACCAGTGGCGCTCAGGGCAGGCGCAGACCAATCCCATGGGCCCCTTTCAGGTCGACTTCTTCAGGCTTATTCAGGGGGCCCAGGGCACTATGGGCATAGTCACCTGGGCTTCGGTGAGATGTGAGTTGCTGCCCCAGGCTCATAAGCTGCTCCTGGTGCCATCTGATAGGCTCGAGGGGCTAATCGACTTCGCATATAGGCTTCTCAGGGCAAGGTTGGGCGATGAATTGCTCCTGTTGAACAGCTTTAATCTAGCGGCTCTCCTCGGGGAGGATGCCGATCAGATCAGGTCGCTGAGGGAGGGCCTGCCGCCATGGATTCTCATCTTCTGCGTTGCTGGCTATGAAAGGCTCCCCCAGGAGAGGGTTGAATATCAAGAGAAGGATATCATGGACATCGCCCAGCAATTTGGTGTCGAGCCGGTGAGCGCAGTACCGGGTGCTTCGGCGCGAGAGGTATCGAAGGCACTATCGAAACCTTCGGGGGAGCCCTACTGGAAGCTCAGGTTTAAGGGGGGATGCCATGACATCTTCTTCCTGACAACATTGGATAGAACCCCGGAGTTTATAGAGGCTATGTATCAGATGGCGGAGGCAACTGGATACCCCACTACAGATATCGGTATCTACCTGCAGCCGCAAATGCAGGGGCGCGCTTGCCACTGTGAGTTCAACCTTGCCTGCGATCTAAACAATCCCAAAGAGGTGGATAGGGTTCGTGCTCTCTTTACTTCAGCTAGCGAAAATCTGATGAAGCTGGGGGCTTTCTTCTCCAGGCCCTATGGCTCATGGGCAGACATGGCCTACAGACGAGATGCCGAATCCGCCATTGCCTCAAGGAAGGTCAAGGGCATCTTCGACCCCAATAATGTGATGAACCCCGGCAAATTATGCTTCTAGGGAGGTTGAAATGGCGTTACAGGATTATCGAAACGATATGCAGAGATGTAGCCGGTGCTCACTTTGCAAATGGCCGCCACTGGCGCAAATAAAGAGCTGGAGGTTCTCCAATGTCTGCCCCAGCATGGTATGGGGTAATTTCCATGCCTACTCGGCTGGCGGAAAGTTAATCGCTGCGCTATCGCTATTGGACGGTAGAATAGAGTATACGGACAAGTTTCTGGAGATAGTGTATCAATGCCAGATGGGTGGCGCCTGCGATGTGTCGTGCAAGGTTACCAGAGATCTGGAACCCCTTGAGGTGATGCTGGAACTGAGGGCTAGATGTGTCGAAGACGGCCAGCTTCTGCCAGCACATATGGTGATGATCGAGAGCCTGAGAAGTGACGACAATCCCCTGGGCAAGCCAAAGGCCGAGCGAGGCAAATGGGCCGAAGACCTGGATGTCAAGGATATCACCACGGAGAAGGCCGACGTCCTCTACTTCGCCGGTTGCAGGTACTCTTTTGACCAGGACCTGTGGGGCATAGCTCGAGGGGCGGTGACCCTTTTGAAAAAGGCAGGCGTTGACGTCGGCATCTCCGGGAAGGAGGAGGCATGTTGTGGGGGTCGTGCCTACGAGATAGGCTATCGCGGCGAGCTCACCAAGTATGCCGAACATAATATCGAAACCTGGAATGCCGCCGGTGTGCGCACGGTGGTAACCTCTTGCTCCGATTGCTATGGCACCTTTAAATACCACTATCCAAAGGTAGGCAAAACGATGAACTTTGAGGTGTTGCATATCACCGAGTATCTTGACCGCTTGATAAAAGAGGGCAAGCTGAAACCGACCAGGAAGGTCCCGATGCAGGTTACCTACCACGACCCGTGCCACCTGGGCAGGTTGTCGGAGGCATACATACCGTGGGAAGGTGTGGAGAAGAAAGTCCTGGGACAAATCGTCATCCAGGACCCCCCCAAAGAGTTCAGGCGGGGCACAAATGGCATCTATGAGCCGCCGCGGGAGGTGCTTAAAAGTATCCCCGGACTCGAGCTTGTCGAGATGGAGCGCATCAAGGAGTATGCCTGGTGCTGCGGCGCTGGCGGAGGGGTGAAGGAGGCCTATCCCGACTTTGCTCTGTGGACAGCGAAGGAACGGATAGAGGAGGCGGAGGCAACCGGAGCTGAAGCACTGGTGACTGCCTGTCCGTGGTGCGAGAGAAACTTCAGGGATGCTCTGGAGCAAGACGGCGAGAAGATGAAGCTATATGACGTAGTGGAACTTCTTCTCGAAGCGCTTTGAGAACTTCAGGGGGATGAGATGGCACTAACAAGAAATGTCTACCAAATATTGGAAGATATCGTAGGTCCGGAGAACATCTCCGAAGAGCCTGTGATATTGGATACATATTGCTTCCAGTGGCTGGCGGAAACCGTTACTGGCAGCAAGTTCTTCACCAGACCTGAAGCTGTGGTTCTGCCGGGAAGCAAGGATGAGGTCCAGGCGATAGTAAGGACGTGCAATAGATATGGGGTGAAATACAAGGCCCTGAGCACAGGTTGGGGTCCGTGGAATGCACCTGGAAGTGAAGGGGTTGTCCAGGTAGACCTGAGAAGGATGAACCGGATTCTGGAGATCGATGAAAAGAATATGTATGCGGTGGTGGAACCATACGTTATATTCTCGCAGCTCCAGGTTGAAGCGATGAAGAGGGGTTTGACCTGTCACATAATTGGGGCCGGTGCCAATGCTTCGCCTCTGGCAAGCTGCACTTCAATGAGTGGCATGGGGCTATCTGGAATCTCCATGAGTTATAGCGCCCGCAATCCCCTCGCCGTGGAATGGATTCTACCAACTGGGGATATACTGAGGTTGGGCTCCCTGGGTTCTGGGGCGGGGTGGTTTTGTGGGGATGGGCCTGGACTTAGCCTCAGAGGAATAATGAGAGGTACCCATGGTGCCATGGGGGGACTGGGTATATTTACCAAGTGTGCGGTCAAGCTGTATCAGTGGCCTGGCCCCAAGCAAATGCATTTCGAAGGCGTATCACCAGGTCATGTTGCCGTAGTCCCAGAGAACTTCAAGTGCTACGTGCTTAGCTTCCCCAGTTGGGATAGCTTCGCTGACGCCGCATATAAGATCGGTGAGGCCGAGATAGGCTACGTAATGGGTAAACAAATCGCCGCTGGCATCGTGCCATTGATGGCGACGAGGTCCTCCACGGAGTACGCCAACGTTCGACAATCAGGAATGGCGGACGAGGTGATGAAAGAATTTAGATATTCCTTTCAGTTGGTTCTAGGCGCCAATTCCCCAAGGGAGATTGAATATCAGGAGAGAGCCCTACAGGATATCCTGGCGGAAACCGGGGGTTGGATTCCTGCGCTAACGCAAGACTCTGAGCGTCAGAAGGCAACGTTCCGCATGATGATCAAGGTGGATGGAAACTCGGCGATATTCCGCCTGTCGGGGAGCTTCGGCACGTCGCTTGGAGCCGAGACCTCCTGCGATGCTGCTATGGTGCATGCCAGGTTAGGGGAGGAGATAAAGAAGAAATACATAGAGAAAGGCGTGATTGTCGACGACGGGGCGGAATGGGCCTGGGGGGCGGAGATGAACGAGCACGGTCGCTTCGCGCATGTAGAGGAGCTTTTCATGTACGATCCGGCTGACCCCGAGTCAGCAAAGGGAGCGGCCGAATTCATAGAGGAAACTTCGCTTCTGACCGCAAAACAGGCTCCGGGGTTGGCAATCTGGGAGCTGGCGAGGGGGGGCCTGGGCCCCAAAGGCCATGACATATACGGCCCAGCCTGCAGCAACTACCATGTCTGGCAGCGAAGGATAAAGCGGGCGTTTGACCCCAACTTTTCTGCAGATGCTACCTTCTATATAGAACCAGAGGAATAGTAGCAGGAGCTATCAAGGTTTGAGAATGTAAGGGAGGTGTTCGGAGATGGCACTAACCAGAAATGTCTATCGGGTGTTGGAAGGTATCGTAGGTCCGGAGAACGTTTCTGATGAGGCGGTGATTCTCGATACCTATGCTTTCCAGTATCTGGCGGAGACTGAGACCGGGACCAAGTTCTGTGCCAGACCCGGGGCGGTGGTTCTACCGGGAAGCACAGAGGAGGTTCAGGCAATAGTTAAGACGTGTAACAGGTACGGAGTGAAGTACAAGGCTCTCAGTACAGGATGGGGTGTGTGGAACGCGGTTAGCGGTGATGGCACTATCCAGCTTGACCTGAGAAGGATGAACCGGATCCTGGATATCGATGAGAAAAACATGTACGCGGTGGTGGAACCGTATGTTATCGGTGCACAGCTTCAGGTCGAGGCGATGAGGAAAGGACTGAACTGCCACATAATAGGAGCCGGAGCCAACTTCTCCCCTCTGGCAAGCTGCACATCCCTGTGTGGACACGGGCTATCGGGGATTTTTATGGGCTACAGTGCCCGTAATCCTTTGGCGGTGGAATGGGTGTTGCCCACAGGTGATATCCTCAGGCTAGGTTCGTTAGGTGCGGGAGATGGTTGGTTTTGCGGAGACGGACCAGGCCTCAGCCTCAGAGGCGTAATGAGGGGTTTCTTAGGAGCAATGGGGGCCATGGGGGTGTTCACCAAATGTGCGGTCAAGCTTTATCCCTGGCATGGTCCGCCAGTACTACCGATGCAAGGTGTGACACCTGAGTACAGAACGCCGGTGCCAGACAATTTCAGATTTTTCGCTATCGCTTTTCCCAACTGGGAAAGCTTCGCCGATGCCACATACAAGATCTGTGAGGCTGAGATAGGATACGTAATGGGCAGGCAGCTACCTCCAGGACTGGTACCTCTGCTTCTAGCGAGGTCCTCAGCCGAATATGCCCAAATTCGGCAATCAGGAATGGCTGATGAGATGATGCAAGAGTTTAAACATGCCTTCCTGCTGGTACTGGCTGGCGGCTCACTGAGGGAGATCGAATATCAGGAGAGGGCTTTGAAGGAGATACTGGCGGAAACCGGAGGCTGGATCCCAGCGCTAGCACAAGACCCCGAGGTTCAAAAGATGGGGTTTTCTTTCATGATCAAGGCGGATCGCCAAGCGCTCATATTCAAACTGGCAGGTACCTTTCATACCTCATTTGGAGCTCCTACTGCCTGGGATGCGGCAGTGGCCGGCGCTAAGGTAGGGGAGAAGATAAAGAAGAAGTACATAGAAAAGGGTGCGATTGTGGACGATGCCGCCGATAACGCCTGGGGAGGGCCCTATGAGCAGGGCCGATTTGGGCATCTGGAAGAGCTATTCATGTATGACCCGTCGGACCCTGAGTCGGCAAAGGCGGCAGTGGAATATATTGCTGAAGCAGACGAAGCAGTGCTGAAAGGAAGCCTTGGGCAGCCTATAGGCGCTCTCCCTAAGCAAGCAGTCAATGTGTACGGTCCAGCGTGTTTTAATTATCAGGACTGGATGCGAAAGCTCAAGAGAGCCTTTGATCCCAACATCGCTTCAGACCCTATCTCGTATATCGAATAGAGCCATAGGGCACGAAAGGGCTTACCTTCAGTACGCCACTCTATTCGATGTAGTTTTTCCTGGGGTCGAAAACCCTGAGTAATCTAAGTTCCTCCAGAGTGGGAATGGGGACCTCCTTCATATCCTTAGAAACCTTCACATCCCAGCCGCAGTTCTCTTTGATATTCCTGACAGCGTTCTCCTTGGACGAGAAGCCTGAGTTGGCAAAGTACTTGGTTAAGGTGAACTCCTCGTCGCCATCCAGCTTCTCGAAAACTCCCAGCGACGAGACCAGCGTCCTCACCCTGTCGCCCGGGGCGGTGATATAGGCCACCTTTTCCACGAAGCGCCGCCGAGATTGCTGCATCACCAGCACCACCTCCCTGGCTCCGCTGGCCACATCATTGGCGCCCCCCGAGCCTGTGAGATACAGCTCTTCGGAGATCCTGGTGGAATTGATATTTCCATATCTATCCACCTGTCCCCCTCCTAAAACTCCGATACATTTATTGGTGGCGCCGCAGGCGAACGTCCCCAGCGTGTCCAGTGTTTCGGTTAGCATCTTGCAGGTGGCGAAATTGCCGAAGTTGAGCAGGAAGGGCTCCGCAGGACGAGGGGCATTCCCGTAATACCCCAGCTCCACCATGAGTTCAACGATGTAGTCCTCTTT
>Ga0307430_1000507_pt1 | contig 33438 bp, 35 predicted proteins | sample SalMarWE160130MG_FD_202159 | JGI IMG/M metagenome (GOLD analysis project Ga0307430, IMG submission 202159) | Salt marsh sediment microbial communities from the Plum Island Ecosystem LTER, Massachusetts, United States - WE1603-130 | ecosystem: Environmental > Aquatic > Marine > Intertidal zone >...
TTTTTTACAATCTTTATAATCCCAGGGTGTGCACACCCTGTGATCACTGCAAGCCCTTTATCAGTTTTTACCACCAGAGCCTGCTCAGGCATATACTTTCCTTTATACTCGCCGGCAATCTCACCTGTAGTAAATATATTTTCTACAACCTTTGTTACTCTCTCCGATTCTATAAGTTCCCCCTTCAATCCCCTTACTTTTTTTTTAAATTCACTGCTGAAATTTGGACAAGCGTAAACCTTAAGCCCTTTCCTGTTCTTTAAAACCTCCCAGAGTCCTCCAGTGTGATCCCAGTGATCATGAGATATCACGACTGTCTTTATCCTCTCGATATCTACATTTAGATTTCTCATATTTTCCAAAAGCCAGAAGCCGTTTTCTCCCGTATCAAATAGTATCTTCTGACCAACTAAAAAAGATAGTCCCCATCCTCTACGCAGGTCTTTATTAATCGTCTCATTGTCGAAAAGAGTCTTCACTTCCATTGTTTATTTACTCTGTAGTTTATTAATAATTAAAAGCCAGTGGCACTTTTCATTATATGACTTAATACCATACCCCAGATCTTTAAAATATGAATATACAAAATCTCTACTGACACCACTGTCTTCATGAATGTGCCCCTCTTCCTTATGTACACAGTCTACTATTTTCATTCCTCTTTTGTTAAAATCCGCCAGAATAGCCTTGCCGTCGCGGCAAAGCACCCTGTCTATCTCAGAGAGCATTTTATTAATATCATTTATATGATGGAAGAGATCAATAACAAATACATTATCGAAGCTTTCATTATTAAAGGCAAGTGAACTTCCATCCATTAAATAAAATTTAACGTTGTCAAGTATCTTTTCATAAGCAAGTTTAAGTGCAGTCTTCTTCAAAGACTCTTCGTCTTTATCTACTGAAATAAACTTAGAGCCGGCTCTTGCCAATACAATAGTTGCATACCCGGATCCTGTACCTATCTCCAGGATACTCCCCCGCAGGGGTTTAGCCTTATTTAACATAAACTCCCGGCTTTTTATTAAATCAAGACCCTTTCTTTTATAAACAGAAATCCGTCTTTTAAAATTCTTATAATTAGTTTTGACTTCCTCTGTAGATATATCAGGAATAAACTGCATTTGCCTTCCCCTAAGTAGACTTAACCTGCCAATTCTCTCTCTAACAGTTTCCATATGTCACTTAATGTTTTTGCTACTTTATTATTCGAATACTCTATTATAGTCTTCCCCTCAACAACTGATTTTACTACTGCTTTGCTAAAAACCACCTTACCAAGTACCTGAATATTTCTATCTTTAGACCAGCGCTCTATTCTTTCTGTAATATCACAATTTAAATCATATTTATTTATTATTACTTTTACCGGAATATTAAAGTGCCTGGTGACGTCGATCACCCTTTCGGCGTCATGCAGACCCGAAAGAGTCGGTTCTATCACCACTACCGCACAATCAACACCGGCAATAGATGCGATTACCGGACAGCCTATGCCTGGCGACCCATCAATGACAACCCACTTATAACTTTTATCTTCGGCGATCTCTTTAGCCTTTTTCCTGACCAGGGAAACCAGTTTTCCTGAATTTTCCTCGGCAATACCCAATTTTGCATGAACTAACGGGCCAAATCTAGTCTGGGATATAAACCATTCACCAGAAGTATTTAATCTCATTTCTATAGCATTTTTCGGGCAGACGAGACTGCAGAATGCACACCCCTCGCAGGAAATAGGATCTATGGAAAAATCTTCTTTTACCGCTTCAAACCTGCATACCATACTGCAGGTACCGCAGCCCTCACAGTATTTCTTGTGTGTGAAAGCTGTAAAACCGCTTTTGAAGGTATGAGATTCCTTTATTTTGGGATCAAGCAGCAGATGCAGATCTGCCGCATCGACATCACAGTCAGCTAAAACCTTATCTTTTGCTAATGCAGCAAACGCTCCAGCTATAACTGTTTTCCCCGTACCGCCTTTTCCGCTTATAATGACGATTTCTTTCATTTTAGTTGCTCCCGGCTTTATTTGATCCGCTTACTATCTTTTCTATCTCCTTAAACAATATCTGAAATTTTTCCTTGTATTCCGGCAGTGATTTGACAATGGAACCTCCCCTGGAATAAATTTCAGCGATTTTCTTGCTAAAAGGTATTCTCATCAGTATAGGAATATCTTCTTTTTGGCAATATTTATCTGTTTCTTTATTCCCCAGACCGGAACGGTTGATCACGACTCCAAATGGAATTTCCAATTTGCGGACCACTTCTACAGCCAGCGACAGATCGTTTAATCCAAACGGTGTAGGTTCGGTTACAAGAATAACAAAATCAGTATCTCTTATTGCCGTAATCACCGGACAGGAAGTCCCGGGAGGTACATCAATGATCACAGTTTTTTCCCTGCTGATATGCTTTTTAACTGCCCGGATAACCGGCGGTGCTGCCATCTTTCCTATATTAAGTTTCCCATGTATAAACTCAATCCCATCTTTTCTTCCGATCTCTAAAACACCTACCTCCTCGTTTTCTTCCCTTAAGGCATCATTCGGACAAAAATATGTACAGGAACCGCAACCGTGGCATAATTCAGGAAAGATGAGCACCTTTTTACTGGTAATTGCAATAGCATTATATGCACATACTTCCTTGCAGCGCCCGCAGCCATCACATTTTTTCTGATCTACTACGGGAATGGGAACAAAAACAGGATCCCTGCGCCTAAAAAGTGGTTTAATAAAAATATGACTATTAGGTTCTTCAACGTCACAATCCAGCAGCTGTATATTATTTAAAGATAAAGCCAGATTAACAGCTACAGTTGTCTTACCGGTTCCGCCCTTACCGCTCGCAACTGATATTATCAATTACTCACCCGCTCCTGTTTACCCCCTGCCCATTCCAAAATGTGATCCTACATCAGGACCGGCAGTCTGCTTGTATTCACCTTTTTTAAATTTTTCTACAGAATCCTTTACGCTACCAGTTGCTCCTGAATAGACTCCTATTGACGCTGCAGATAAAACCCTGAATGCATTGGGTCCTATATTCCCGGTTATCACTGATTTTATATTCATATCCGAAATCATTTGCGCTGCCTGAATGCCGGCGCCTCCAGCTGCCTGACCACTCTTATTTTCAACGCTTTTAAAGTCATCACTTTCAGTATCATAGATGATGTAATAGGGACACCTCCCAAACCTGGGGTCAACATTAGACTCGAGAGTTGCACCATCCGAAGAAACTGCAATTTTCATATTATCGCTCCTTTATCTATTACTTTATATTAATTTTAGAACCACTTAAACGTAATCAATCTCTTACCGCATTTAGAGCACTTTATCTTGCTTAATTTATATTCCTGATTACTGTGATTTAGATCTTCCCTTTTAACAAGGTAATGATAAGTACCCTTAAGGCACTTTTTCTTAATAATATCCTTGTCCGGGATATAATTACCACCTTCAAGCTTTATTGCTTTTCCTTCTACAATTGCGGTGATTATTTTCTTTCTTCCTGATTTTAAGAGCCGCTGGAAGGTAGACCTTGATATACCCATCTCCCTTGCAGCTTCTACCTGATTTAATCCCTGCCTGTCCTTTAGATTAAAAGCCTCAATCTCTTCCAGGGTCAAATTCAGTTCATCTAATTTAGTAATGGGAATACCCTGTGGTTTGTAATAGACAAATAGCGGTACTGTATTTACTATTTTGTCCAATATCGGTCTTGCTGTCATCTTTATATACTATCCCTGACCATCTTGGTACCACATTTTGGACAGACCATTTCATAACAGGGAACACCTATTTTATGATCGACCTTAGTACCACAGCTTGGACATGCACATTTTCCACCGGGACCCATGCTCTGTCCTCCCATTCTACCTCTACCTCCGCCTCTTCCTAAACCCCTGCCTGTTCCAGGACCCTGGCCGGTAGGTCCAGTTCCATCTCCTCTTGGCATAATTAATACTCCTTTCAAGATTACTAAAATAATATATATGATTATTCATGATCACACTCTGTTTTTTCTATCCCATATCCCTTTCCGGAACCCGGCCTGCAGATGCTTTCGCCACCTTCAAGAGAACCATCTATAATTTTACTTACCACTTCGTCAATTTTACCTTCAATGCCGAGTATAGCATCAATATTTGCCTGCCCGAAAAGCTCCTTTGCTCTCATTCCCATTCCCCCCGCGACTATGCAGCTGACACCATACTTTCTCAAATACTGGGGGAGATAACCGGGATGATGTCCTGGATTGCTTATTGTTTCTTTATTTATCAGTTTACCGTCTTTGATCTCTAATATTGTAAACGCCGGGCACCTTCCGAAATGCGGGGATACATGCTGACCATCTGTTGAAATTGCGATTTTCATTATGTTTACCTTTCTTTATAAATTATAAAAAAACTAACATTTATAATAGTAATAATTAGATTTTTTATCACCGTATATTTTTGATTTTATTTTCTTTTGATCTAAAAGATTTCTCAAACTTTTGATGACCTCGTTAATGTTTGATTGCAATGACTTGCTTATCTCCCTTGCGCTAACAGGTCTTCTTTTTACCAGTTCTATTATTTCCCGTTCAAGATCGATGTTTACCAGCTCTTGAGATTTTAATTTTGCATCTCTTATTATCTCTGCTTTCTTGCCTAAAATGTTTTCTATTTTTTTTAACTGCAAACTATCTGGTATTAAAACATCTCCCGGTCCTGACGGCCTTACCGGTGTGTTCAAATGTATCTTGTCTACACCCCTGCCGATTTTATCCATACCGTCAATTATTTTTTTAAATTGCTCCGTATACTTAATACTGTCATTAATGTCCTTGATTATCATCAATTCCAGCCATATCTTTCCCTTAAAGTCATTTAAAAGCAAGTCAAGTCCTTTTAAGACTTTTTTAAAAGTAATAACAGAAGAAGGTTTGTTTATCTTTTTAAAACATATCTCGTTGGGAGCATCAAATGAGACTTTTATTAAGTCCGCATTCTCAAGCGATTTTACCACTTCTTTTCTGTAAAGAAGACTTCCGTTGGTCAATACCGCAATAGGTATGTCGGTCAATTGTTTTACCTTGTCTATCAAAGTCCCAATATCTGTATTTAAAGTAGGCTCACCTGAACCTGAAAAAGTAATGTAATTAATTGTTTTTTCACTTTCTATTACATTTTTTAGATCTTTTAAAAAACTTTTCATATCTATATCAACGTATCTCTTCCGTTTAGTAGTCTTATTTGTAGTTTTTCCCAGCTGGCAATAGATGCAATCATAGGTACATATTTTAAATGGAATAATATCAATTCCCAATGAATAACCAAACCTCCTGGATAGTACCGGACCGTAAATCATACTCATCGATCTTTACTCCTATTTTTATTCTTTTTATTTGGATTAAAGGCTGATTCAATTCTTTTAACAATCTCTTCCATTTTCTTAAATGCAGCTGAATCCATATTTCCATGTTTTACAAATACCCTGCCGCTGTCACTTAGATCTACGATTTCTTTATCAATAGGTATATCACCTAAAAAATCTACATCAAGTTCGTCTGCAGCCTTTTTCCCCCCGCCTTTCTTGAATAAATCTATTTTTTTACCGCAGTGAGGGCACGTAAATCCGCTCATATTTTCGATTAGCCCTATATGAGGAATATTTAATTGCCTCGCGAACTGAATGCTTTTCCTGGAATCAAGCATAGCGACCTCCTGAGGGGTAGTAACCACTATTACTCCCGATAGATCCTTTATAAGCTGGACTACACTTAGAGGTTCGTCTCCTGTTCCCGGAGGTGAATCTATTATCAAATAATCAAGCTCACCCCAGTTCACATCTCTTAAAAACTGGCTGATTATTTTCATCTTCAATGGTCCTCTCCATATCACCGGGGTATCGGAATTCTCAAGCATTGAAGCAGTGCTTATCACTTTTAAGTTTTCAGACAATTTGATGGGATCGATCTTAGAATCTTCGCTGCCGGTTAATTTTTTATTTTCAATTCCCAACAGCTTAACAACATTCGGACCATGGATATCTACATCAAGCAGTCCTACTTTGTATCCTTTTAAGGAGAGCGCATAAGCCAGGTTTACCGCAATAGTAGTTTTCCCTACTCCTCCCTTTCCACTTATGACCATCAGCTTTTGCTTAATATCTGATATGTTTTCTTTTAATTTTCTATCTTCCACCATTTGTTATTCCTTGCTATTATTTCTTTTTTATTATTTTAATACTATATCAACTAAACCATTTTGTCTCTCATAAAATCCTATCCAGCTTCAGCTTAAATATAAATGAGGGTAGATACAACAGGCAGGCTTTTGTATCTACCCTCATTATTAACAGTTTTACCTGACATAATATTTATTCTTTTTTATCGCCCTTTTCTTCTTTTTTTATCTCTTCAATTCTTTTATTTATATCATTTAACTGCTGTTTTATATTTTCTGACTGGCTCTTCAGCATTTCTATTTCCTGCTCAGGTTTAATATCAGCTCCGTAAGGATCACCGTAGTAGGGGTATCTTGCTGCTCCGCCCCAGGCTGGTAGACCCATATTATATCTTGACCATCCCGGAAGACCTGTGGCATAGTTCCAATTCCTATATCCTCTTCCCTGGCCAAAACCTCCTCCTAAAGCTCTTCTACCGCCCGGATATCTCCCACTATAAGCATTGGCATATCCGGGTGCAGAATAACCTGCGCAATATCCTGCGCCTCTTCCAGTCATAGGACCCATTCCGGCAGGCCCTGTTCCATCTCCTCTTGGCATTTTTCCTCCTTTACATAATAATTTATTAAAGTTCAAACAATTTAAATCTTATATTTTCACTGTTTGCCCTCTTTTTTACATTATAGGCATAAGACCAAAACTATTATAATGGTCATATGCCCATAAGTCAAGTATGGATGAGAGAAGCTGGATGAGAATAAAAACTAAAATTTCTTTACCAGTTTTTTATCAAGGTCACCTTTTCGGTAAGAGTGGTACTTTTAAGGATTTCTTTTATATTTTTACCTTTTATTTTAAAATCTGGTGCTATCTCGCTTAAGGGGAAAAGTACAAATTTTCTTTCCATTATTTTTGGATGCGGAACAGTTAAAAAATCAGATTGCAGAGTAGTCTTTCCATAATATAAAAGGTCTATATCTATTATTCTCGGACCGTATTTTTTATCGATTTTCTGTCTTCCAAGCTTATACTCTATACCTTTTAAAAAACCCATCATCTCAAACGGCCCGAGTTTTTTATCGACCCGGCATTGCAGAACTATATTATAGAAATAATTCTGATCCTTAACATACATAGGTTCTGTTTCATATATAGAAGACACTTTAATCACATTGATATTAGGATTGGCTTCAATCATATCGGCAGCCTTTCTTAAATTGTCTTCTCTACCGCCCATATTTGAACCTGCTGACAAATAAACATCAGCTGCTGTTTTTTTTGAAGTAGTTTTAGCCTTTTCTTCGCTGTTTAAAACATATTCCACGCCCACTGATTCAAGATTCTCCTTAATGGGAGGAGATGTTTTTTCTATCTTTACTGCTACTTTTCCTATTAGAGGAGACATCTTTTCTATTTGTCCGGCTATCTCCTGTGCCAGCGTTTCCAGGAGATCAAAACTGCTGCTGCCGTTTATTCTTTTTACCAGCTTTATTATTTCAGAATAATTTACAGTATCTTCTATGCTGTCATCCTTTGAAAAATCATCTTTTTTTATAAAGACTTCAATGTTGAAACGGAAATTCTGGCCCTCACTTTTCTCGCTTTCTTTTGCACCATGATAGCCGAATAAGTTAAGATTTTTTATCAGTATCTTAAACATATCAAATAATACTAAAACTCATCGATAATACTTTTTGCGATCTTTACCGCTTTTATAGTTTCCTTTACATCGTGTACCCTTAGAATATTTACTCCTCCCATAACTGAACAGACTGACGCAGCAAGACTCCCTTCCAGTCTTTCTTCTACTGGTAAATCTAATACATTACCGATAAAAGATTTTCTTGAAACCCCTATAAGTACAGGATATCCAAGCATTTTAAATTCACGGACTTTGTTTATTATCTTCAGATTATGTTCTGTGGTCTTGCCGAAACCGATACCGGGATCTACAATTATTTTTTCTGGTTTTATTCCTGAATTCACTGCAGTATTTGCTTTATCCTCAAGATAATCATAAATCTCATCTATTACATTTTCATATTCCGGGTTTTCCTGCATATTCTCAGGAGTCCCTTTTATATGCATGATGACCAGCGAAACATTGTTCTTCCTAATAACATCTGCCATACATTTATCCATTGAAAGCCCGCTTATATCATTTATCATATGCGCTCCGGATGCTATAGCTCTTAAGGCTGTTTCTGACCTGTAGGTATCAGCAGATATTAAAATATTATGATTTTTATTGATATATTCTATGACAGGAATAATCCTTTTGATCTCCTCGCTGGTATCTACAGGCAGTGAACCGGGCTTGGTAGACATCCCTCCTACATCAATTATATCTGCCCCTTCGCTGATTATGGTTTCAACTCTCTTATATGCTTTTTCCTTTTCAAAATAATATCCTCCGTCATAAAAAGAATCCGGTGTGACATTTAAGATGCCCATTATCAGTACATCCCTATCAAGATTGAATTTTTGGCTGCCTATTGTTAGCTCTCTTGTTTTTTTATTCTCATTTAACCTGTCCAAATAGATTTTTAGTTCTCGGGACAGGTCTTTAAGTCCAAAGGGCTGCTGCTTTATCTTGGCGATAAGGTCCTTGATACTGCTTACCGAACCCTGGATAATAATATCTGTCCTTCCTTTAGTCTCAGTAAGTGAATTACGGGAAGTGACTACATCTCCACCTCTTGCCAGCATCTCCTGCTTTAAAATACTTGCAGCCACCTGGTTAACACCTCTTATTTTCAAAGACAGGGGAAATATTTTACCTACCATTATATAAGACCCGATATCAGAAGCTCCGATCTTTTTAAACTCTTTTAGACCTTCTTCTTCAGTTTTAATGTCTAATGCCCTGATCTTAAACTTCATTTCTTATTTATCTGACTTAACTAATGACATTGCTTCAGCTCTTGAAGCCGGATTCTCCTTGAACAAGCCCCTTACTGCAGAAGTCACAGTCACGGCTTTCGGCTTCTTTGTCCCCCTCATACTCATACATAAATGCTCTGCTTCCACAATGACCATAGCACCTCTTGGTTTGATCTTTTTTACGATGGTATCCGCAACTATCGATGTCAATCTCTCCTGGACCTGCAGTCTTTTGGCCACGATATCTAATACTCTTGTAAGCTTGCTCAGACCAATTATCTTCCCATTCTTATTAGGAATATATGCGATATGAGCTTTTCCTATAAAAGGAATCATATGATGTTCACATACCGAGTAGAAGGGTATATTCTTGATCAATATTATTTCATCATGGTTTTCATCAAACAAAGGTTCGAGCTCATCGGAAGGATCTACTCCGATCCCACTGAATATTTCCTTATACATATCAGCTACCCTTTTTGGAGTCCCCACCAAACCTTCTCTGTTTATATCTTCTCCGATACCCTTCAGTATCATGCTTACTCCTTTTTCAATCATTTTACTATCCACTGGCTTGCTCCTATCTCAAATTAATTTTATAATTAAAAATCCTTGTATTAATCATCATCATCACTGTTTATCAGTGCACCTAATCTGTTTATAATGTTAAAAACTGATTGGTATAATGTATGGCTTATTTCTTGGATATTAAAAAAGCTTCTTTGATAAAAATTTTCTATACCTATTATTTTTTATCAACTGACCTTGTAACTCTCTTTTTTGCCGCTTTACTTTTTCCGCCTGCAGTTCCTGAAGATTCGCTTTTTGAAACCAGCTGCTCAACCCTCTTTCTCTTCTTACTTTCTACCTTAGATAATACCTTGAGTATTTCATCTCTGGTGAGGGTCTCCTTCTTCAACAGCTCATTTGCAAGGTCATTTAAAGTCTCTTTATTCTCTAAAAGTATTTTTCTTGCCCTCTCATAACTATCCATAATTATATTATGGACTTCTTTATCTATAGCAGAAGCTATTTCATCGCTGTAATGGGGTCTTGATCCTAATTCTTTTCCTAAAAAAACTTCTTCTTCCTCACCTTTAAAGGTGACCGGGCCTAATTTTTCACTCATTCCATACTCTGTGATCATTTTTCTGGTTATCTTTGTAGCTCTATCAAGATCGTTCTGCGCCCCCGAGGTTATGTCATTGAAGTTCATTTCTTCACTTACCCTACCTCCCAGAAGCTGTGTAATATTATCCAAAAGTTCTCTTTTTGATTTTAGAAACCTGTCTTCTTCGGGAAGAGTAATCACATAACCAAGCGCTCTACCTCTTGAAATTATAGATATCTTATGTATAGGGTCTGTATGGGGAAGAACATATGACAGTATCGCATGGCCTGATTCATGATAGGCTATTATTCTTTTTTCTTCCTCTGATATTATCCTGGTCTTCTTCTCAGGACCGGCTATGACTCTCTCTACCGCTTCTTCTATTTCAAACATACTTATTTTTTTCTTGTTATGCCTTGCTGCAAGAAGAGATGCTTCATTGAAAAGATTGGCAAGATCAGCTCCCGTAAACCCGGGAGTCTGCTTTGCTATGGTCTTTAGATTAACGCTTTTATCCAGCGGCTTACCCCTGGCATGTATTTCCAATATTTTCTCCCTGCCAAGTGAATCAGGCCTGTCCACTACAATTTGCCTGTCAAACCTTCCAGGTCTGAGTAAAGCAGGATCCAGTATATCCGGTCTGTTTGTAGCTGCAATTAATATTACGGTATTGTCAATGTCAAATCCGTCCATCTCAACCAGAAGCTGATTTAAGGTCTGCTCTCTTTCATCATGTCCTCCGCCCAATCCTGCTCCCCTGTGTCTTCCGACTGCATCGATTTCATCCATAAACACTATTGAAGGCTGGCTTGCCTTTGCCTTGTTAAAGAGATCTCTGACTCTGGATGCTCCCACACCCACAAACATTTCAACAAATTCTGAACCGCTTATACTGAAGAACGGCACACCTGCCTCTCCGGCTACCGCTCTGGCAAGAAGTGTCTTTCCGGTACCGGGAGGTCCGTATAATAGTACACCCTTGGGTATCTTTGCACCCATAGACTTAAATTTACCCGGGTTTTCCAAGAACTCTTCGATTTCTCTCAATTCTTCTACGGCTTCATCAACTCCTGCCACATCCTTAAAGGTAACTCTTTTCTTACCTTTGGTGACCATCCTTGCCTTGCTCTTTCCAAACTGAAGCACTTTAGAACCTCCACCCTGAAGCTGGTTCATCATAAAGAAAATAAGACCGAACATTATAATAAAAGGTATGGCACTTATTAAAATCTGCAGCCATACTGATTGCTGCTGATTGTCAACCTTAAAGGGAAGATCATTATCCAACAGCAATTGTGTCACTTCGTAATTTTCCAAAAATGATACCGTAAATTTGGTTCCATCTATCAATTCACCCTCTATTGTCCTGTTCTCACCCTTTATCAGCATCGGTGTTGCGGTACTTATTCTTCCCTGCTCTACTGCTTCAACAAACTCATTTAAATTAAACTCTTTCACTTCGGATGATAGGAAAAGGGGATTCCTGAAAATCAAAAACATAACCACTATAAGCAGTATTAACAAGGCTATATTTTTAAACCCTCTGCTTTTAAAACTCTTAAAACCTTTATTATTTTTCTGATTCAAAATAACTCCCTTAATGCTTTTCCCATACTACCCCATAGATGATAATATAATTACTATTCATTTTCAATATACCCCACAAAAGGGAAATTCCTGTACTTCTCTGCAAAATCAAGACCATATCCTACCACAAATTTATTAGGAATATCAAATCCTTTATATTTAATATTATTTTTGGTTTTCCTGGGAACATCTTTATCTAAAAGCGCACAGACTTCCACGTTTTTTGGATTTCTTGCCTGCAAATTCTTTATCAGGTAATTTAAAGTCCTGCCCGAATCAATTATATCCTCTATTATGATCACTTCTTTATTTTCTATGCTGAATTCCAGGTCTTTGGTTATCCTTACGATTCCGGAGCTTACTTTAGAATCCCCATAGCTTGAAACAGCCATAAAATCAAAAGTAACTGGTATCTTTATCTCCCTGCAGATATCAGCAATAAAAATAAAAGAACCTCTTAAAACTGATACTAAAACAGGACTCTTATCCTCATAGTCTTTAGTGATCTTGCGCCCTAACTCTTTTACTCTTTCTTTAAGCTGCTTTTCATCTATCAGAACTATGATTTTCTTATTATTATATATCAGGCCTTTTTCGCCTTTTATTTTTTTAAGTTTAAACAATCCCATTGGTTACCCCAGTTCATTAAATCATATATAAATCATTTTTTAAACAACTTCAAATGTAAAACATTTTTAGTATCTTCAGTCACTCTAACCCGGTTATCGATCCTATAATTTCCTATCCATATTATTTTTTCACTATCTATAAATACAGGGACCAGCCTTCTCAGGTTTACCGGAATTTTGCTATCAATAAAAAAATCCTGGATTTTTTTCTCTTCCTGCATACCCAGGGGACAAAATTTATCTCCTCTCTTCCAGATCCTTACTTTAAGCGGGGCCTTGATCTTATCATAATCCAAAAAGGCTTCTGCATCTTTTGCCAGGTTGAAATTTATTTTCTTACTGTCTGATTTCATAAGTTCAGACGACAGATCCATACTGAAGTAATCCAGCTTAATCCTGGTTCCGATTTTTACTTCTTCTGCTTTATTTTTTTTGTCTACACTCCTGATATCTTCTAAAAAAATCTTAATCTCATCAGGAAAGCTTCGGGTAATTCCGACATTGATAAAATAAATATAACTGCCTATTTTAAATACCCTTAATTTTTTTTCAGGATAAACAGCCTTATACTCTCCTCCTGAAGTACAGATCCCTAAAATATCATCTACATTCTTAAAACTTATATCCTCAAGAGTACTGCCGGCCATCTCCAATGCTGATAATATGATCCTTCTCTGGACTGCCACAGCCTCCTTTTTTATGATTGAAACAGGGACTTTGATAAAGATAACATTTTTTCCCGGCTTATCTTTTTCTACTAAAGCTGCCTTTAAAAGTTTATTTGATGAGTATTCTTCTATAAATTCACTTTCATCTTTCAATATGCTTATAGATCTCAACACGTTAGATTTAAAGGATTCCGCGCAGCTTTCTTTTTCTATAAATGGGATTATGATATTTCTTATCCTGTTTCTGAAATATATATTCTCAAGGTTGGTCCTATCCAAACAGTAAGATATACCACTGCTTTCCAGATAAGTAATGATATCATCTCTTAATGTATTAATAAGAGGCCTTATAATCTTCCCGCTTACCGGTTTTATACCGGAAAGACCTCTCGCTCCTGCACCTCTTATAAGGCGCATAATAAAAGTCTCAATATTATCATCAGCATTATGGCCGACAGCAATTTTATCCATTTCTTTCTTCTTTGAAATTTTAAACAGTCTTTCAAGCCTCAGTTTCCTTGCTCCCTCCTGGAAGGAAAGATTGTTTGATTTGCACCATTTCTTTACGTCTATTTTTTGGCTGAATAATCCAATACCAAGTTTCCTGTATAATTTTTTAACAAATAAAGAATCTCTTGTAGATTCTCCGTTTCTTGTCATATGATCCAGGCAAAAACCGTAAAGTGTCAGATTAAAGACCGGACGCATCAGATAAAGCAGGCGAGTTAAAAAGACTGAATCAGGTCCTCCCGATACAGAGATCAATATTTTATCTCCATCCTTTATCATATTAAAAGATTCAATAGTCTTTATGGCACTGATTATAGTTTTATCTTTTGCAAATCCGTATTTATATATTTCTTTTTTCATCTTGGATCTGATATCTCTGATTTATAGTTTATCGCTTTTAACAGCAGAATTTATTCTCTTAATACTATTTGCCTTTCCGCTTTTTTCATCAATATCGACCAGCACCGCATTTATCAAATAATCATCTTCCGCTACTATAAATTTCTGAGGCATAAGCTTTAAAAACCTCTCGATTATATTTTCTTTTTTTACTCCTATAACTGAATCCCGCGGACCTACCATTCCTACATCGGTGATATAGGCGGTACCTCCGGGAAGTATTCTCTCATCAGCAGTCTGAACATGGGTATGTGTCCCGATCAATGCACTTACTCTGCCGTCCAGATACCACCCCATGGCAACTTTTTCTGATGTGGCCTCGGCATGGAAATCCACGATTATTATAGGTGTCTCTTTTTTTATATTCACCAGTATCTTATCCATACATCTGAAGGGACAGTCAAAATTTTCTATAAAAACCCTCCCGCAAATATTTACTACAGCAATTTTATTTGCACCTATTTTACTGTCTGATAGAATATAATATCCCCTGCCGGGGGTCCCGGGTGGATAATTTGCTGGTTTTAAGAGCCGGGGCTGATTGTCTATATAATCATAGATCTCTCTCTTTTTATAAATATGGTTACCTGAAGTCACGACATCTATTCCTATATTAAACAAGGTCTTGCATATAGCAGGCGTAATTCCTATCCCGCCGGCTGCATTTTCTCCATTGGCTATTATTATATCTACATTATTTTCCAGTATGATGGTCTGAATTTTCCTCTCTAAAATAAATCTTCCCGGTTTTCCAAAAACATCTCCTAAAAATAATACTATCAATTTATACCTTCCTGTCTTTTATTTTTAAAATCAATTCTATAAAATCTTTAATTTTATTCCACTTCAGGGTTCCAGAATACTATCTTCCAGCTTCCGCCTTCTTCTCTCACAAGAGACACTGCCATATTTTTATAGATTTTTTCTTCTCCGTCATATGAATCAGTTATATCTATACCTGCTACAGCTGTATCATTATTGACCTCCACATAATTAATATTTATGGAGATAATATCCGTAACATTTGCAAAATCCTGCTCAAAATCTTCTAAAGTCCCCTGTGACCTGTCCCCGCTGCTTAAATATTCATATGCACTCTGGTAATTGTTATCTTCAACCAGATCGAAAAATGAATTTAAGACTTCGGTTATATCCTTGACATCATCTTCGATTGAAAATCTTTCCGTAAAAAAACTTTTTATGTTGCTGAAAACAGTACATGCAGAAAAATTTAAACACAAAAATACTACCAGAACTGCCATAAAAATCCTTCTGATCAAAATTTTATATTTATTTTTTTTAAAATAACTATTCATCACCTGTGCAGATAACTTATCTATAAATCCTATAAGAATTTCTTATAAATTATAATTTAAAACCAATTTAAATAAAAATCCACTGAATACAAAATGAGGGGATAATTTAAAGATTTGGTAGCGGGGATAGGATTTGAACCTATGACCTTCGGGTTATGAGCCCGACGAGCTACCAGACTGCTCCACCCCGCGTTGAATTTTATTATATGAAATACCTCTATCTTTCTCTATCGCAGAAACCTATTATAATGATTTTTCATTTTTTTTCAAACAGAATTACACTTTCATGTTGTTATTAGACCGATAATTTATAAAATTATGGATTAGAAAATAAAGAATTAACCAAGAGGTGATTTATAAGGCCGCTTTTAGAAAAATCCGGTGATATATTTAATATAAATCCCTATATTGGAGACGGCAAGGGCAATCAGTGTAGCCGGTACTGCAAGTTTCAGCCACCTTTTCCAGCCGATTGATTTACCCCTTTTTTCCATAGTAGTATATGCAACCACATTTGCTGAAGCTCCTATGGGCGAAAAGTTACCTCCTATGTCTGCCCCCAATGAGGTCGCCCATACCATTATGGCCAGTGCGGGAACCCCGGCAAACTTCACTATGTTTTCCAGGATATAGGCCATAGAAAGAGAAAAGGGTACATTATCTATGATGCCGCTTGCTATGCCTGAACCCCATACAAGAGTACTTAAAAGCCCCATATGATTATCTTTGAAGATATTGGTAATGGAGGCTGCAATTGTGCTTATGACCCCTGTATGTTCCAGGCCGCCTACTACTACAAATAATCCCATAAAAAATAACAATACTCCGTAGTCTATCTTCAACAAAATTTCCTCTGATCTCCTACCCAATACAAGCAGCATGACAAAAGCGGGTATCATGGCAGCAAGAGGCACTGTTAAGGGGACATGGAAATATTTCTCTATAAAACTGTGAGTAATTAAAAACAATATTGCGGTTCCAAATGCAGCCAGTGCGACCTTAAGCTGTTTTTTATTTTCTATAGCTTCAGCAGGATCCATAGCTTCATATTCCTTCTTGGGTATGTGTCCGTATGGAGTAATTGACTTTCTGCTGACCATGTAGCAATAAAATAAAGTGACCGCTCCTGCAATTATGGAAATAGGAGCATTATGAATTACAAAATCATTAAAATAATAGCCTAGTTTCAGACCCAAAATGACATTTGGCGGATCACCTACCATAGTTGCAGACCCTCCGATATTAGCCAGGATTACTTCGGTAATTATCAAGGGGGCTGCATTCATTTTAAGCATCTTGCATAGCTCGTAGGAAAGAGTTGCAAAAAACAGCATCACAGTAACACTGTCCATAAAAGCTGAGAGCAGCGCGGTCATTATGGGGAAAAAGATGAATATCTTTACCGGAGAATATCTCAGCAATCTTGCAAGTATAAGAGCTAAAAATTTAAAAAAACCCGCATCCGATAAAGCTGAGACTATAATAAACATGCCAAACAGTAAACCTATGGTCTCCCAGCTGATAAAGCTCACCGCCTCATTTATATCAAAAACACCAGTAATTATCAGCAGCAGGGCACCTGCAAATGCCACTACAGTCCTGTTTACTCTTTCGGTAGCAATAATTATATAAGTCAGCGCAAAAACTATTATCGCTATTAACTGTGAATTCAATTTCTTTCCTGCATACCCTGTTAATTAAATAAAATTATTAAAATCCTACCACCTAAGATTTAAAAAAACAAACACACTAAAAAGTTTCTATAAGACATGAAAAGCAGCTTTTTTTATAAAATAATCTCTCAGATGTATTTATATTCATCTATACTTCAACTATTAAAATGCGGTCCCTTTGATTATAATCCTTCTCAATAGTCACTTGCTTTGGATTTATAATATTCTCAGACATTTCTTTTAAAGGAATACTTGTTTTGGGATCGGTTTCAAATAAAATACAGCACATGCTTTCAGATAGATACGGTTTGATTTTTGAAAGTATTTCCCGGTATGCTTCCAGCCCTGTTTCGCCTGCCACCAGAGCAGATTTAGGTTCATAATCTCTTACCTCGCGGGGTAAATTTTTATAATCGTTTTCAGAAATATAGGGAGGATTTGAAATCAGCAGATTGATTTTTTTCTGGTAATACTTGAACAAATCTGAATCTTTCTCCGGTACCAGATCACACCTTATAAATTCTATGTTTCTGAATTTACTATCATCAAGAATATTTCCGGCATTTCTCTCCGCTATTTCCAATGCTCCAGGGTCATTCTCAGTAGCTATAATATGCCAGGATGAATCAGATATACCAAGTTCATCATTAATCTCATACGCAATACTTACCGCAATAGCACCACTTCCGGTCCCGATTTCCAGAATATTTATTTTCTTACTGCCAATCTTTTCCTTTAAAAGTTGAAATGCCCTATCCACGATGATTTCGGTCTCAGGCCTGGGTATCAATACTCTACTGTCGGTATATAATTTGATTTTTCTGAAATATGCTTCTTTTAATATATACTGAATGGGGACATGCTCGAGTCTTTTAAGAATATATTTCTTATATATCGAAAGTTCCTGTTTATTTAAGATACGCTTATAGTTCAAATACAGATTAATCCTGTTGAGATCAAGTACCGAACTAAGAAGAAGTTCCGCCGATAGTCTGGGCTGGGGGATGCTTTTTATTTTAAAATAATCTATAGCCCAGTCCAAAATACTTTTTACATCCCATACCTGCAAATAAATTAAGCCCCAATCTTTTCTATTTTCTTTTTATTATCCGCGGTTTTTAGCGGTTCTATTAACAGATCAAGACCACCTTCCAGGATCTCATCAAGTTTATATAAAGTCAGATTTATCCTGTGATCGGTCACTCTACTCTGTGGATAATTATAAGTCCTGATCCTTTCACTCCTATCCCCGGTACCGACCTGCATCCTTCTTTTTTCAACCTGCTCGTTTATCTGCTTCTGCTCCTCAGCTTCTTTAAGTCTTGCTCTTAGGATCTTTAAAGCCTTTTCTTTGTTTTGAAGCTGTGATTTCTCATCCTGGCAGGTCACGATCATGCCACTCGGGATGTAAGTTATTCTTACCGCAGAATCTGTAGTGTTTACAGACTGCCCGCCCGGACCACTGGAACGGAAGACATCTACTCTTAAATCCGAATTTTCTATTCTAATATCAACTTCTTCTGCCGAAGGGAGCACGGCAATTGTAGCTGTAGATGTATGTATTCTTCCCTGGGACTCTGTTGTTGGGACTCTCTGGACTCTATGCACTCCGGACTCATATTTCATTGTCCCAAATACTCCGCTCCCTTCAATTTCAAATATTACTTCCTTAAATCCTCCAATACCAAGCCTGCTGGAACTGAGCATGGAACATTTCCATTTCTTTCTCTCAGCATATTTTGTATATAGCTTGTAAAGTACTTCCGCAAAAAGTGCTGCTTCATCTCCCCCTGCACCAGCTCTTATCTCAACTATGACATCTCTTTTGTCATCGGGATTCTTAGGAGTCAGAAGCAGTTTTATTTTCTTTTCAAGCTTTTGCTTTTTATTATTGTTTTCCTTGAGTTCATCTTTCAGGAAATCTCTCATCTCTTCTTCCTTCTCTACTTTGAGCATTTCTTCTGCATCTTTAATTGAAGAAATGACCTGCCCGTACTTCCTGCCGGTATTTACTATCTCTTCTATCTCAGCTATCTTCTTTCCGTATTCTTTTATTTTATCAGGATTGGAAGATACTTCAGGACTCGAAAGCTTGTCTGCAAGTTTTTTGTAATTGTCATCATATATTTTTAGCCTGTCCAGTAAATCAGACATTTTTAACCTGCCTTCTTTAGTTTTTCTTCTGCTTCCAGAACTTTCTTAAATGAGCTTATAGCAACCTCTATCTGGCTTTTATCAGGCTCCCTGGTGGTGATCTTTTGAATCAGAAGCCCGGGATAAAAAATAATATTTACAATCCTGTACCTGCTAAATTTCCCCGCGAGTTTTATAAACTCATATGAAATACCCGCAATCACCGGTATTAACAGAACCCTTGATATAATACGCCAAAGCATGGTCTGCTTTCCCAGAAGCGCAAATACAAGAACAGCTACTACCATTACAATAAGAAGAAAGCTGGTCCCGCATCTTAAATGCAGAGTACTGTATTTCTTTACATTTTCAGGTGTAAGTTCCTCATCATTCTCATAAGCCTTAATGGTCTTATGTTCTGCACCATGATATTGAAAAATCCTTTTTATATCTCTGATCTGTGATATCAGTAAAATATAGGCAAGAAAAAAACCAATTCTAATCAATCCCTCAAGTAGATTATAAACTATGGCATTGGGGAAGAAATCAGAAAAACTTCTCCCTATGACAGTAGGGAGAACAAAAAAAATACCCACAGCCAGTATAACGGCAATTATTATTGATATTGTCATCTCTTTTTTGGAAAATTTTACTTCCTCTTCTGTTGCTTCGTTTACTGAGTAGCTTAAGGATCTAAATCCCAATGTCATGCTCTCAATAAGTACTATCACTCCACGTATAAACATAAATCCTAATACTTTATGCTTATTAGCCAAAGAAACATTTTTAAAAAGTTTTGTAGATATGATTTTGTCGGGTCTTCTTACTGCCAGAGCCCAGAAGTGTTTGCTCCTCATCATCACGCCTTCTATTACTGCCTGGCCTCCGATGTCATACTTCTTATTGGCTTTCGGCATCAAAATCACTCGCTTTAGGAGGATTCCCACAGGTAAATTTACCTTCCTGGCAGGAACCTCTCAGACAATTTGGGCCAGCTTTCTCAAAGACCACAGGAGCAACCTTTTTGACCATTTTTAACATCCGTGTTGCCAGCTCCCTTATCTCCCACTGTGCCCTGTTACAGCACCTTACGGTAAAAAAGTGTAAAAGCTCTCTGGCATTCATAGAAACGATTATCTTTGTTTCTGAAGCATTAGGTAGGATGTACCTTGCGTCCTCAGGTTCTATACCGCTATCCAGCATTTCCATATATAAATTATGAATACTTGAAATCAGACTATCATACTTTTCTTTTGAATTTTTATCTTTTTCTATGGCTGGCGGAGTAATATATTCAAAATTATTCTTAAATTTTACATATCTCTGTGATTGCTGGTTATAAGAAGCAACCCTGTGCCTTACCAGTTGGTGTGTCAGGGCTCTGGATACACCTTCTATCGCAAATGTAAAATTCGCATGTTCAACAGTACTGTGGTGACCGCTTTTAATAACAAATCTGACTAATTTTTCAACATCCTCATCACTGAGTTCATCTTCAAGTTCAGTTACGCCTACCGGCGAATAGCACAATCTTGCAGCCACTGCTATTATCTTTTCCGGCTTCTGGGTGTATTTGACCAAATTGACTTTCATTCAAACACCTTATTTATTTCTTGGATTTTGTAAGTCTCTTTTTAAACCTTTCCACCCTTCCGCCGGAATCAACCAGCTTCTGCTTGCCGGTATAAAAAGGGTGACAGTTTGAGCATATCTCAACTTTTAGTTCTTTTTTTGTTGATCTGGTTTTAAATTTATTTCCGCAGGAACATATGACAGTGCAGTCAAAATATTCCGGATGTATATCTTTTTTCATAATTTTAATTCCCCGTTGATATTTATTACAGCTGACTTATTACAAATGCTAAATGTTAGCATAAATATTGATAGCTGTAAATATAACTCTATCAACAATTGAGTAAAAAAATACAATAAAAATAATTAATACTTGATAAAGATGATAAAGTGAGTATACTTTAATAATGGAAAATATTAGAACTATGATTAAATAAAATAAAAAATAAAAATTTCCGGGAAAGGGATCAAAATGGCAAAAATACTTGACGGAAAAAAACTATCTGGAGATATAAAGAATGAGCTTGCTGAAGAAGTGATCCGGCTTGAAAAAGAGAATGGGATCAAGCCTGGTCTTGCTGTAATAATGGTCGGTGAAAATCCAGCATCGCAGATTTATGTTAGAAATAAAATAAAAGCATGCGAGCAGGTAGGGATTAAATCGATTTCAATTGAAATGGAAGATTCAGTATCCACTACTGATATAATCATGGAAATAGAAAAACTGAATAAAAGACCTGACATACACGGCATACTGGTACAACTACCTCTTCCAAAACAAATTGATGAAAGGATCCTATTAGAATCAATTTCCCCTGAAAAGGATGTAGACGGATTTCACCCCTTTAATATGGGTTCTCTGGTAGCAAAGCAAGATTTTTTAGTCCCTGCTACTCCGGCAGGTATAATGGAAATGCTAAAAAGAGAAGGAATTCCCATGAAAGGTAAAAATGTGACTATTGTAGGTCACAGCGAAATTGTAGGTAAACCGCTAAGCTTGCTTTTTCTAAATGAGTGGGCTACTCCTACTACCTGTCATATAGAGACTAAAAATTTAAAAGAGCATACCCTGAAAGCAGATATTTTAGTAGTAGCAACCGGCGTGCCTTATCTTATAAAAGAAGATATGGTCAAGAAAGGAGCAGTAGTAATAGATGTAGGAATAAACAGGATCACTAAAGATAAAGCAAACCCTGAACTTCTGGAGTGGAGGAAAGAAGATTTTGATAAAAAAGGATCAACACTTATTGGAGATGTTGACTTTTTGAAGGTACAAAAAAAAGCAAGCTATATAACTCCTGTTCCCGGAGGAGTAGGTCCTATGACTATTGCAATGCTTTTATCAAATTCGGTAAAGCTTGCCATAAAAGCTATGAGAAAGGAGAGAGAGATGAAAGAGTGTTTAGGTGAATTCAAAGGTATGAGCAAGGACGAAATAATTGATACTTACGATGAAATGGTTGAGAAACTGCTGAGCAGAGTAAGTGAAATGCAGGATGAGATCTACAAGTTGAAAAAAGAAATAGGAGGAAATGGAAAACTGCAAAAAGTCGAGCACAAGAAAGTAAAAGAATTCGTCAAAGCTAGAGACCTTATAGCAAAAAACTAAAGTGCAGTTAATAATCGAATCATTAAATCTTTTATTTGGGGATGTTACCTTCTATAATTTTTTCTCTTTGTTAAAGCTTGCTTTTATGGCATTAAGAAAATCATCGTTAGACTTGGTATTCTTTATATAGTCTATCAGCTGTTCCAATGCGACTTCCGGTTCTTTTTCATGGATCAGCCTTCTAAGCTTCCATACTATACTTGCTTCATCTTTTTCCATCAGTAATTCTTCTTTTCTGGTTCCAGACCTTGTTATATCGATAGCAGGAAAGATCCTTTTATCTGCCAGCTGCCTGTCAAGGTTTATCTCCATATTGCCGGTACCCTTAAATTCTTCAAATATAACATCGTCCATTCTGCTTCCGGTATCAATCAATGCGGTAGCAAGTATGGTCAGGCTTCCGCCGTCTTCAATATTCCTGGCTGCACCGAAGAATCTTTTTGGGGGGAAAAGTGCAGAAGAATCTACTCCGCCTGACAGAACTCTCCCGCTGGCCGGGATCGATAGATTATATGCTCTGGCAAGGCGAGTTATACTGTCCAGGAGTATCAGAACATCCTTTCCGTGTTCCACAAGCCTCTTTGCTCTCTGAAGCACCAGTTCAGCGACCTGTATATGATTATCCGAAGGCTGGTCAAATGTTGAACTTATTACCTCCCCTTTTACAGATCTTTCCATGTCAGTTACTTCTTCAGGTCTCTCATCAATAAGCAATACAATTATATAAACCTCAGGATTGTTACTGGAAACACTATTGGCAAGATCTTTAAGAATGGTTGTCTTACCTGCCTTGGGTGGTGACACAATAAGTCCTCTTTGACCTTTTCCTATAGGTGCGATCAAATCTATTATTCTTGGAGTAATATTACTCGATTTATTTGTTTCCAGACGCAGCCTCTCCATAGGGTACACGGGAGTTAATTTTTCAAACGGTATCCTGCTTCTTATAAATTCCGGGTCTTCCCCGTTTACTTCCTCTATTCTAAGCAGCGCATTGTACTTCTCGCTCTCTTTTGGAGGTCGCACCTGACCGTAGACTTCATCGCCCTGCCTTAACCTGAATCTTCTTATCTGAGATTGTGAAACATATATATCATGGGAACCTGCAAGGTACCCTGAAGTCCTCAGAAATCCATAACCGTCAGCCAGTATATCGAGTATTCCTTTCATCCTTTCCTTATACAGCTCGAATTCAGGCTTCTTCTCAACTTCCTTTTTTTCCTTTTCTTTCTTTTCCTTCTCCAGAACCCCGGTTTCTTTAGAATCCAGAGTCTTACCCTCCAGCAAAGACTCTTCCATTCCATTATTGGATGCTTCTTCCAATATTTTTTCTAACAATTCTTCTTTTTTCATCTTAGAGATCCCCTGAATATTTAACTGCCTTGCGATAACCTTAAGGTCAGCTAAAACTTTTCCATCCAGAAATTCTCTGTTTAATTCTTCCAATTCAGTCATTTATAAATACTCCTTTCATATCCAGACACTCATATATTTTACTTTTATCCTTCCGATCATCTCTATATTTTCCGGTTAAAAACTTTAAATAGCTAAAATGATTTTATATTACATTTAAAACTATTATTTTTAAGTCCTTGGAATTTGTTAAAACTTTTAAATATAGCTTAAAAAGGATTTTACAAAATTCAGGCTAATAGATTATTCTTAATAAATTTTATATTAATAACCCAATATTTTTTAGAAAATTAAGATACGATTATTTTGAAGAAACCTCTACTGTTAATGTTAAAATGAAATTTTCCTATATAATATATAGACTTATTTAAAAAAAATCAAGTAGATTTTTTTAGTAGTGACTTACCTGCATTTTAATCTTCAGAACACAATCAGTCAAAATAGCTGCTTTTTTTCAAAATCCAGCAAAGGGTAGGAGGGATTTTAACTTGTAAAATCCCTCCTATAATTGAAAGCAGTATATTTTAGACTTTCGGTAATTTGGTCAGAGCTTCTTCTATCTTTTCCTTAGGATATTCATAATCCTTTAAATTACCTGATAGATAAGCGTCATATGCTGCCATATCAACATGTCCGTGTCCGCTGTGGGCTATAAGGATTGTCTTTGATTCTCCGGATTCCTTGCACTTTAAAGCCTCATCAATAGCTGCCTTGATACAGTGGTTCGTTTCAGGGGCACTTATAATACCCTCAGCCCGCGCAAAGGTCACTCCGGCCTTAAAAGTTGCAATCTGATTTTCGGCTCTTGCTTCAACAAGACCGAGATTAGCAAGGTGACATATAATAGGCGCCATTCCGTGATAACGGAGCCCTCCGGCATGGATCGGAGGAGGAATAAAATCATGCCCAAGGGTATACATCTTTATTATCGGTGCAAGTTTTGCAGTATCACCATAATCATATGCATAGGGTCCCTTGGTTATAGACGGAGCTGCCGTAGGCTCAACATTGATTATGCGCAGGTCCGGTTTTTTGCCTTCTATTTTATCCTTTATAAAAGGCAGGAAAAGTCCTGCAAAGTTTGAACCTCCGCCGACGCAGCCTACGATAATGTCTGGATAAGCATCAGCCTTCTCCATCAGTTTTTTTGCCTCCAGACCGTTTACAGTCTGGTGCAGGAGAACATGATTAAGTACACTGCCAAGAGAATAATGGGTATCATCACGAGAAACAGCATCCTCTACGGCCTCGCTGATAGCCAACCCCAGACTCCCGGGGCAGTCGGGATCTTTTGCCAGCATATCTCGTCCAACCTTGGTATCCTTACTTGGACTGGGTACACACTCAGCTCCCCATGTTTCCATCATTATCCGACGATAAGGTTTCTGCTTATAGCTAATAGCCACCATATAGACTTTGATCTTTACTCCGAAACATGCACCGCCAAAAGACAGGGCACTTCCCCATTGCCCGGCTCCGGTCTCGGTAGTTATCCGCTTGACACCCTCTTTCATATTATAGTAGGCCTGGGCTACTGCAGTATTGGGTTTATGGCTTCCGGGAGGACTTGTTCCTTCATATTTGTAAAAGATCTTAGCCGGTGTATCCAGAGCCTTCTCCAGTCTGTGAGCCCTGAACAGAGTGGTAGGTCTCCATAATCTATAGATATCCCTTACTTCTTCAGGAATCTCGATCCAGCGTTCAGTACTTACTTCCTGCTTTATCAGCTCCATGGGAAATAACGGAGCAAGATCATCAGGAGTCAGTGGTTTCCCTGTACCAGGGTGCAAAGCTGGTGGAAGAGGTTTGGGTAAATCCGCCTGGATATTATACCATTTCTCAGGTATCTCATCCTCATCTAATACAAATTTGGTTCTCTTATCCATTTTACTCTCCTTCTTCTTCTTTTAACTTGATTTATAATAAGTAAAATCTATTTTATAAAATAAAAACCTCTCCATCACTACATGACATTTGTAGAGACGAGAGGTTGAATTCCCGCGGTGCCACCCTACTTCACAGTAAAAACTTAAGGCATAGACATTTTTTTACTGTGCGCTTTAAATATTTAAGATACTCTATAATATCCTATCCTCTGATAACGGAGGAAGCCGTCCCGACTTACTCTCTTTTTAAAGATTTGAGCCAGGCCCTCCCAGATCCATTCAGTCACCAGCTTTGCAGTCGCATTCTCAGCTTCAGCGGCTCTCTGTATGCAGCTTTCGGTGCTTACTATTTCTGGTCACAGGTTTTAGCTTTTATTTATTTTTCAATCAAGCTTTTACTTATTAAGTAATGAATACTAACACAATTTGAAAATTTTGTCTAACATGAAACTTTAAATAAAACCACAAATTTCTTACTCATTCTTTATGATTATTGGACTTTCCACCTCGCTTTTTAAAGCTAACTTAGCCAGCAGCTTCTCATCCTCAGTCAGGTCAACTGCTATGCTTTTCATATCCAGTCTTAAAAGCGGAAAAAGAGGGTCATTTTTCTTTAAATAAAACCCGTTATTTATAAGAAATTTAAAGGGGACATTAGGACTGTTATAGTACTCCTCCTCATCTATATCGTCATTTAATCTCTTACCGATAGACTCTAATGACTTTACCTTTTCGGCTAAAAGTTCTTTTTCCAGCTCTATCAGCAGTCTTTTATCCACACCAATTTCCCTGTATTTGGGAATAACATAAATACAGCCTATAAAAATACTGTCAAAATCCGGCGGAAAGACATTAAATTCCTTTAGCCTGGGAAAAAGGTAATAACTCCCCGCTAAAATCATCCCGATGCACTTCTTACCGGCAAAAGCAGCCTTTATTTTCCCACCGTGCTCCTTAAACCAGATAATTTTTTTCCTTTTTTCTTTTCTGCTGCTCTTTTCAAGTACCTTGCCCTTCAGCAGGCTCTTCAGCCTGCTGAAGTTCTTTACTCCGGAAATTCCTGTTAAAAATCCGGCTTCACTATAATCAAACCAGTAGCTGCAATGGGTACACTTAAATTTCATTATCTCCAGCTGCCTGGAAGAAAGATCCTTTATTTTTATATTTAGATCCATAGTCATCAACCGGATATCTTATTTGGTTTTTTCAGCGATAATTATATCACTATAAATAATTGTTTAAACTTTTAAAAACTTTTTTGAACTTTTATAGTTTTTAATATATTATTACTTACTTAAAATAATAATATCACCAAAAAGTACCGACAGGGCCGCTTTTATGAGCAAAAAAATTACATTTGATTACTGGGCAGATCTTTATTCAAACAGGACTGAATTCATGTTCTCTTCTGAGATAAGAGACCTGCTTGCCCTGTCTGCAAGGCCCGATATCATCTCCTTTGCGGGAGGACTGCCCGAAGTAAGAGCGCAGAACTTTCAGAAACTGGAGAAATATGTAAAAAGAACCCTTAAATCAGACGGGGACATAAATATTCAGTACGGCTGCTCGGACGGCTACTACCCTTTTAAGACTAAATTAATAGATGTTATGAGACTAGAAGGCATTGAAACAGTCGAAGAGGATATAATAACTACTACCGGGGGGCAGCAGGCCCTGGATCTGCTGGCTAAAATCTTTATAAATCCGGGTGATACTGTTATCACCGAGTCACCTGCCTATACAGGGGCTCTCAATTCATTTAAATCCTATGAAGCAAAAATAATAGACATACCAGTAGATGAAAACGGGATAGACATTTCGATCTTAGAAAAAAAATTAAAAGAACTGGAAAAGAAAAAGATCCAAATAAAGTTTATATATCTGGTACCGAACTTTTCCAACCCGTCCGGAGTGACCTTAAGTTTTGACCGAAGAAAAAAAGTACTGGAACTTGCTAAAAAACACAGGATAATAATACTGGAGGATAATCCTTACGGGATGCTCAGATACGAAGGTAAACCCATCCCGACCATCAAGGAACTTGATATCAGGGGTGATAATCGGAATGTAATATATCTCAGTACACTTTCAAAACTTCTTGCACCCGGATTTAGAATAGGATGGATCGTAGCCCCCCACCCGATACTGGAAAAAATATCTCTGGGAGTCCAGTCTACAATTCTCTGTGTCAGTACCTTTACCCAGAGGATAGCCTACGAATACTTCTCCGACCCGTCATGGGTAGATAATATAAAAAGATTTAAAGGCATATATTCCAAAAGAAGAGATATTATGTTAAAGACGTTAAAGGGAAATCTTTCCAGTATAGCCAGCTGGTCAAAGCCCAAAGGAGGTTTTTTTATATGGCTTAAGCTTCCCGATTACCTGAGTACCAAAGAGATACTGGCAGATGCAGTCAGAAATAAAGTAGCATATGTACCCGGAAGCGGCTTCTATCCGGATGAGAGGGGCTTAAACGAAGCAAGGCTTGCCTTTTGTACTGAAAACACCGAAAGAATAGAAAAAGGCATAAAGATATTATCCAAGATAGTAAAAGAGAAGATCAAATTATATAAAAGCTTTAAATAAAAATATCAAAATAATAAAAGAGTGATGAAAATGAAAAAAAATATCGCTGTACTTATGGGAGGAAGATCTCTTGAAAGAGAGATATCCATAAAGAGCGGCCAGAGGGTCTCAAACGCGCTGAGAAAACTGGGCCACAACGTCATAAAACTGGATATAGACGAGTCTATAGTGGACAATCTGAACACGGAAAAGATAGATCTTGCCTATATCGCACTTCACGGAAAAGACGGAGAGGACGGCACCATACAGGAAATACTGGAGGTACTGAACATCCCCTATACCGGCCCGGGCGTCTATCCTAACGTACTGAGCTTTGATAAGATAATATCAAAGGAAATATTTACCAGTCATAATATACCGACACCGCCCTTTTACTTTCTTAACAGCAGTTCATTCAGGGAGCTTGGTGCGTCCAAAATTCTACCCTATATCGTAAAGAAAATAGGCATGCCGCTTGTGGTAAAGCCATCCGCACAGGGATCAGCGCTGGGTATAAAGCTGGTAGATAAAGAAAACGACCTGCCCCATGCCATAATCTTTGCCCTCAGCTACAGCAAGAAAGTAATACTGGAAAAATATATAAACGGGATCGAACTTGCAGTCAGCATCATCGGAAAGAAAAAGCCAAGGACACTGCCTGTAGTTGAGATAGCACCAAAAAAGAAATTTTTTGATTTTGAATCAAGGTCCAAAACCGGAGAGGTGGACTACTTTGTCCCGGCAAGGATATCATCTTCTGCTGATAAAAAAGTAAAAGAGGCAGCTCTTGCAGTCCATAATTCACTCAAATGCACCAAGCTGTCAAGGGTCGATATCATTCTGGACAAAAAAGAAGAGATCCCCTATGTCCTTGAACTGAACACTTCTCCCGGCATGACAGATACCAGCCTGCTCCCCATGGCAGCTGAAGAAGCAGGCATGTCCTTTGAGAACCTGGTCAAAGAGATCATAAATATGTCCCTGTCTGATTGATGCTTTTGACAGAAATAACCAGCTTTGCTACTATTTTTCGTTGTATCTGATAAGGATCCACAAGAAGTGTCCCTGTAGCTCAGATGGATAGAGCACAGGATTCCTAATCCTGGTGTCGGCAGTTCGAATCTGCCCAGGGACACCAGCTTAAGACATTACTTAATCTACATCTTAACTAATATGTATCAGTGATGGTTCGAATCCTCCCTCCCCAGACCAACGAACCTGTGCATTACGCAAAGTGACAAATTTCCGTAATAAGATGAATTACTTTTTAATATTTTTTACGAAACTATTTTTTTTATATTCGTCTAATATATATATATATAATATATAAAGGAGGAGCGATGAGTAAAATTGCATTAATCATCCTGGGTATACTTGTAGCTGCAATGGGAGTTCTAGCAGTAATTCCCGGAATTGCTTTAGGTTCTGAACCATTATGGCACTCAATTGTTAAAATAGTAATAGGAATTATTGCCATAATTATCGGAGCAGTAGATAAGAAAAAAGCATAAAACCTGATAATCTGATAATTTTTTTAAATCAGCCATTATTTTAATGGCTGATTTGTATTTATTTATGAAAGAATTTCTACTGTATTAAGCAGAATCCCAAAAGCTATTTGAATACTTATGGTTTTATATTTTAAGGCTATAATATCTTAATTAAATTGATTAAATCATTTAAAAATTGGTTCGAAATTTCGCAACTCGGGGCAGCCAGTATTGGTTTCTAACTAATTAACGGCTCTGGCTTTTCACCAATTTATCCCTGGTATTAAATGACTTCTTCTAATTATTATAACAATTCTTTAATTACCACAGTTAGTGCAAGAATTATAATAATTATTGTAAGTCCAATTTCCAGCCAGAAGGGTTTTGTTTTTAATGAAATCTTACTTCCCAGTCTTGCTCCTAACATTGAACCAGCTATAACACAAATTGCAGGTAACCAGACTATATCCCCTCTATGCCAGTATATTGGTATAGCGCCAAGAGCAGTAAAAATTGATACAACCAATGAAGTGGCAATTGCTTTATGGGCATCAAGACCAAGACTTTTAAAAAGAGCTGGATAGATTTGTCCGCCACTACCGCCTCTTAAACCTGTTATAAAACTTACAAAAAAAGAGGATCCAAAGATGTTTCTCTTAGTAGGTTTAATCTTCTGGGAAATTTTTGGCACAATCTTATCCAGATGAATGCCGAGTACTACTATAATACAAAGCAAAACGAATATAATTGCTAAGACTAGTGTCGGAATAAACCCAACTGAATATGCTCCAATTATTTCTCCCAGAATACCTCCGATAATGGCATAGACAACTATCTCTTTTGCAATGTTTTTTCTCTGGGTTATAGCACCTACAGAAGATGAAAAAGGAATTACAAGAAAATTAATTCCATAGGCGCTCAGCAAAGGTAAGCCTGCAAGATTAAGCAGAGGTATTCTTACAGTTCCACCGCCAATTCCAAACACACCACTCATAAAACCTGAAAAAAGACCTATCAGAATGTATATTATTATTTGGGTTGGCAGTTCCATTTAGTCTATATATTTTCCTGAATTTACTTGTATAAATCTATTCTAGAATGCTTAAATATAACAAATTTAAAATAATTTTACTATAAAATTTTTGGTTCTTTTCATCTAAAAGTTTTAAATATGCCTACCAAAGAAAATAATTTTGATTAACAGATGAGGCCTTTAAAATGAGATCCAAAAAGATTTGATATGCACCTATCCTAATTAATATTATGAAGTCAATCCAAAGGAAGTGTTTAATAAGTTTATTTTTGAAGATAAATCCACAATATCATAATAATATTCAGTTCTAAATGTGTTCAATATCAACAGCCAAAGAAGACATTTATGTTGCCTAGCTATTAAAATGGTCTTTCAAGTTAATTAATTCTTTTAAAAATTGGTTCGAAATTTCGCAACCCGGGGCAGCCAGTCTTCAAGCTTATAATACAACTTAAGGTGAAAAGCAGGGTGAAATTCCTTTTGCCGGATATTTTGTAAGAGATGCTCCACCCCATGAACCTTCCTGATTATATGCATCTACAGTAAATACTAAAATGCCAACACCTTCTATTCCAGGTTCTCCTTCTCTTACGACAGCAATTTTAGACCAGTCAGGTGAAAGGCGATGATATGAGTCATTTGAAATCATACCTGTAAGCCATGTCTGCTCCGAGACGTCAGTGCTTATTGTAAGGATACCCCCGGTTTCCCTAAAGGCTATCTTAGATCCGTCAGGGGAAAAGCATGGAAAATCGACCCTATTACTATCATATGTAAGTCTAGTCTGCTCAGAGCCGTCAGCGTTCATTATGTAGATCTCGAAATATCCTTTTTCCCTATCTCTGCCAGACATAAAGCAAATCTTAGTCCCATCTGGTGAAAAGCTGGGGCTTACATCCGATGCCTGGTTATTTGTAAGTCGCCTCTGTTCCGAGCCATCTATATTCATTGTGTAAATCTCAGAATTTCCATCGCGGCCTGATACAAATGCAATTTTAGGTCCATCAGGGGAAAAGCATGGCAAAGAGTCGTATGCCGGGTTGTCTGTAAGTCTTGTCTGCTCCGAGCCGTCAGCGTTCATTATGTAGATCTCATCATTTCCATCCCTTTTAGACATAAATGCAATTTTAGTTCCATCTGATGAAAAGCAGGGTTCAGAGTCATATGCCGGGTTATTTGTAAGGTTTGTCTGCTCCGAGCCGTCTAAATTCATTATATAGATCTCACAATTCCCATCCCTATAAGATACGAAGGCAATCTTGTTTCTTGCAAAAGCTTTGTTCCATAAAATTTTTACTACATTCATATCAGATTTTATACTACAGGCTGGTCCTATTAAAATTATTGATACAGCTAATATTACTATAAGTATTGTTAATAAAAAATTTTTCATTAATGCCTACTAACTTAAATTAACCCAATTATAACCCAGTTTAACTTAATAAAAATATAAACTCTCTTTAGCTATTGAGCAAATCTTTTATATATATTCGATTTAATAACAGTATAAATTGGGTATCTGCTGTATTTTTATTTTATAGAAAACTGGATATGTTTAAAAGATGATATGCAATTTGGACTTTAAATCAATTAGTGCCTTCATAATTTGGTTCGAAATTTCGCTACTCGGGGCAACCACTCAACACAACTATATTTTAGATATCTTAAATCTATAGAAAATAGCAATCAATAAAAATTTTCATTTACTATAGCTCACCTATAATTTGAAAAGGTATTATTAGTTTTATATTTTCTTATTGCCTTCTTTTGTTATAACATACTTATCCTCCGCTGAACTGATCAATTTAGCTTCAAGCATTTCACGTAAACTACTTCTCACCTTAAACATTGGTCTGCTCAGCTTTTGAGATATTTCTTCTGCAGTCATCGGGTTGTTTAGTATTTTTAATAGTTCTTTTGCAGAACTGCTTAAAGTACCGTCAGGATTTACGCAAGCCATAATCTTCTCCTTATTTTAATTCTTTTTTACAGAAGAACCAGTCAGTACATTCATAGTTTTTGTCTTTTACTCTTTCCTCAGCCATTTCCTGAGTATTTGGAGTGGGTACTATGACCTTATCTCCCGGCTGCCAGTTTGCGGGAGTAGCTACTCCATTTTTATCTGAAGTCTGAAGTGCTTTAATGGTTCTCAGTATTTCTTCGGTGTTTCTTCCAGTAGTTAGGGGATAATAGATCATTGCCCTTATAATTTGTTTATCATCAATAATAAACACACATCTGGAGGTCTCGGTCTTGCTCTCACCGGGCATAACCATTCCATATTTTGAAGCTACTTCTTTATTTAGGTCAGCAATTATTGGAAAAGTTAATTTTTGCCCAAACTTTTCCTCAACTGTTCTGGCCCAGGCTATATGAGAATAGACACTGTCGATACTAAGTCCCAAAAGCTCACAGTTTAATTCTCTTAACTGGGGGTGTATCTGTGCGAATGCTATAAATTCCGTGGTACATACCGGCGTAAAATCTGCAGGGTGGGAAAACATAATCAGCCAGCTTCCTTTAAAATCTTCCAATTTCAGGGTTCCTTGAGTGGTAATTGCTTCAAATTGGGGAGCAGGCTCACCAAGTCTGGGGAGACTATATACTTTTCCTTCTGTAGTTTGATTTTCCTTTTCCATTAGTTCCTCCTGGTGTAATTCTTTATGGTAATTATTAGCATATGTTCTTTATAACTGTTTTTATTATACTAAATCATCGATTAATTTTAAATCAGAACCTACTCTAATTAATCAATTCCGGTATAAAAATATCCTCATTT
>Ga0307430_1000509_pt1 | contig 33412 bp, 26 predicted proteins | sample SalMarWE160130MG_FD_202159 | JGI IMG/M metagenome (GOLD analysis project Ga0307430, IMG submission 202159) | Salt marsh sediment microbial communities from the Plum Island Ecosystem LTER, Massachusetts, United States - WE1603-130 | ecosystem: Environmental > Aquatic > Marine > Intertidal zone >...
TGAACCCCGTCATTTTTGGTAGTCGCAGGCTTTAGCCGTTGGTCTTCCTTGGCTTAGGATGATATTGAGGGCCGGCTCGCAGCCACAGAGTCTCAGGGCGCTGGATAGTCCCCCACTTCTCTAAAGCCGCTTTCAGCTCTGGCTTATTCTTTGCCGCTTGCCCCAGGGGAAGTTCATCCATGGTAGCTTCAATGGCCTGTTGCCAGGCCCTGGCCCCGGCTGTATAACCCATAGGATGACCCAACATACCGCCTCCGGCAGGAATCACAATATCGCAGCCATATTCTCTTACCAGGACAGGAGTCAACCCGGGATACATCCCCGCTGCCGGCATAGGCCAGGTTCTCTTTATATGATAGAAAGGAGCAAGTTTTACCTGAGCGGTGCGGATTCCCTCCTCCAGAGAAACCATGGGAATACTTGACCAATATGTAGGAGTGAGCATTAAATCAGCTCCACAGAGCCGGCATATCCTGGCCATCACTGGCCAGCTTATTCTGGGAGTCATCGAGATCATATGAGAAGGATGAAGAAGAATAGGTACGTTAATTTCTGGATCCTCAGCTAGCACTCTTAATACCGAGAGTCCTGCTGAATAAGCGAGTAAAAGACCGTTTGCTCCTAATTTTATGGCACGCCTGGCCTTATCCAATACCCTATTTACCTCGTCGGTAATGCTGACAAAGTAAATTACCTCCTGGTGAGTTTTATTCTTAGCCCGGTTTAAAGCATCTAAAACGGCTTTGAGTCGCGGCTCAAATTTTGAGTTATAAACCTCGCTGATCATCTCATCGTCCTTTACCATATCCACTCCACCCAGAGCTGTCTTATAAACCTGTTCTGCCGTTTGTTCTGGCGTCATTCCCATCTTAGGCTTAATGATATGAAGCGATAGGGGTCTTTTGGGGATCCCCAATAGCTTTCTAATCCCGCTTACCCCAAACTTCGGCCCCTTAAAGGTCTTAACTAAATCCTCAGGAAAGAATACGTCTAGAAGTCTCATCCGGGGAGAATAGGCAAAACAATTGCCTGAGATGGAAAGGAGAATCATAGGAATGTTGACCTGCCAAGCATCGATAGAAAAAGCCAGTTGTATTACTGCTTTCTTCACATTTTTTTCTGAAGGGACGGGATAATAACCGACCATCTTGCCGGAAAGACGTTCTCTTACTTCCTCAGAGTCTTCCTCCACCTTCTCCCAGGTTCCGGTTGACCCCTCCAGGGCCATACTTTGAATCAAGGCAAAGTGATCGAGAAATTCCTCCCCCGGAACCGCATCTTCCACATAATAGGTGGCCACTATGTGCCTGGACAGATTTATTCCATCCAGAGTCTGATTAAAAATCAAAGGATCATAATACCTTTCCATCATTAGCCTCCTTATCTATTCATAACTTCTCTAACTGCCCTTATTACATCTGCCTCATCTGGCACCCAATAGTTTTCCATAATCGGAGCGAAGGGAACCGGCGTATCCGGAGCACATACTCTTTTAAGAGGAGCATCTAGATAATCAAAGCCCTCACTGGAGATAAAAGCCGCCATCTCCGCTCCCCATCCGCCAGTCAGATTATCCTCATGAACAATGACTGCATGGTTGGTCTTTCGGACAGATTTCAAAATAGTATCTTTGTCTAAAGGAATCAATGTCCTGGGGTCTACAATTTCAACGCTTATTCCTTCATCTTTTAGTTTTTCCGCCGCCGAGACCACCGTGTAAACCATCCTTAAGGTTGCGATTACGGTTACATGGCTGCCTCTTCTTTTGATATCAGCTACGCCAAAGGGGATCAGATACTCCTCCTGGGGAACTTCCGCCCGAGCATCGACGTTCTCTCTTCTTCCTTTAGCCCCATAGAGAAGCTTGTGTTCGAAAAACATTACCGGATTATCATCTCTTATAGCAGTCTTTAGAAGTCCTTTCGCATCATAGGCATTAGAAGGACAGACAACTTTAAGTCCAGGGACGTGAATAAAATAAGATTCAACCGATTGACTATGTTGAGCTCCCCTACCTGAGGCTCCCACTGGAATTCGCATAACCATAGGAACCTTTAACTTGCCTGCCGACATGTACCGGAGTTTAGCTGCGTTATTTATAAGCTGATCCATAGCCAGGAAAATAAAATCTCCGTATTCCACATCAGCTATGGGTCGCATACCCATAAGAGCTGCCCCTACAGCAACTCCAGCTATACCGAGTTCGGAAATAGGAGTATCGAGGATTCGTAGATGGCCAAATTCCTCTGACAATCCTAAGCTAACGGTGAAAGCACCTCCCCATCCTCCTTTGATACCTATATCCTCACCAATACAGAAAACGGTGGAGTCGCGCCTCATCTCCTCTCTTATTGCTTCCTTCAAGGCCTCAGCTACAGTTAATCTCCTCATACTCTTTTCCTGGTGGTTAGGCAAATACATCCTTTAAAACATCTTCCGGCTTGGGAGAGGGACTCTTTTGAGCAAATTCTATGGCCTCATCAATCTGAGCCTTCACTTCATTTTCTATTCTTTTACCCTTTTCCTCGGTTAAAATGCTCATCTTGATCAGGTTCTTATGCATCCTTGAAATTGGATCTTTTGCCAGCCAGATCCCTTCCTCTTTTTTATCCCTGTATTGTCCTGGATCGGAGCGAGAGTGACCACCGCGTCGATAGGTTTTGCATTCAATCAAAGTTGGTCCCTCTCCTTTTCTTGCCCTCTCTATAGCTTCTTTTGCCGCTTTGTATACAGATATCACATCATTCCCATCTACTACTATCCCTGGTATCCCGTAAGAGGAAGCTCGCTCGGCAATATCCTTTAATTTCATTACTTTGCTAACATGAGTGGAGGCTCCATACAAATTATTCTCACAAACATAGATGAGAGGTAAATCCCAGATACTACCCATATTTATAGCCTCATGAAAGGCCCCTCCATTGGAGGCTCCATCTCCAAAGAAGGAAACGGCCACCCGATCCAGCCTTTTCATCTTAAACGCCAGTGCCATACCGGTAGCCACAGGAATTCCTCCTCCCACTATAGCTATAGCCGGAACCATCCCTACTTCAATGCTTCCCACATGCATGCTACCACCTTTTCCTTTGCAGCAACCAGTCGTTTTGGCAAAAAGTTCTGCCATTATCGATTTTACAGGGACTCCTTTGGCAATGGCGTGACCATGGGGTCGGTGGGTGCTGGTAATCACATCCTCTTTTCTCAGGCTAGCACACACTCCCACTGCCACTGCCTCCTGTCCCTGGTAAAGATGGATCGTACCGGGCATCTCACCACTGAGAAACAATCGGTGGACCCTATCCTCAAAATTTCTGATCAATATCATTTTCCGGTACATTTTGATTAAATTATCTCCTGGTATTCCCATTTCATTCTCTTTTAGCTTTCCCATTTTTTCTATTTTACCCCTATCCCCTGGAGGAATTGATAAACACAGAGGGGAAGGTCACTGCTGTAGCCTCCTTCCAGGATAGCAAAGCAAGGTCTACCCAAATCTTTTATAGATCTGCCAATATCATAATAGGTTTTGACCTCCAGTTCCAGACTGAGAAGCCTATCTCCCTTGTATCCATCAAACCCAGCCGAGACCCCGATTAAGGCCGGATCAAATGTTTCAACCTTCTCCAGACCTTCTGAGAAAATCTGAAGATACCTTTCCTCTCCCGTCCCAGGTGAGAGAGGATAGTTAAGACAATTCTTTTGAGAAGCTTCGCCGGTCCCGGGATAGGCAGGATATTGATGTAAGGAAAGATAAGCAACTCGGCGGTGGCCCAGGAAAATATCCTCAGTTCCATTCCCATGATGCCCATCAAAATCGATAATAGCCACTCTCTCAACCTTCTCTAAAGCCTTGATCACAGCTATGGCCATATTGTTAACGTAACAGAATCCGCCGAGATAATCTTTTCCTGCATGATGGCCTGGAGGCCTTAATAAGGAAAAACTCGGTTCTTCCTCCAAAGCCTTCTTCATTGCCTCAACAGCCCCACCTACCGAGACAATAGCATAATCATAGATGCGATCAATATTGGGAGTATCCACATCAAAAAATTGATTCTCTTTTACCTTCTTCAGAAAAGATCTGGTGTGAACTAACAGAAGATCCTCCCCACTGCAGACTTGAGCCTGCTGAAAAGAAAATCCTTTTTCCTTTAGATAATCGTAGGTCATCTTCACTCTTTCTGGTGATTCCGGATGACCCTGGGCCTGGTATTCCAGGCACATTTCAGAAAAAAATATCATTTCTCTTCTTTATTATGATATGCAAATTCGAAACTTGCTCAAATCTGAGGTAATTTTTGTGTGAGTAAGGAGGACGTTACAATATCCATAAATTTTTCAAAGGTTTCATCCCAGCGTTCCTTCTGTTTTAGGTTTGGCTCAAAAGTATCTACATCAAAGGAGTTTCCTATAACTTCCCTGCAGTCTTTGGGATTAGCAATTGCTTTATCTGCCATGGCCTGGACAAGAATATTTCCTATAGCAGTTGCCTCTACGGGTCCAGCTACCACCGGTTTCTGCAAACAGTCAGCCGTCATCTGAGATAAGAGCCGATTTTTGGAACCGCCACCAACGATATTTAATCCCTTAACAGATTTACCCTTTATTTCACTCAGCATATTGAAAACGCGCCTATAAACCAATGCTAACCCTTCAAGAGCAATACGAGCAATTTCTCCCTTAGTTTCAGGTCTTTCTTGACCTGTTTTTTCACAGAAATTGATAATTGCCTCTGACATATTAATAGGATTATAAAAAGACATATCATCAGGATTAATAACCGCCTTAAATGGTTTTGCTTTAGAAGCCATTTCGGTGATCTCATCATAGCTATAGCAGCAATCTCCGTTTTTCTCCCAATCTCTTTTTAAGCGTTGGATAAGCCAGAGACCCATGATATTTTTGAGAAAGCGAACAGACCGATTCAGACCACCCTCATTAGTAAAATTATACAAATATGATTGTTCAGTGATTATTGGTCTTTTTTCGATGGATCCCATAACTGACCAAGTGCCAGAACTACAACAGGCCCAATCTTTTCCAACGATGGGAACAGCGAAAATTGCACTGCCAGTATCGTGAGTCAAAGGAGCTATAATTTTAGCGGACTTTATGCCAGTTTCATCTTTTACATCATTTAAAAGCTCACCGATAACTGTTCCTGGGTCAATAACCTCCGGAGCTATGGTAAAGGGAATTTCAAAGCTATCAAAGATATCCTTAGACCACTGGTATTTATTGTTATCATACAACTGAGATCCGCTAGCTACTGAAAATTCAGCTTTCTTAAAGCCTGTAAGAAAATAATTAAGAATGTCAGCCATAAAGAGAAAAATTGCCGCTGAGTCCAGAGCAGCAGAGTTCATCAAACGGAGAGCCAACATTTGAAAGGAAGTGTTAAAGGGAAGAAACTGAATTCCCGTAATTTGGTAAATTTTCCTCCTGGGCATCCTTTTAAACCCTTCCTCAAACATATTATCATTTTTGGGATCGCGATAGCCATAAGGAAATCCCAGTAGTTCACCATTTTTATCCAGAAGCCCAAAGTCCACTGACCAGTTGTCTATCCCCAGTCCGTCTAAGTGATCTGTATATTGCTTAGCACAAATAGACATAGTCTTTTTAATCTCTCTATATAAATAAAGAACATCCCAATAATAGTGGCCATGCACCTTCACCATACTGTTTGGATAGCGGTAAATCTGCTGTATAGTCAAATGATTACCATCAAACTTGCCAAGCATCCCTCGCCCACTCTCTGCTCCCTGATCAATAGCTAAGTATGTTTTTACCGCCATTTAAACCTCGCTTCCTAAAATTAAGAGTTTCCTTATATTATTAAGGCAGCATCATCTGTCGTATGAGAGAGGTAACGGCAACATGATTCTCCTTCTCCATCTTCTGGGCAATGGTCTCATATCCGATTTTGTCCAGAACACGCCTTAAGCCTAGAATCCAAGCAAAACTCTCCCGTACTACCTGAACACTATCTTCTCGATACGGATTGATATCCAGCGAGTAATAACCATTATACTTCATTTTCTCCAGCCAGTACAACAACTCAAGGTACTCGATGGTATGCACTGAGGCAGGGTACATATCATCGTCCCAAAAACGGTAGTTGTCGTTAAGGTGAAGGTGAAAAAGCTTACCAGCACGGTGAGCAAGTACGGCAGACATAGCCATATTCTCGTAAGCATACAGGGCATGTCCTACATCGAGGACCATTCCCAGATCGGAACTATTCACCTCATTAATCAAAAGGAGAGTTTTGCCAATAGTAGCAACAAATGAATATTTGCGAGGTTCCTTTACTTTTGGCTCGATTCCCACTCTGACCTTTTTTACCTTTTTTTGATACTCCATTACTTCAGATAAAGTCTCGATTAAGTTATCCCACACTTCATCATAACTAGCACTAAATGGATAGTCAAAACCATCTTGTGCTGGCCATATATTAATTAGAGGACAGTCGAGCTCAGCTGCCCAATCAATGTTCTTTTTAATTTCGGTAACAGCCTCTTTTCTAAGTTTGGAATCACGGGAAGTAAGAGCTCCTCGACTCCATTTAGCGGTACTCCAGATATCGACAACAATATCAATAATCTTTATCCCAGTATGTCTGGATAGCTGCTTGACCTCATCAATATTCTCATTATTAACATGCCAAGTACCAACCAGTTCCACTCCTTCCAGACCTTTAATTGTTTTAGCAATGGCGAACATCTCTGGCACCCCACGTTTTTCTCCATATCCATCTGGTACAAAACGGTCACCCCCTGCACTAAAAGTCGGTAGAGCAGCGGCTAATTTAATTTTTTCTGACAATTATAACACCTCCAAATGCCTCATTTTTATTCATTTTTTAATTTGATTGGATAAACTCCGTACTTCTGGATGCTATCAAGCATTACTTGATACAACTCCGGCTTTACTCCAGCATGAAGGGAATTACTGGAGGATATAATATAACCTCCTCCTGGCGCAGCTTTTTTGATGCACTCTTTTACCTCTTTCTCCACTTCTTGAGGTGTTCCATTCTGAAGAGTGGTAACGCAATTGATATTTCCTTTAATGGCTATTCTATCACCGTATTTCTGTTTTATAAAACCGATGTCCATTCCTGCCAGAGGATCTATTGGATCAAGACAATCCACCCCTGTTTCAATAATCATATCTATAATTGGCATAAGATTACCATCACTGTGTTTTATGACATAAAATCCAAGATTTTTGTAAGCCTTAACTACGCGCTTCATTTCAGGATAAAGAAATTGGCGAAACATCTCAGGGGAAACGAAGGGGCCCTTATTATCAGCAAAATCATCACCTATACCTATAATTTCAGCACCATGTTTTTTTGCCAGGCGAGCAAGCTCAATATTGTAATCCACCGAAAAACCCACCATCTCACGAACAAACTCTGGGCAAAGAATAAAATCCATCAATAGCGCTTCCAAACCTCTGAGGTCTCGAGGAAAAGAGAGAACATCATGAAGATTAACAAGAATTGCCTTATTCCCCTTAAAGCGCTTGACAGCGGTATCTATTTTCTTAAATCGTAAGTTAGATTCCAAAGGAGGAGGTTCATAGTGTTTAATGTCGGAAAGAGACTTAATAGGATGGACGATGGCGACTGAGTATTTATCCGGACCAGTGAGGTGACGGGTAATTCCGAATTCGTCAATAAAAGTATCCTCATCGATACATTTTATTTTTTTATAAACAGGAGCTGTGCAAACAACATCATGTTCTGTCTTTTCCACAAAATCAAAGTAATCACCACCTGGGACAAAGGCTTCTATAAGATTTGGAGCAACTTTCCATTCAAAATTTGGCACAATATCGGGTTCTTTCCCCTCCAGGACAGAAAAAACTCTTTCTATAGATGTCGTATTAAAGCATCCCTTTATCTTTATAATATTTTCTAGCCTCTTTAAGTATTCTATCTATATCTTTATCTTGCCCTGCTGCAAGTGGTGTTGGTTCATGTGTTGCTAAAATTTCCTCCATCCGTTCTCTGGCATAATCAATGGCAGATTTTTTACCAGAAGTTATCCATTCAGGATAAGTCAATGTATCAGCACAATTTGGAACATAATTTTCTCTTTTCCAATGCTTTTTTGTAAGCAGTTTATCAAGATATGTTCCCGGAATCGGCCCAACTTCTTTTATTAGTTCAATGGCCATAGATTCGCTATCAACTACAATGCCCTCAATGTGTCTACCAATAATTGCAGCTAAATCATCATCAAGAATTGCCATGAGCGGATTATATGCAAGTTCAGCACTTACTCCGCCATGCAAAAGTATACTATTTGCACCTGAATAGGCTGAGGTCATTGCGCAGTGGGTTTTTTCATATCCTGATTGGAGATCAAATAATTTAGAATTTGGGAATCCAGCAGCACAATTATTGGTAGGAATTCTATAAAACTGCGTCCAGATTTGATTAAATGCTGCCTCATGCAAACTAATTCCCAGTGAACCAAAGGCAGGACTTCCACTTCTCATATTCATAGGATATTCAATATCATTAGCAATTATGCCCACTCCTGGTTTGATGAGCTGGAAGAACACTACCGCAGCGAGAAGTTCAGCATTATTACTAATGGTAGCACCAGCAATTGTTACCGGTGCGGTTCCCCCCATAACTCCACCTCCTGCAATATACATCGGAAAAAAAGCTTCCGCATACCCAAAACCTGCATTAATTGCATCCTCAGAATATGAAAGAGGCGAAGCTGCTTCCATATTACCAAGAAGTTGTGCTCCACATGCTTGTGCCATTTGTATTTCCCAAATATACGTATCTGCACTCTGAGCCCCTCTTGAAACTTTAGAAGAATATCGAAGCCTCATGGCGCAGGAAGTTGGACAAAGCATTACAGGTTCCACACCCTCTACCTCAAAATAAGGTGTGTAGGAAGGGAAATAATCCAAGTTTTCCAAAGCATCTGAAATCAAAATGGCTTCATTATTCTCCTTCATTGTGGCCACTCTGGTTTCTCCAGTTTCAGGATCTGATATTCTTGCTCCCGCTGAGCACATGAAATATAATGTATTACCTCCAAATCTTAAATTATTTTTAAGGTCTCTTGCCTTTACTAAAAAGCTACTCGGGGTTCTCCTGATACATTCTTCAACCAGATAACTGGGAAACCTTACACGATTATTTTCAAAATCTACTATACATTCATTTTTTTTAAACATTCTTAAAGCCCTTTGGCTTTCAAACCTAACCCCCGTTTCCTCAAGTACATCAAGTGTTCCTCTATGGATTGCTTCCACTTGAGTATCGGTTAAGATTTTAAGAGGTTCTATATTTCTGATATAGCCTCTTCTCACTTCTTTTCCTCCTAATCTAAGCCTAAAAGTTTATTAACTAAAGTTACTGCTAGCGGTGCAGTTGGTGCATACCCATCTGCTCCTATGCTATCGGCAAATTCCTGGTTCATTGGCGCTCCTCCGACTATGATTTTTACCTTATCTCGCATGCCCTTGGAAATAAGATCCTTTATTATATTTTTTTGCTCATAAGCAGTTGTGGTAAGCAGAGCCGACATGGCAAGAATATCAGAGTTATATTTCTTAACAGCTTCGACGAAAACACTGCTTTTTACATTAACTCCTAAATCAATTACCTCGTAGCTTGAAGAGAAAAGTAATGTTGCAACCATCTGCTTACCTATACTATGTATGTCTCCAAAAACAGTTCCAATGACTACTTTCCCTCTAGTATGAGTCTTTTTTCCCTGTCTTTTAATTTCAGCCTGGATAACTGGCAAAGCTATTTGTAAAACCTTGGAAGCTAATACAAGATCAGGAAGAAAAAGATCCCCTTTGGCAAATCCTTCTCCGATTTCTCTTATCCCTTTGGTTAAAGCTTCCGCACTTTGAAGAGGATCTATTCCTTCTTTAATAGATTTTTTTGCCAGATCTTCAGCATCCTCAAAATTTAAATCCAGGACTACTCTATATAAATCATCTAGAATGCCAGAATCCATAGACTATTCCTTCTTTCGTGTTATATCCTTTTTATCATTAGCATCCTACCATCTCTGGCAAGTCGAGATTTATCAATTCCTCACCTTTTGCAAGCTTTCATCAGACCCGCTTTAGAGTTTGCTCACCGTGTAAGAAGGCCGGGGAGAGATAAATCCTCTCCCCGGAATAGTTAACCTAATCCTTCCACTCCTTATAGACTATACCCAGTGCCTTCATTGCATCATACTGTCCGTTCCAGAGTTTCTTCTGAGTTTCCCGATCCAGATTATCGGTAATTTCGTTCCAGGCTTTTGCTGCATCATCCAGTGCTTTCTTGGCATCTTTGGTTCCGGCTAGAACCTGGGTTATCTCATAGGTAAGGGCATTCATGTACTCGGCTGTTCCGGGAATTAACAGATCTGGAAATCCCTTATCCAGATTGGCATTAATGGCATCCAGATAGTCACCGGCTGTAGGCCAGAGAGCCCGGAATACAGGAGAGGTATAGTGAGAGAGACGGTAGGGATCCAGGGAAGTGTTAGGATCCATCACTATTTGTAGACTGATATCGGGTCTGGTAATGAACTGCAGGAAAGTTATAGCCGCTCCTTTCTTTTTGGAATCCTTAGGAATAGTCAGATCCCATCCACCGGCAATCATAGGACGATAGCAGATTTCTCCATCCCATTCCGCTCCGGGGATTAAGGCATAACCCATCTTACCTACAACTTTGGACTCCTCAGGATTTTCGGCTGCTTTTCCTACACAGGTCCACTGCTTTCCCATAGCCGCATCTCCCTTGACCAGAGCTGTTCTCACTTCCATATAAGACCAGCCCAGAGAGCCAGGAGGCATATAGGGAAGACACTCAACCATATTCTTGAGAGCCATCATTCCCGATTTGGTATTAACCAGGGGATTCATATCCTCATCAAAATAAACTCCCCCGTAACAAGCAAAACGATCCAGGAACCACCAATACATCCGGTCTTTTTTCAAATATTCTGTACAGCCATATTCAATTTCTCCGTCATCATCCCAGTCCCATCCGTTGAGAAAAGAAGCAGTATCCCGATATTCTTTCCAGGTTTTGGGAACTTTTATTCCTAGCTTGTCAAATATGTCCTTGCGGTAATATAATAGGTGCACATCCCCATCCCAGGGCATCCCATACCAGACACCCAACCAGGAACAGTAAAGGTCACGGAATTTGGGAACCAGGTCATCCAGCTTAAAATCCAGACCCTCTTTATCGGCCAGTGGCTTCAGAGGAGCAAGATAGGGTGAGGTGTCAGCCAACCACTGAGGGTTCATCTGAACCACATCATAGGCCCCGGTCCCTCCAATGAACTCAGTCATGTATTTCTCATACATCACATCGGCGGTCATTTCAATAACTTTCACTTTAATTCCAGTCTCTTTAAGAAACTGATCCTGGAAGTTGTAAACAGCGGTGGCATGAGGAACAGCGTGAACAGCTACCGTGATAGTTTCTCCGGCATAGGGGGACTGAGCAAAAACTCCGGCTGTCCCGGCTAAAATCAGCCCTGCCATAAGACAGAGAACAATTTTTATCCTACCTCTCATCTTTTTCCTCCCTTTTTTGAGGACTTTCAGGGCAAATTAATGAGATTATTCCTGCTCCCACCTCCTTTCTTCTCTCTTTAGCCCTGATCCATCCTGTTTTGTTTAGTATAAGCTAGCCCTTTACTGCCCCAAAGGCTAGCCCTTTTACCAAATATCGCTGGATAAATACCACAATTACGAGAATAGGAATGATGGTAATAAGTGATAAAGCCGACATCTCTCCCCAGAGAATCTTGGTAGGCGTTCTGAATTGAGACAGTTGCAGAGTAACCGTTTTAGCTGCTTCTCTAGTTAGAATCAAAGCAAACAAAAACTCATTCCAGGAAAAAATGAAGCAAAAAAGTCCGGTTACTACAATTCCAGGAGCGATTACGGGAATAACCACTCTGAGGACAGCACCGATCCGGGAACATCCATCTATAACAGCTGCCTCCTCAATTTCAGCAGGAAATGATTCAAAAAAACCAATAAGAAGCCATACAGCAAAAGCAATATTAAAAGTACAATATACCAAAATCAGACCCAAATGTTTGTCTAAGAGAGTTATCTGCCTACCAAAAAGCTGAAAACCTCTAAAGAGAAGAAAAAAAGGTATGATAGTGGCAACGGGAGGCAGCATCCGTTGAGATAAAATCCAGAAAGAAAGATTCTCACCTCCCACCCGGAAACGGGCAATACCATAAGCAGCCGGGATACTCACTCCAAGAACCAATAATAAATTAAGTGAGGCAATAATGAGACTATTTCGAAGATAATCCAGGCCAGCCGTAGAAATAATGTAAGTATAGTTGGCTATAGTTGGATTTTTGGGAATCCACACTGGAGGATAAGTATAGTATTCCCCGACACTTTTGAACGATGTGGAGACAGTCCAGGCAATAGGGAAAACGGCCAGACTAACAGCCATAACCAAAATCACATATACAGCAATATTTTCTATTTTTAATAATGCGCGCCTGGAAAACACCTCACCCAACCTCCCTTCTTCGCAAGATTCTCAAGAATCCAAGAGCTATTACTACCACAATAGCCAGCAGCAAATAGGAAAGAGAAGCTGCGTACCCGACTCTAAAAAAACGAAATCCCACCAGGTAAACATAATAACTAACTGTTTCTGTAGAGCTCCCCGGACCACCTGATGTTAAAATAAAAACTGTATCAAAGAGCTTTATTACATCTACCAGTCTAATCAGAAGAGCAGCAATAATGGAAAGTTTAAGCATAGGTAGTGTAATATGCCAAAATACCTGAGGCCGGGAGGCTCCATCTACTAGTGCTGATTCGTGCGGTTCTACCGGAATAGACTGAAGGCCAGCCAGGAGAATCATCATAAAAAGAGGAGTCCACTGCCAGGCATCTACCAGAACAACAGAAAAGGGTGCCAGGTTCGGACTACCCAGCCAACTGGGACCACTGCCAAACCCTAACAACCTTACAATAGCATTAATAGCCCCGTATTTCTCATGATAGAGCATCCTCCACATCAGAGCGGCTACCACCGGGGAAATCATCACTGGCATTACTAAGAGAGTAGTTAAAATTCTTTTACCTACCAGCTTTCTGCTTAGCAAAAGAGCCAATCCCAGGCCCAATACAAATTCCAGAAGGACAGCACTTACTCCAATAATGCCTGTGGTTATCAAAGAACGATGAAATCTATGATCACTGAAAAGAGCTTTGGCATAATTACTAAACCCAGCAAACCTCCAGCCTAGCGGTCGACGCAAATCCCAATGGAAAAAACTAAGAGTCAAGGAATAAACCAGGGGAAATATAGTAATAACAATTAATAAAATAACTGCTGGTAAAACAAAAGAGTAATTTTTTAGTTTTTTTCTGCCACTTTTCATCTTAAAGAAGTATGGTCAAACGGATTCAGACAAAAAGCCCAAATTCTAGGAAAAGAAAAATATGGTAGCCCGCTCTATCTGCTAAACTCCTTGTGTTTTTATTATAACCCACGTGACCATCCTTGTCAATTAAAACCATCTCCAGTTTCCTGAAAAATCCTCCTTTTCTGCTACCAGAGTAATTTTATCATTAATTTTTACAAATGTAAAATGGACCTTGTGACCCTCAACTATTTCTGACTTAGTAAATGAGGCTCCATTTGACATAACAAGACAGTTAAGTAAGATAGAGAAAAGAGGCAAAGTCGAATGCCAATAAGAAAAGAGTTGAAAAGATACGATTTGCAGTTTGTCAGGGAAAAGCTTTCTCCCTTTTTCACAAAATCAAGGGTCATCTTATCTTATCTATTTGGTTCTCAAGTTAAAGGAGAAATTGGACCAATGAGCGACATAGATATAGCGGTCTTATGGAACAAAGACGAGAAAGAAAAACTAAAAAAGAGTCTTCTTTTGCAAAGTCGAATAAAAGAGAGGCTCCGTGCTGAATACATCGAGGTAGGATCTCTTAATGACCAGACTTTGAGTTTTTGTTACAATGTAATTAAAGACGGCATCTGTATTTTCGGAAAAGAAAAGGATCGAGTAGAATACGAAACCTCTATCCTCAATGAATATTTAGACTTTTCATACTTAGCCGAGGAATATAATCGAGCCTTTAGCCAAGCTATACGCAAGGAAAAGTGATTTGGTAAACAAAGAAGAAATCTTTCACCGTTTAAATGAGATAAAACAGGCTACTGATTATCTTAGAAAAATAAAACTCGAGGATCTGGACCACAGAGAGAAATTTCTTTTGTCCCGTTATCATCTTCAGATAATTTTAGAGGCAATGTTCACCATAGGTAACCAGATCATTGCCAATAAGGTTTTTCGAAAGCCTGCTAGCTATAAAGATATCCTCACCGTACTTTACGAAAATAAGATATTGAAAAAAGAACTATACTATAGGCTAATTCCTCTTGTTGATTTGCGAAATCGGCTGGTTCATACCTACTGGAAAATTCCTAAAGAAGAATTAATAGAAATAGTGAGAAATGAACTAATATACTTTGAGAAATTCGTTAAAGCCATATTGGAATGCTTAGACCACGAAGCGTAGAAAGTTCCTCCCCTGAATCCCTAGTTAAGCAAACAATTGCTCTCTTTCTTATTAAGATGCCTGGGAGGATGAAGCCGTTGGAAAAAATGAAGAAAAGATATGAGCCTCAAGAAATAGAAAAAAAGTGGGGAGATTGGTGGGAAAAAAATAACTATTTTTCTCCCCATCCGGGTAAAAAGAAAACCACCTTCTCCATGGTAATGCCTCCTCCCAATATCACTGGCGCCCTACATATGGGTCATGCTTTCAACAACACTCTGCAAGATATTGTGGCTCGCTTCAAGAGAATGCAGGGATACGAGGTACTATGGGTTCCAGGCATTGACCACGCCGGGATTGCTACCCAGAATGTGGTGGAAAAAAGTCTTGCTGAAGAAGGACTAAGTAGACAAACATTAGGCAGAGAAAAATTCCTACAGCGGGTTTGGCAATGGAAGGAGAAATATGGAGAAAGAATTTTCTCCCAGCTTAGAAAATTAGGTGTCTCCTGCAGTTGGGAGGATAAATCATTTACCATGGATAAGTCCCATTGCCAGGCGGTAGAGGAAGTATTCGTTCGCCTCTATAAAGAAGGATATATTTATAGGGGTGATTATATCATTAACTGGTGTCCTCGCTGCGAGACAGCCCTCTCAGACATCGAAGTAGAATATGAAGAAAAGCAAGGAAAACTCTACTATATAAGATATCCCTTTAAAAATAAACCAGATGCAAAAAAGACTCATCTGGTCGTTGCCACCACCAGGCCCGAGACTATGCTAGGAGATACTGCCGTGGCAGCGAATCCGAAAGATGAAAGATATAAAAATCTTAAAGGGACGAGACTTCGCCTTCCGCTTTTAGGCCGTGAGCTCCCTTTCGTGTATGACGAATATGTTGACCCTGAGTTTGGCACCGGCATTCTCAAGGTTACCCCTGCTCATGATCCTAACGACTTTCTCATCGGTAAAAGACATAATCTTGCTGTGATTAATGTTTTAAATAAAGACGGTACCATAAATAAAAATGGAGACTCCTACCAGGGCTTAGATAGATTCGAGTGTCGCAGAAAAATTCTAGAGGACCTCAAGAGAAGAGGATGCCTGGAAAAAATCGAGGACTACCCCTACAGAGTGGGCCACTGCTATCGCTGCAGGACAGAAGTTGAACCTTATCTTTCTCCTCAATGGTTTGTAAAGATGGAAAAATTGGCCAGGGAGGCAGTGAAAGCAGTTAAGGAAAAAAAGATTGAATTCATCCCTTCCTTTTGGAAAAAGGGTTACTTTCAGTGGTTGGAAAACATTCATGACTGGTGCGTATCTCGTCAGATTTGGTGGGGACACCGACTTCCAGTCTGGCACTGCCAGAGTTGTGGAAAGATGATAGTAGCCACAAGAAAGCCAACCCAATGTGATGGTTGTGGCTCGAGGAGCTTAGAACAAGACCCAGATGTCCTTGATACCTGGTTTTCCTCGAGTCTCTGGCCATTTTCTACTCTGGGCTGGCCTCAAAAGAAAGAGAAGCTGAGGAGGTTCTATCCCACCTGCCTTCTCTGTACAGCCTGGGACATTTTATTTTTCTGGGTCTCTCGTATGGTGATGATGGGTCTAAAATTTACTCATCAGATCCCCTTTCGCCAGGTTTACATCCATCCTCTAATCGGCGATGAGAAGGGAGAGAAAATGAGTAAATCTAAGGGAAATGTGGTGGACCCTTTGCGGATGATGGAAAAATATGGAACCGATGCCTTTAGATTCTCCCTGGTAGCCCCAAAGACAGATTCTCCTTATCTTCGCTTCTCCGAAAATAGGCTGCGAGGGTACCGAAACTTCGCCAACAAGATCTGGAATGCCTCCAGATTTACCCTGATGAATCTTACCGATTTTAGGCCGGGAGGAACAGTAGATGATCTTAAAATGCTAGAGCTTTGCGATAAATGGATTCTGGGCCGTTTCTTTTCTCTGGTCAACTGCGTAACCCAACATTTAGACCATTATAGATTTTCCGAGGCGGCGAACTCTCTTTATCAGTTTCTCTGGGGAGAATTCTGCGATTGGTACATAGAGCTGGTAAAGCCCCGTTTATTGGGGAAAGAAGGGAAATCTTCCCGCTACACAGCCCAGTGGATCCTCCATTATGTCCTGGAGGGAACCTTGAAACTGCTCCATCCCTTTATGCCTTTTATCACTGAGGACATTTATCAGCAACTTCCCATTCACCAGGAGAGTATTATGACATCTAACTGGCCAGTAGCTAAAAGAAAAGTTGAGCCAGAGGTAGAGGAAAAAATGAACCTTTTAATGCAGGCTGTCCAGGAGGTACGTACTGTGAGGTCAGAGATGGGAGTTGCTCCTGAAAAAAGAATAGATCTCTACCTTAAATCACCTAATGAAGAAAAACTGAACCTCCTGCGTGAAAATAGATCCTATATCGCCAATTTGGTAAGAACAGAGAAGCTGATAATAGGCGAGAAAATAGCCAAACCGACTGGTTCTATTTCCTCTCTAGTGGATGATATAGACATTTTTATTCCCCTAAAATCACAGAGGGGCTTTGATAAGGAAAGAAAGAGGCTGAAGGAAAACTTAGAAACAATAGAAAAAGAATTAAAGAACCTGGAAAAGAAACTCTTAAGCAAAGATTTTATAAGAAAAGCTCCCTCAGAGATTGTAAGAAAGGAAAAAGAGAAAAACAGTGCTCTTCGGTCGAGAGCCGGGAAACTAAAAAGGATGTTGAGAGAGATCCAGAAGATATGAGAAAGTTAATAGGTGTCTGCGGGAGTGATAGTACTGATAAGGAACTCTCTTCGGCTACATTAAAAACGGCCGAGGAAGTAGGATACTATATTGCTCAAAAGGATGGAGTTTTAATTTGTGGAGGAAAGGGTGGAGTTATGGAACAAGCAGCAAAGGGAGCAAAAAAGGGAAACGGGCTGACCATCGGAATTCTTCCTGGGGCCAAGGAGAAGGCCAATAGATTTATCGATGTTGCTATCGCCACCCATCTTGGTTATGCCAGAAACTATATCCTCATAAATAGCGCTGATGCGGTAATTGGAATAGCGGGGAGATGGGGTACCCTTAACGAGATATCCTACTCCTTAAATATTGGCAAGCCGACCATCCTCATAAAAGGAAGTGGAGGCTGGATGGATATCCTGAGCGACGAAACTCTATTAAAAAATCTTGATCTAAGACCTCACATTGCTGACTCGGCAAAAGAGGCAGTGGATTTAGCCTTCAAATTAAGCCAATAAATCTTCTTTTTTTCTCCTCTTTCTTCCCTTTTTTCTTAGAGATAGGAGTGTTAAGCAGAGCAATATTAATAATGTGGCTGCAATTACTATAGCGACGATTTCTGATAAGACAGCTACTCCTATACCAAGAACTCCGCTTGAGACTATAGTTATAAGCACCGGCTTATTTACCATTTTTAATTACCTTTTACCTTCGGCGTTGGCTCTTTTCTCCTTCCCGTTCTTTTCCAGTAGTCTACAAAAAATGCGATAAATATACCCATAAATAGGCCTAAAACTCCTCCAATTAAAACAATCCTTCTTTTGCCTGGCCCCACCGGATTTCTTGGTTCATGAGCTAGGCTAACAATTTTGACCACTCCTGTCTCAGTGGCCACAGTAATTTTTGTCTCAGCAGCCTTTTGAGAAACTACATCATAGACAGAATAAGTAGCATTCCGTATTCTCTCAAGACGAGAGCGAGTTAATTCTTCGGCGGCGAGTTCTTTTCTTAATTGTTCAATCCTGGTCCGATAACTACTGACATTCTTAGCAAGCTCATCTTTCTCTGCCAGCAGCTCCTCCTGACCTATCTGGCAGCCGATTAACTCTGCCTGAAGCTTTAGGTATTCCGGGTTAGTAGGGCTGGTAGCTTTTTCCTGAAGGGCTGGGATGGCAGTGGCAATCCTGACCTCCTCTCCCTTGGTGGCTAAGGTCATATAGGTATTTCTCAGAACCTTCACCTCTCTTTCTAGACGGGTTAGCTTTAGTTTCTCGGCTGCATATTCTTTTTTTGCCTCTTCCAATTCCTTCCTTAAAGTGGCAGTGTTTTTAGCAAGCTGGGTAGCCCCAGATTGATATCTATCCAGATCGATCTTCAGATTGGCGACTCGACACCTTAAATCAGTACACAATGGATTTAATGTTTCACTTTGGAACCTTAAATTCTTTAATAGTAAAGCCTCTTGAGGAGTCAATTCCGAAGTCAATTGATTGAATGAGGCATCATCATACATAGATTTGGTGAGAACGAAGGTCTCTGGCTGTTTAGCTAACTGATTTTTTGCCTGATTCAACTCTGCCTCTTTTTCTTTAATTAACACTTTCAGGTCTGCCAGTCTACCTTCCGAGCCGATTATCCTTCTTATCTTATCGTCTATCTCCTTTCCCAGCATGGAGATTCTGCTTTCCTCATCGAATTTCTTTAGTTCCTCCTCCTTAGCACCAAGATTTTCTTTAGCTAATTTTAACTGTCCCTCGATGAAATTTTTAGCTTCACTATACTTCATGCCAGCGGTAAGCTGGCTTATATCTGCTGAGGCAAGGATCTTTTCCTGGGCAACCATCTCTCTTTTAATCTGGCTGAGTTTGGCTTCTGCTTTTTTGAGGGATATCCTTACATCACCCAGTTTTAACTCATAGCTCATCATCTTGGTAAGTTTTTCCTCAATTTCCTTTTTGAGAGAATCGATCCTGCTTTCCTCATTGAATTCACGCAGCTCTTCTTCAGCCAGAGACAGGCTTTGCTCTGAAATTTTAAGCTGGTTTTCGATGAAGGACTGTGCTTCCTTAGTTTCCCTTAAATTAAGATCCTTGTTTTCCTCTATAAAAAGGGCTACCCAGGTATTAACGATTTCTTTTGCCTTCCCAGGAACACCGCTCTTTACACTGATTTTTATGAGATCGGTCTTGGGCACAGCCTCAACCGAGACCATCTTATCCAGGGCCTCAACGGTAAGCTCGTCTGGAGGCTGGTCTAAACCCAGTTTCTTGACAACCTTCTCTTCTAAATCTGCGCTTTTAATGAGGTTTTTGTATGTCTCTAAAGAAATCTCAAGGGGAATGGGAGTCTTAATCTTAGGCTCAAGCTCTACCTGATACCTTGGTTTGGAAATCATGAGAAGAGCCGTAGCTTGATAAACTGGTTTTACCAGATAAAGAGCTCCCACGCCGGCACTTATAGCGGTAACAAAAAAAACCAAGATAATTATCCACTTCCGTCTTAAGAGCACCTCAATATAATCCCGTAATTCAAGTTCCTCACCATTATTATTATTCATTCTGGCCCCCCATTCCATTGTATGGCAATGTCAAAAATTTTTAGTGATTTCTAAATCTCTTCCTTCCTATCTCTTTTCGTTCGGTTTGTTTTATTTTCCTCATTGTGTTTATCCCTAGTTTAATTTCTCAAAATAGCTCTCATCAAGTCTTTCTGACCTTATTTCGCTTTTCTTCACTTTTGGGAAATTAGAAATTGAATTTAAGCGTATTTACAACCTTAAGGAATAATATTTATCATCTCCTCCCACTATGTCGCCTATCTCGTTAATATCGTAATCGGTCGGATGCACTTCCAAGTTGGTGGTATGTCCGAATACTTGGGATATATATCTCTTCGGCCGCAAAGTCGTTCAATCAAAATTATGATTTCGCAACGTGATGCAGTACTTTTCTATTAAAAAGAAAAAGCCCATTCTTTCCTTCGAAAGAATGGGCAATTGTAGCTCGGAATATAATTTCGATAACCCAGCTGCCATTTAAAAGGCCTGTGGTTTTGCACCCTATTCGTTTAAATAGTTTGCCTTTACCGATTATATTCTTCTCAACTCTTGAACAATTATCAAAGGTCCCGTTCTCTACCAGCCATATCCCGGTATCTCATAGCGCATTTTTATTATAGTAAATAAGGACTATTTGTCAAGTAGTGTGCGATAAAAAACGATAAATACGCCTTACGGCGGTTCCATGCCTGCATCAAACAACCAACTCCAATAGATTTTTGGCGTTCTTTGTGCGATCATTTTGGCGATACGAGAAAAAGGGGCCAAATGTACAATAGTATGTAGAGACAAATAGACCAAATCAACACCAGGTATGTTGAAGTAGGCAGGAGAAACGGGCTCAACCCAGTATGGTTGAGAGAGATTGTAGGCCTCTACCACCGAGGTTTCAACTACTCAGGGATCGCTCAACGTATCGGTGTATCCCGTGAAAGAGTGTCGGCATATCTTCAGCGAGTGCGGCCCACAAGTCGGAATGATTATTGGTTACTAATTGTAGGTGCCGTCCTAATTGGAGGAGGTATCTGTGCACTCTACAAGTATTTTAAGGGGAGCACGCCTCTATCCCCAAATCATAAACGCCGTGTCACAGAGGTTTTAGGAAAACGCATGGACACCAGAGCAAAATATTAAAGAAAAAGTGAGACTTGCAAAAATGCCAGAATTTATTTATAATGAGGTAATGGGGGCATTCGCCGGAGTGGCGGAATCGGTAGACGCGCTGGACTCAAAATCCAGTGGGGTTTATCCCCCGTGTGGGTTCGACTCCCACCTCCGGCACCCCCCTGGGACAAAATGAATGAAATTCAGTCCTCCTTATTATTCTCCCTGAGTTTATCAGTCACATTAAAAAACTTATATGGATGATGATCGTCTGGATGAACATAACTTTCATCAGGTAACAACTCAAAATCTGTATCAAAGTAAAGGTTAAAGATTAGTCGAAAAGAATTTACCGGCGTTATAGATGGATACAAAACATTTTTATCGGTGTTGGGCAAATAATATGCGTTCAATATCTTCATTTTTTGTCTAACTTCCGCTTTACTCATTTGTTCCCAGTCAGTAGATCGACCTGGAGGGTACGGACCTTCATCCGCTTGCAAAATGATAATGGGAGGGACTTGTGAGTTTGACAATAATTTATCGATGAGCATCTCAATCTTCTTATTAACAAAAATTAGTTGATCCACGTAATTTACTATTCTACTTCTTTTTCTGTCCTCTTCTTCTGTCAGAAAATTACCATTTCTATCAAATACAAATGGAGCGTGCGGAGTGAGCATATGGGCAAAAACAAAAGTAGGTTCTTTTATGTTAGGTATTTCAGCTAGTTTTTTGAATTTGTACAGAACTCTCTTGTATTGCACTAGGCGCTCGTCGCCTATCCATTGCAGTAGGCGTTTGTCGGAAATACCCAATTTGGCGATAAAAGGATAAAGCACAGTGGTTTTATAGAGAGACATCGAAAATTCCGGTAGGGAAAACAAATTAAAATTCATGTCAGCATATTTATTTCGACGTGTTGCCTCCCACCAAGATCCGAAATGTATAAGTTTATATCCTCTCGACTTTAAAAAGCGCCACACTTTATAATCTTGCACCATCTCAACGAGTGGCTTCCAATTCCCTGATTCTTCTCCCATCTTGTCACTCAGGTAATTAATATATTCCATATTTAAAGACGATGCCAGTGAGTGAGCGGTTTTTAGATAATTAGACCTGCTTTGCGCCACATAAAATCCTCTGTTAAATAAGTAATCAATAAATTTGCTATTATCGAAACCATAAAACTCTTTAAGCGTGCTCGTGCTTGCGTATCTATCTAAGATAATATAGTAAATATCTGGAAGTGTATCTGCCCTTCTTGAATCTGTTGTATTGATTTTTATATTCTTTGTCCTCTTGATACTCCGCCAAGGCTTTGTCTTGAGCTCATAAGTTGCAATATTGATTAGAGAAATTACAACCAGGAAAGTGGCCACGACATTTAGAATGTTGGTGAAATTATGTAAATGTCGGCGTGTCTTTTTAATAAAATAAGCACCACAAATAAAAACCGTATACCAAATAAGTACGAGACATGTGTGCGGGTCAATTCCAAAACCGCCTTTTAGCCAGGCCGGTATCACATCAAAAACATGACCATAGGAAAAGAAAAGAACCAAAAAGATAGATACAACGATTCCTGCCTTTTTGGTATCCCCAAGGATCAACCTAGACAATAATAACAAAAGAAGCGCAAAACCCAACATAATTGCTAAGGGTAGTAAAGTTTGAGAAAATCTAACTAGCCCCAAGTTATGAGCAAAAAGAAAAAGAATAGGGAATACTGCAAATAGAAATGGGTGAATAACGAGTGGTTTCTTCATGTGCATTTTCTTCTTTGCATCAGGTACAACGTTCTTTCGGAATCTCTGATTCTCACAGAATTTTCTATGGTGAAATATTTTAAAAATTCGTCTTCAAAAACTTGCTCTATATAATCTGGGAAAATGTCCTCTCTGGTTGATAGAAGTCTTTGCACCTGCGAGTCTCTTTTGGGGACAAATTCAATAATGAGCGAATTACAAACTCTGCTTAAAAGATTAGCAATTTTATTAAGTGGTAAATTGTTAGAAATAGCCAAATGGTGAATCAAAGCAAGAGCAAACACCGTGTCTGCAGGACCGCGTTCAAAAAGAGACATTCTTTCCTGATTTTCCCAGCCAATATTTGGACTTGGGTTAGTCAAATCAAGCAATAAAGGGAGAATATTGGTTTCTCCTTTCCTTACACATTCAAAATAATTCTTCTCCACAGCAGCAGGATCAATATCAAAAGAGATGGTTTGTATTCCTTTATCACTGGCAATACGACTAAACATTCCCACGTTCGCGCCAAGATCCCAAATAATCTTGGGATTGATCTTATCTAAGAATTCGGAGACAAGCTGTCGCTTGTGGTGCAGGGCATTTAAAGAATAATTAGTGTCCTTGTAATAGTCAGCCCATTCAGTTCCTTGAGGTTGCCACGCGAGTTTTTTAACAGCAGATTCTAAACTATCAATGAGACCAAGAAGAGATAGACGACCTATCTTATGACCACTTGTATTTACAGTTTTATCAGCAAAGTATTTTTGACTTTTAGCATGAAGGTGAATATGAGAAAGCAAGGAGAATACGAAACGAGTGCGGAATGGGAGAAGTGAACTTGCGAGGTCCAGAGGAACTCCATCTATGTAAACTCGAAATAATTGATTCAGGCGAATATCCTTGTAGCTCATCAGTGCTAGAGGCGCAAGAAAATGGTGGCAGAACTGTCTATAGGCAACCCAGGGCTGTCCCTCACGGTACTTCTCGAAAGAAAGTGTATCAATGAATACAGGTTTGCCTTTTCTAAATTGTATATTGTAAGCACTGCAATCTTTTAGGGACATTCCGAAATCGAGTGATTTTTTCTGAATTTTAAGCGTAATTAAGGCGGCATCCTTTAATTGGCTAAAACACCATTCATATGGATACGATATAAACGGTATCAATTCAGGCTTGATTATCTTGTAAATTTTATCAGACCTTGCCTGCTCAACATCAACTTCATCGTGAGAAATCAATAATTCGCCGTGTACAAGAGTTTCATAAAGACCGGAATTGATCAGGCGATCATAATTTTCTTTGTATATGGTATTTACCTGGCGATAAATCAAGCCGTCTCGAAAAAAGAGAAACCCGCTTGGATCCCGAAAAGAGCTGGAAAGTTTTTTGTCAGTCATCATCTCTTTGTTTTTTTGAAAAAAGACTCGCAAAGAAAGTCTTAATTTTTCTCCAATAAAGCTTAATTGCAAAAGATCCCCCAATCAAGACGGCTATAGCCAGCTGAAAGATGTAACTGCCAGTTCCCGGATCAAGATAGGCATAAGCTTCCTGAGGAAATACAAAACAGAAAAAAGCAAACAAAACAGTTAATGTCATCAAGTGTCTAAAAATATTCATTGCAATTTCTCCTTTTGGATTAGGTAAATCCAGCCAACCAATCTTACCACAACAGCCCTTTCGTCTAATGACTTATTTAGAACTTACCCCCGTCCCCCACTTACTCAAAAACTCCCTGAGAGCATCCTCTAGGGATAAGTTTAGGGTAAAGTTCAGTGGTTGTCAATCTATCATAGCCTAAGAGGGTCTTGAGGGCTCTGGTGGAGATTCCTCTTATGGCTGAGCTTGTTTAAAATTATCCCAAAAAAACACGGCCTAAAAACTGAGTTATTGTCAGAAAGAGGATAGAAGTAAGCAGGATATAGACTACTATCCACAAATAATTCCAGATTCTTTTAACTTTTCCTTTCACATCCTAATTATCCTTACCTCTGGTTTAATTTCTCAAACTAGCTCTGGTAAAGTCTTTCTGACCTTATTTTGCTTTTTCTATCTTCTTCGTCTTATCTCCATTAACAGGAACACACATCAGCTTCCATAAAGAATTATAACTTCTTTTGCGTTTCTTCTCGTTTAAGCTTTTCTCTTTGGCTTCGAGTCTGGCTGAGTTCCTTCTCCAGAGCCGTATCAATATAAGAGATCGTAATGCCTGGAAAAAGGAGAGATTTAGGATTAAAGGATAGCTCAATTACGTTAAGTCCATCGCCCAGCCAGAGAGTCCTCGCCAATTTATTATCTGGCTGGAGCTTTTCCTGAACCGGCTTTCCATACTTTTCCTTCAGGAGCTCATTTAGTATCTGATAAAAGGAGAACTCGCCCGCCCGTCGATATATTTTCACCTGAAATAGTTGATTTTCAAAAAAGTAAAAATTGACAGTTACCTTCTGATCGAGAATCTGATCTTCATAATAAAAGAAGTCCACCAGTTCATCGATGGCACCGGACCAAAAGTCAATCACCGGATGTCCAAGATCAGAAAACTCTTTCTCGGGAAACACTTGGTGAACCTCCTCGGATGACATTTTCCACCTTGTCCCTCCATATCCTTCTATTGGTATTATGGTTAGTTGCATCACCCTGAACTGATATTCACCTGGCCCTCCTAGGGCAACCCGTAGATAATCATCTTCGCGCTCAACTTTTTTTACTCCTCTCGGTTTCATCTTAACTTTACCCTGAGACCAAAATACTAGATCATTTAAACTAACTGTAGGATTACCACTGGCCAATCCAGGAATGAAGACCTCTCCCGTAGTTCCTTCCGGTATGTAAACCTTCAGCCCAAAGGATACCTCATTCTCTGAGTTTTCCTGACTTTCCTGCCAGGTAACGGAGATATCGCCTCGGGGTGTAGGCACCACCCCTCTAGCCCAGGTTAAATCTACCAGATGAGGCTGAATCTGAAAAACCTTGAATCCAGGTGCAATTGGCTGAACGCCCAGGACCTCTGCCGGTAAGAGCATTGTGGGACCGGCGGACCAGCCGTGACATCGGCTTTTACTCCAGTCACCAAAGACTTCCCAGAAAGTAGTAGCTCCTTTTTTCAACATATCTCCCCAACGCTCACGGACAATTTCCATTGCTTTTTGGTATCGGCTGCTGTGAAAAAGAGCTCGCAGAACATAGAACATAAAATAAGGAGATCCGACCTGTACTACGCCTTTATCCTTAGCAAAAATATATGAGTATATTCGATCCTGCTTATCTGCTTCAGCTATATCGTAAAGTACAGCTAGGGAATTGGCATGCTGACTGATCGTCTCGCTAGGGACATCGCCAACACGACAATCTACGTATACACCTATGTCATCCGACCACAGCCGGGAATTGATAGCCGCCTTAACCTCCGTTGCTAGCTGTTGATACTGCACCGCCTCGTCCTTTTCTCCCAACAACTGCGCCATTTGGCCCGTATCAACCAAGGCCTTATAATAAAAACAATTTAAAGTCGTTATCTCCCCACGTTCATCCAGACCAGCCCAATCGATAAATATCCATCCAGGCACATCACTTAACAGACTGTATTGATCTAGGTGACTTTCGAACCAGGCTAAAGCACGTTTTACTCGGGGGTATAACTCCTCCACAAAGTCTCTATCACCGGTATACTGATAGTAGTCCCATAGAGAGATAATCCAGAGAAGACAGTAATCCGGTATTTCACTAGGCCACTTTTTGGGCCATACGCCGCTAGTGATGCCTTTGGGTAGCTGCGATTGGCCAATTAGTCGAAGGGAACGTGCCATTAGTTTAGTATCGCCAAAAGTGTAGTAATTAACCAGAGCTTCCACGCGAGCATCTCCCGTCCACAGAGCTTGCTCCCGAAACGGGCAATCTTCGTAAGCATCCTCCATACATAATTGTAAAGTATAACGTCCTACTTTCCAGATCTGGTTCAGCAACTCATCTGAACAGTTAAATGCACCTCGGTACTCTACCGGATATGTACTGAAGTTTAGTCCAATAGAGTATATCTTAAGGGGTTCTGAAGACTCATTGTGGATGTCCACCTGCACATATCTGAATCCTCGTTTACTGAAGGTTTCCCAGGTTTGCAGATCGCTCCGCATTGTATACCGGTCAACAGCCTTAATCTCCTTACGGTTAGGATTGACTTTGCCATCTTCTAATATTTCGCTATAACCAAAATCTATTACGACGCCCGCCGGTCCCTCTACTTTTAGATGAGGATAGCCTACTACCTCCTTACCAAAATCCAACAGCAAGTAGACATCTTTGCCTGAGGAGTGAATGAGAGCATACCGATCCCCCTTATGTAGCAACGCCTCAATATTTTCCACCCGAGCAGTGTCAAGAGATTCTCTGGTCTCCTCTGCTATAAACTTAGCTATATGACTGACCCCTTGCCATCTATCTTTCGTAGATTGGCATTCTCCAACCGCTAAAACAGCTTTGGGCAGAACAAATTTTTCCAGGAGCATAGGTATATCCCGAGGCACTAAGCTAGTCCAGGGAGCCATAGGTGGTCTACCAATAACCGTGGCGGAAGCCCATTTAGAATCATCAAAGTCTTTCTCTGTCCAATTTTCTGGAGCTAGTCGGGCATCATATATTTCCTGAAATCCTAAAGATCCATTAAGTCGAGGAGCATCTTTGTGCCAGGCATTAGAGGGCAATACCCGCCAGGTATCATCAGATAGAATAGTCAAGCTATCCCCGTTGGTAAGCATTACTTCACCTTGAAATAAAAAAGCCCCTCTTCCCGGGATATAGCTGGCAGTGCCAACACCATAATGATGGATCAGTGCTGCCAAAACATTTTTACCCGGATGCAGATGGGAACTTACCTCATATGTGTCGTAGCTTTGCCAACGCGGATCGGAACGTGCTGGCCCTCGACCTATTGACCTGCCGTTAATGAATAACTGATAACGGCTATCAGCGGTACAGTTTACCTCAGCTCTTTCTACTGGACCAGGGATCTCTACTTCTTTTCTGGCATACAAATAGAAGTTGCGAGGGCTACTCTGGCCTTTATACCAGATCCAATTTGCTTGCCACCTTATAGTTTCTTTCTGTCTTTCTGCCTGGGCAAGGCTAGAACTTAGCAGCAGGACCAACACCATGATTAACATGGTGAGTCTGTGCAAGGACCTTTTCGTGCCAACAAGATTCTGGGCATCGGTGAGCTTAATCCTTCCTCTCTCTTTTTGTCCAGTTTGTTTTATTTTCCTCATTATGTTCACTTCTCAGATTCTTCTAATTCGCTTACTCAGACTTCACCAGATAACTGTGTTATATAATAAAGCTATGAGCTTGTTTAAAATTATCCCAAAAAAACACCGCCTAAAAACTGAGTTATTGTCAGAAAGAGGATAGAAGTAAGCAGGATATAGACTACTATCCACAAAATATTAAAAAACCCAATTATTATCGAAATAGGAATAAGAATTAATATCATTGTCTTATGAGAGTTGTTAGCCTTAGTAAACAGCCACAACCCCAAAATAACTTGAAATATACCAAGTCCGTAACAAATAAGTTTGGCAGCTAATGGCACAGAACCACCAGAAGTAACAACAAAATGATGAGGAATGATAAAAGCTACTATCCCTGAAGAAAAAAGTATAGAAGTAAATAGTATATAGACCACTATCCAGAAATAATTCCAGATTATTTTAATTTTTCCTCTCATATCCCAATCATCTCTACCCCTAGCTTAATTTTTCGAAATAGCTCTGGTAAAGCCTTTCTGACCTTATTTCGCTTTGAGGTTAAAACTAAATGTTAGGCACTTTCCCAATTTCAGGCTTTTTATAAATCTAGTCTCAGAGGTACAGAGACATAGGAAGGCTAATTTACAATTTTCTTTTTGCTGCTTCCAGTTTCTCTAGCTCTTCGTAAAATCGCACCATCTCAATTATATGGGCAGCCAATCCCTGACTGTAGCAGACAATTACCGGGGGACGGAAAGGATCATCGCTGACGCTCAATTGAATAGTATTGCCACTAATATCCTGCCACTGAGCACCCCCTAGAGTGCCCTTTTTTACGTATGGCTTAATTGGCTTTCCGTATTTGGCCGTCAAATCCTTCAGTAACTCGCCTAAGAAACGATACTGGTATCCACCAGCCCCCCAGAAATCCAACCTCACCTGGAAAAGGCGGTTGGTGAAGAAATAGAAGGTAATCAGAGCTACCTGATTAAATAATCGATGCTGATGGTGAAAAGAGCGTATTAATTTATCTACCGGAGCGATTATAACACCGGCCCGGTAGTGCTCCAGAGGAGAAAAATCTCCGTTAGCAACAATACTTTTCACGTGTTCGGGAGACATTCCCCATAGGGCCCCTTCATATCCATCTATAGGAGAAGCCGAAGCCAACGATGCCCATCCTCCAAAAAAGATCAAAAAAAGAACCAGTATCTTCCATTCTTTTAAGTTAATTTTCTCGAGAATCATATGTTTTTCTCCACTTTCTATTTTCTTCGTCTTATTTGTATCAAAGTAACACAATTCAGCTTCCATAAAGTATTAAAGCTTCTTTTGCGTTTCTTCTCGTTTGAGTTTTTCTCTTTGGCTTCGAGTCTGGCTAAGTTCCTTCTCCAGAGCCGTATCAATATAAGAAACCGCAATGCCTGGAAAAAGCAGAGACTTAGGATCAAAAGATAGCTCAATTACGTTAAGTTCATCACCCAGCCAGAGAGTCATCGCCAACTTATTATTTAACTGGCCCTTCTCCTGAACAGGCTTTCCATACTTTTCCTTCAGGAGTTCATTTAGTATCTGATAAAAAGAAAATTCTCCCGCCCGTCGATATACTTTTACCTGAAATAGTTGATTTTTAAAAAAGTAAAAATTGACAGTTACCTTTTGATCGAGAATCTGGTCCTCAAAATAAAAGAAATCAACCAGTTCATCGGTGGCGCCTGACCAAAAGTCAATCACCGGATGTCCAAGATCAGAAAACTCTTCCTTGGGAAAGACATCCCTTACCCACTTGGGAGACATTTCCCACTTCGCCAGACGGTAACCCTTAATATGGACTCTTTCTCTTTGTAGTTCGCGGGCTGCTCCAAGGACGCTCAATCCTCTTTCTTCAGCAATAATTTCAAGAGTCAGTCGTTCAATCTTGTTTGTGGCTTGCTGGTCCTCCTTAGCAAGATCAAGGCTCAGAGCTTCCTGGCATCGATAGATTTCTTCAGGAAAGACTTGGGCCCTCTCATAGAGAAGACGAAGGTTATGCTTTATCTCATCCTCAGTTGCATTCTCTTCCAAACCATTTCTTACCAATGCATACGCTTTTACATAGGTATTTTTGATGGTTTGAAGGTGAGATTTCCATTCCTGTGACCAAGCTGGACCCCCATATTCTAAAAGTAATATTAGAATTAGGTAAACCATGATCTTTTTCATTTTATCCTTCTTTGATTGAGAAATATGGGGAGTTTTGGTAAAGGATGTCCCACCTTTACATAACTTAGCTTTTTTTCAGATTTATCTTTAGCAATATTATCACCACCCAATAGCTTTGTCAAAAGCCAAAATAGTTAGAGCGACTGCTTGACTTTTTCAAGACTAGATGCTATTCTGTACTTGATTACACAGAGGAATCTGAGGAATTCAGATAATTGACAATCCGCGGCTATGAAAGAAAAGGAGATAAAACCGATGAAAAAAGGTCTATGGGTAAAAGGAGTGGTTCTCTCGATCATTATGGTGGTAATGCTGACAGGGAGTGGGATCGGCGAAGAGGGAAATTATGAGAAAATCTTAAAACTCAAAGATGAGATCGTCAAGATTCAGAATCAAGGGGAACTCGGATTCAGAAACTTTACTCTCTGTTCCAAAATAATCACCTTCGGGCACTACGTTGCCTTGCCGGAGCCAAAGGTAAAAGTAGGTACTGAAGAAGTGCTCGTTTATACTGAGCCAGCTAATTACTTTACCAACACTCAGGGGGAAAGATATGAGATATGGCTTACACTCGATATGATTGTTCTTGACGAGAATGGCGAAGTGCTGTTGGAGAAGACCGATGCCCTGTCGGCGCACTTTAACACCGCAACCCCCATACTTGATATCTTCTTTCCCCTCACTATCTATTTGAACGCAGTTCCAGTTGGTAAATACACCTTTAAAGTGGTGCTTCACGACGTGTTGAGAGATACCGAGGCTAATAAAACGGTTGATTTTGAGATAGTTGAGTAGATTCTGCTCTACATTTTTTCAAAAATTTCTTTGGATTGCTATCAAGTGAGATATCGAAAAAAGGGGGGAGCAGGCCCGACTTGCTCGAGCGAAGCGAGAGTCAGCTTTACCGATCGGGCCGTTGAGAGGGGTATTCCGAAGGAATCGGCGAAGCCCTATTTCCACCCTCAAATATCTTAATGTTATTGATTGCCATAATTGTACCTTTCTTTGTTGCCTGGTGGGTAGCCTCTGATGCTAAGAAAAGAGGCTATACTCAGGGTCAAATTATCGGATGGTTCCTGGGAGTCTGGTTCCTTCTTATCGTATTTTTGCCCCTTTATCTTATCCTGAGATCCAGATCAGCCAAACCTACCAGACCAGCCACGGGACCCGGGGTATGCCCCTATTGTGGTAATCTTTTCCAGGGTAAAGTTACCTATTGTCCTTACTGTGGGCAGAAACTTGAAGATGACAGCTTATAAGAAAGGAGTCAAAAGATCCTTTGAAGGGGAAGTGGAGTCTGGGAGTATCTATACTTTTTATATCCTTGATAGTGGGAATTCTCTTCCGAATGAGCCCGGCTACTATATTAAAAAATATTTTTTTAGCCTCGATTCACCCCACCACTTTACAACTATTAGCTCTAATTATATTGGTTATCTTTTTGGGAAACCTCATGAAAGAGAGGGGAAATTTAGAAAATATAGTTTCCTCTCTTGAAGCCATAATCAGGAATCGCCGCCTAGGGTCCATCATTCCACCTGCTTTTATGGGACTTCTGCCCATGCCTGCCGGAGCACTTTTCTCCGCTCCCATGGTGGAGGAATTTGGTAGGAAAATGGGGGTGAGTTCAGAGAATAAGACTCTTCTAAACTATTGGTTCCGTCATATATGGGAGTATATATGGCCTCTTTATCCAGGATTAATTCTAGCGGCAGCACTTCTCAACGTTAAGGTTAGAGATATTATCCTGGCCCAGTATCCTTTAACCCTGGCCGCTATTGCCGCAGGCTTTATCTTCTGCATGCAAAAGGGCTCCTACCCACCGTCCTCCCGGCGTATTAAGCCTCAAAAGAAAACCAAGTTTACTAAGGAGATTCGGGCTCTTGTCTTCAATACCTGGCCAATTCTGGCCATAATTCTTCTAGTTCTGATTTTCAAGGTAAAACTGCTTCTAGCCATCCTAACCATCGTATTAATCGTTCTTGCCTCCTCCAAAATGAGAGGACATAAAATATTTTTATCTTTCAAAAAAAGTCTTTCTTTATCCATGATTCTTTTGATAATTTCCGTTATGGTCTTCAAAAGAATGTTCGAGGTTTCCGGCGCATTTTTGGTAATTTCTACCATTTTTAGTGATTGGGGGGTATCTCCTTTAATTATTTTGTTCTTTGCTCCTTTTCTAGCCGGTCTTTTAACAGGAATTACCTCTGCTTTCGTGGGAATAGCATTCCCTATACTTTTGCCTTTAATGATTAGGAGCCAACCGAACCTGACCTACGCCATGCTTGCCTATGCCGGTGGATTTGCCGGAGTTCTTCTCTCTCCATTTCATCTCTGTCTTATCGTTACCAGAGAATACTTCAAGGCAGATCTCAGAAAATTATATAAACTACTATTCCTTCCGGTCACCTTCGTCGTCCTGGTGGCCCTCCTAATCGTAGGGTTAAAAGGGTTTTGATTGCCGTAAATATTGATGGATCCCCTGGGCCGCTCTTTTTCCTGCTCCCATGGCAGAAATAACTGTAGCAGCCCCGGTAACAATATCTCCTCCAGCAAAAACCTGAGGAATGCTGGTCTGGCCATTCTCTTCGTTTACCCCAATGTATCCCCAACGATTTAATCTTAACCCAGGGGTTCCCTGAGTCAAAAGAGGATTGGCTCCTTGACCAATGGCCACCACTACCGTCTCTAAATCAAGATTAAATTCAGACCCTTTTATAGGTATAGGTCTTCTCCTCCCACTTTCATCAGGCTCGCCCAGTCTCATTCTTAGACACCGCATCCCAGCAAGACGCTTCTTTTCATCTCCTAAAAAAGCTACCGGAATGGTCAAAAGGTGAAATTTTACACCTTCTTCCTCGGCATTCTTTATTTCCTCCTCGCGGGCTGGCATCTCCTTTCTTGATCGGCGGTAGATTACATAAACCTGCTCTGCTCCCAGTCTCAAAGCCACACGGGCTGAATCCATGGCCACATTGCCTCCGCCTATTACTCCAACTTTTCGACCAATTTTAATGGGAGTATCATAGGAAGGAAATTGATAAGCCTTCATCAGATTAACCCGAGTAAGAAATTCGCTGGCCGAATAAACGCCATCTAAGTTTTCCCCAGGAATGCGTAAAAAATGAGGAAGCCCAGCTCCGATTCCTACAAAAACTGCAGAAAATTCATCTTTTAAGAGGTCCTCAATGGTTAGAGTCTTTCCAACTAACACATTAGGACAGATCTTCACCCCTAATTTCTCAATATTCCTTATCTCAATTT
>Ga0307430_1000515_pt1 | contig 33240 bp, 22 predicted proteins | sample SalMarWE160130MG_FD_202159 | JGI IMG/M metagenome (GOLD analysis project Ga0307430, IMG submission 202159) | Salt marsh sediment microbial communities from the Plum Island Ecosystem LTER, Massachusetts, United States - WE1603-130 | ecosystem: Environmental > Aquatic > Marine > Intertidal zone >...
GCTGTTAATAATGTAAAGCCAATGGTTGAGGTACGACCTAAAAGAATAGGCGGACAGACTTATCAGGTTCCGATGGAAGTGAGACCCGGTAGAAAACTTTCACTTGGTATCAAGTGGTTGGTAAAGGCCGCGAGGAGTAGGGGAGAATATTTGATGAAAGATAGGCTCTGTAACGAGCTTATCGCAGCCTCCAGAAAAGAAGGTTCAGCATACAAGAAAAAAGAAGATACTCATAGGATGGCGGAAGCCAACAAGGCTTTTGCTCATTTCGGTTGGTAACGCGCTTATATTTATATTAATCGTTTAGGAATTTTTAATGCCGCAAAATCCTGATTCAAATAAAAGGGTTAATATCCCTGATATAAGAAATATTGGAATAATAGCTCATATAGATGCGGGTAAAACCACTCTAACTGAGAGAATTCTTTTTTATAGTGGGCGAGTTCATCGGATAGGAGAGGTCGATGACGGCTCTACTGTTATGGATTATATGGATCAGGAGAAGGAACGTGGTATTACTATTACTTCCGCTGCTACTACTATTCTTTGGAAAGGGAAAAGGGTAAATATAATAGATACACCCGGACATGTTGATTTTACGGTAGAAGTTGAAAGAAGCCTAAGAGTTCTTGATGGTGGAGTAGTTATATTTAGTGGTGTAGAAGGGGTAGAAGCGCAATCCGAAACTGTCTGGCGGCAAGCAGATAGATATCATCTTCCAAGAATTACATATATAAATAAGTTAGATAGAAAAGGGTCGGATTTTTTTCGAACTGTGGAAATGATGCAAGATAGACTTAAAGTAACGCCTTTAATCCTTGATTTGCCTCTTTTTTTAGAAGAGAAAGTTAAAGGTGTGATTGATATTGTGGATATGAAGGCCTGGGTGTGGGAAGATGAAAAAGGTCTTGTTTTTAAAGAAGTACCGATCCCGGAAGAATATTCCGATTTAGCTAAAAAATATAGGAAGGAACTCCTTGATAGAGTGAGTCTCTATGATGATGAGGTTGTGGAAAAATTTCTTAAAGAAGAAGAAATAGAACCTGCTATTTTAAAAAGAGCAATCAGGAAAGGTACTATTAGAGCTGACTTTTTCCCGGTTGTTGGCGGTACTGCTCTAAGGAATATTGGAGTACAAAAAGTCATGAATGCCATTGTGGATTATCTGCCTTCTCCTCTGGATGTTCCTCCTGCCGAGGGTAAAAATCCAAAAACCGGTGAAAAAGAAGTGAGAAAGAACGATCCCGGGGAGCCTTTTAGCGGGCTTGTTTTTAAGATAATATCAGATCCTCATGGCAAATTATGTTTTGTGAGAATTTATTCGGGAAAAGTTAAGAAAGGAGACACGATATTAAACGTTAATTCGAATAAATCGGAGAGACTTTCTAAAATTATTCTTGTACATGCTAATAAGAGAAAAGAAGTAGATTCTGTTGAAGCGGGAGAAATAGCAGCTTTTATTGGACTTTCAGAAGTCTCAACAGGGCATACGTTGACTGATCCTAAAAGGCCGGTTCTTTTTGAGCCTCCGGAGTTGCCGGAACCCGTAATTTTTACCAGTGTTTCTCCGAAGACTATTGCCGATCAGCAGAAGCTTATTTTTGCTTTGAATAAAATTCATGAGGAAGATCCTACTTTTATGGTTAAGCAGGATCCTGATACCGGTGAAACTTTAATTTACGGTATGGGAGAACTGCATCTTGAGGTTATTATGGAACGACTTAAAAGAGAATCCAAAGTTGAAACAAGAGTAAGAACCCCCAGGGTTTCTTATAAGGAAAGCATAACCCAGAATGCGACCGCTGAAGGGAAATTCATAAAGCAAAGTGGTGGCAAAGGGCAGTATGGTCATGTTGTATTAACTTTGGAACCGAGTGAAGAATTTGAATTTATAAATAAAGCTAAGGTAAGTGAGGTGCCAAAGGAATTTTTGAGAGCAATTGAGGAAGGTATACGGGAGGCAATGTATTCGGGAAGCCTTGGTGGATTTGAGGTTTTAGGGGGGAAAGTCACTTTGACAGGTGGTTCTTGTCATGAAGTGGATTCTTCCGATATTGCATATAAAATAGCTGCCTCAAGGGCTTTTAAGAGCGCATATAAGAAAGCAAATTCTGTACTTTTAGAACCGATTATGGAAATAGAAATCACAGTGCCAAATGAATATTTCGGAACGATTTTAGATGACGTTAACTCAAGAAGAGGTGAAGTAAAACACGTTGACCATGTAGTTGATCTTGCTATAATTGAAGCTCTTGTACCTCTTGCAAATCTATTTGGTTACGCAACTGCCCTGCGCTCTCTTACTGGTGGAAGAGGTGTTCATTTTATGCAGTTTCATAAATATCAGCAGATTCCCGAAAAAGTTATGCAGAAGGAACTTGATGCTATAAGAGGATATTAGCGGCAAAGCCGCACCCCACACCACCGAATAATTAGCCACAGATTAACACAGATATAAAAAAAAAAATTCTCACACAGAGACACGGAGACACAGAGAAAAAAAACAGAAAGTTATTTTTTGTTTAAAACCCATCCCAACCCCAAAAAAATTAATTGAACCACAAAGAACACAAAGATGCACAACATGAAGAAGCCGCTAAAATGTAAAAATCAAATATCAAATTGTAAAATTACAAATAAAAATTCAAAAATTAATTTAAAAAAATTTACCACAGAGTGCACAGAGAAAAATAAAATTCACAGAGAACACAGAGAAAAAAGAATTTTGTTGTTTTAACTTTCTAACTTCCCAACCTCCTAACTTTCTAACAATAATATAGCCACGGATTTACACGGATGAACACAACAGTTCTTAGTGTCTTATTGTAAATTGTAAGTTGAAAATTGCAAATTGTAAATTTAAAGACAAAGAGAAACAACAAATCACACAAATAGCACGAATATTTTTCTTTATTTGTCAATCATTGAGGTTTGAATCCAAGTATTTTTTGATTAACGATGTGGGATAATCTTTTGTTTTTGATAGATGTCGTATTTTATCCTAGGAGGTCTGACGGTGGAAAATAATCAGGATTAAATCCCTCTCCAAAGTGTTTATCTCTTGATTTTCTAAGCGTCATAAATTTTTCTAGCCCAGGGTAAGGGTATTCTGTTCTCTCTTCGTTTCTATATTCGACGCGCATTGTTACAACTGTAAGATCCATGTATGGTCCAGATGAGACTAATAAAGAGCCTTCCTTTAATCTAAAGGAAGGTGATATGGATTTTCGCGCTTGATCGCATAAATAGTTGGCAACTCGTGTTAGTTCAAGCATTAAATCTTCAACCAAATCAACGTGATAGTCGTATTTTTGAGACAGTTCATGGTATCTCTTATTGTCGTGTTCTTGAATCTTGTAGAATTTTTCCGTTAAGAACCACTCACCAGTTTGAATCATATATTTGCTGAAAGTATTAAAAAGATCGCTGAGTACCAATCTAAAATTAGTGAAAGATGATTCTAGCTCTTTGTATCTATGCGGCCAAATCCTTGATAAAATGTATTCTATCAGTTTTTGTAATTGTTTGTAAGTTAATGTTAACATCTTAGGCTGACCACTTCCAAGTACAAATGAACTCCAATTATTCCATGTGTTCAGGTTGCATAACTGGCCCCATTTTTCTATGTATGTCGCGTAGATTTCGTCATCTAGCTGTTTTTTCTCGTCATATTCAGCAGTTTTTTTGAACCATTCGATATGATTGTTTTTAATTTCGTGTAATCGTTCAACCGTGTATTCGTTTTCTTGGTCATCGACAATCTTATGGTGATTTCTACAGAGAAGAATGAGATTATTATATTTATCTCTCTTTTCTGGGGACAGAGGGGATTTTCCCCTTGGATCATTCGGTTCACGAGCAACGATATGGGCTTCCTCTCCAATAAGAGATGGATCGTCCGTTTCGGTTTCATCTACTACAAGCAACTTCCGACAGTTTGGTATTGAGCATCTTCCCCCGGAACGCCCCCATAACATCTTATGTGTTTTGAGTGATATTCCCATTATTTACTCTGGCGAATATGATAGTTATAGTCTGAAACATAATAGAGACTATGGGGATTACGCTTGAAATTGTGACATATTATTATTTTCCTCTCTGCATTTCAGAAATGGCTCTTGATTGCCTTGGTCTGATCTTGTTGACTTTCCATGTATTCTAACAACTGATTATTATAATTCAGGTAAAGACAGAGATTTAATTATTTTCTTTGCAAGTCTATCGGGAATTTCTGTATGGCGAGGAACGGCTTCGATATGTCCGGTATGAGGATTGCACCATAAAGAATGAGACCGTCCTTCACGCTTTAAATAACATCCGTCACGACGCAAATGTTTTAACAATTTGCTTCGTTTCATTCTAATATAATTTTTTCTTTTATAGCACTTTTGGGAAGACCTCGCATAACATCTCTTCTTCGATCTTCCAATATGAGATGGACCGCGTCCGCGAGACTTTTAAGGCATTCTTCTTTTGTAAGCCCTTGTCCATTGGCACCCGGAATTTCAGGAGAATAAGCTATAAACCATTCACCATCTTTTTCTATTACTGCATTGAATTCATTATGCATATTAAACCTCCAATCGCTTTTTATTAATTATAATAGAATTTATTGATGAAAGCAAGAGTATCTGTGTATATTTCATTTACTCTCCAAAGGTAAGAATTCTACGGTGTCGGCTAATAATGAAGGTATTACCAGTTCGTTTTTCCAAATGTTGAAATAGATATCCGCGGGTCCATGGTGTACACTCGATACTAATTCGGGTTCTTTTTTAAAGGAGTTGTCATATTTATAAATTTTACCTTCCTTTGTGTATCCGGATTCAAAACTACCCGGGCCCCATTCCGAAACATAACAGTTTCCTTCGTCGTCAAGAGTTATTCCGTCGAGATTGGTAAATTCTGTTGTTATAAGTGTTGAAATCGTTGAATCTTCAAGACTTATCTCGTCTATCGTAGCTTTTTCCACAAAATAACATACTAAAAGCCTGTTATTTAATTTATCATACGTAATTCCATTTGGACCGCCATGTGTTTTCATAAACGGCGAATAAGTTTTAGATGCAATATTGATTCTAAAGACTGTACCGGTATTGCTGCCTGTTACGTATAAAAATCCCGAATCGTCGACAGTAATATCATTCAAAAACGATGCTTCTTTTATTTGAATTTCTAATTTGGTGCTTCCGTCTGTAATATCGAATCCTCTTATTGTTTTCGGGTTATCTACGACATATAGTATATTTTCATATATTAACATCCCGAGTAATTTTGATAATCCCTTTTTAAAGTAGGTTTTTCCTCCGGTTGAATCTATTTGAATAATGTTTCCGTCTCCGAAATTTGAAACGAAATATCGTTTTGCTAAAGCGTCGAATACTGCACTTTCAGGCATTTTAAATTCTTGTGAATAAGATAAGTTGGAAATTATAAGGGTCGCAAATAATATAAATATGTTGAATTTCATGTTTTACTTTTACCTTTTGTTATCATAAAAAATACTAACCATTTCGCATTTATTTTTAACTCCATATACATCTATTATCATTGTAATAGAAATCCAGCCTCTGTCAAGTTGAAAAACACTTAGTGTCTCCGTGGCTCTGTGCGTTTTTTTTCTCTGTGTTCTTTGTGGTTAATTAAATATAATAAATAGGGTGTGTGGGCTTTGTGATCTTTGTGCACTTTGTGGTTCAATTGTTTTTTTGTGTTGTGGGGTGGGTTTTATTTTGACTTATGACTCATGACTAGTGACGTATGACTTTTTCTATATTCTCTGTGGCTAATTATGCGAAAAGGTGTTGACTTTTCTTGATTACAGCATAATATAGGAATGAAAAATAGAAGCGAAAATTTAAGAAAAACAATAAAATTAGAACTCTCGGAAACCACTTCAAATTAAAGCTTAAAGAGTGGGTAGAGGGGTATTTATGTTTTTTAAGGAGTAACAATAAAACTATGGATTGTACGTATATAGAGAATATTGCAGAATTTGTAGATAAGCAGGTAGAAATCCGAGGATGGGTCTATAATAAAAGATCCAGCGGAAAGATACGATTTCTTATGGTGAGAGACGGTACGGGCATAATTCAAGGTGTTGCAACCGAGCAAGATACTGATCCGGAGAGTTTTTCTATTATGGAGAATTTGAATCAGGAAAGTTCTGTGATTGTCAGGGGAAAGGTTAGAGAAGATAAAAGAGCTCCCATCGGTTATGAACTTTCTATAGGTTCAGTTGAACTCGTCGGAAACAGTGAAGATTACCCTATTACTCCTAAATCTCATGGTACCGATTTTTTGCTTGGTAACAGACATATCTGGATTCGTTCCAGTCAGCAATGGGCTATTTTACGTATAAGAGCGGAAGTGGTTAAAGCGGTTGAAGATTATTTATGGGAAAAAGGTTTCCTGCGGTTTGATGCGCCTATTTTTACACCTTCTGCCTGTGAAGGAACGACAACTCTTTTTGAAGTTGATTATTTTGGTACGCCTGTTTATTTATCTCAGAGTGGGCAGCTTTATTGTGAGGCGACTGCTGCTGCATTTGGAAAGGTATATTGTTTTGGTCCGGCGTTCAGAGCTGAAAAATCAAAAACTCGTCGCCATTTGACTGAATTCTGGCAGGTGGAACCGGAGATTGCGTATGCTCATATGGATGATTCTATAGAGCTTGCAAGCGGAATGATCGAATATGTAATCAAGAGAGTTTTAAATAATAGAAAAAGGGAATTAGAAGTTCTAGAAAGGGATGTATCCTTTCTTAAGGCTATAAAGACTCCTTTTCCCAGAATAAGGTATGAGGATGCGGTAAAGAAAGTTAACGAATTAGGTGAGACAATGGATGTTGGTGAAGATTTTGGAGCTCCCCAGGAGACTGTTCTTGGAAAGAATTATGATTCTCCATTAATAGTGACACATTTTCCAAGAGAGATTAAAGCTTTCTATATGCGAAAAGAACCCGGAAATGAGGAGGCAACTCTTTCCTTTGATATTCTTGCTCCCGAAGGATACGGGGAGATTGTGGGAGGTGGAGAAAGGGAGTTTGAAGAGGAGATATTAAAGAAGGAGATAAAGGAAAGAGAGCTACCAGAGGACGCTTTTAAGTGGTATCTTGATTTAAGGAAATATGGGTCTGTTCCGCACGCCGGTTTTGGACTTGGAATAGAGCGGACTGTTGCCTGGCTTTGCGGAATCAGTCATATCCGGCAAACAATACCTTTTCCCAGGACTCTGGGAAGAGCATATCCTTAATCTAAAGGAGGGTTTATGTTTTTTTTATCCTTTTTACTTTTTTCGGCTATTCACATTGAGGGGCAAGATTATGTTAAGATATATAGAAGTTCACAAGAGATAGATCTTTTCTTTCTTGAGAAAGGCTTTTTTAACCCTGCCGGCGGGTTCGGCATTATCGGTGCCGGATTAAATCCTGCTGCTCTTGGAAAATCCCCTGATGTGCAGTTTTTTACTGCTTTTTCCCTTGCGGGAATAAGCGCGACCGATGTTGATACCTTTTCCTTTGACGTTAGTGGTGATGAAGATACGGTGAGTAATAGTGGTCTTGTTGACCCTGGAAGCCGATTGTATGGGCAATATCATGCTTTGGGGGGGGTTAATTTTATTGGTTTTTCGAAAAGAATTGGAATGTTTGGTGTGGGAATTTCTTACGGATCCGGTTATAAATTAGGCGTTGAAGCCAGTTTAAGTGGAAGTATTTATGGTGATATACGGGCTGACGAAGTTTTCGAGTTTACTCATGATGATTTCTCTGAGATACCCGATGGGGATACAGTCAGGGTAAATCCATTATTTAAAGGAGCAGTTACTCTGGATAATTCGGTTCCCCTAAGAGTAGAATATTCCGATATTCCGATGTTTCTCGGGGCTGGACTTAATGTTGGCCCTCTGGGTTTTGGTGCGGGTCTTAAATTTCAGAATTGCAGAATTCTGGGAGAAGGAGCATTCTCAACCCATATTGATAGTTTGGTGATAGAGGTTAGAGATACAAATGTTTTTGACAGTGATGGAGATGAATGGCTAATTAGGAATTTTTCGGCCGCGTTAAACTTTGATGAAGATCTTGTGACCGGAGAAATTTTTTCTTCAGGGTTATCAACCATGCACCCGGTTTTTTGTATTGGGTCAATTATTGATTTTCCGGGGATGAAAATTTCATGGGGATTTGATTTTGGTGGAAATTACGACCTCGTGGGCGATTATAGTTGGGACTTTTCCTGGATTTCCGATATTGATTCCTTTACTGTTGACACAACAACTTATATGAATAATATTAGCGATTCGTTGATATCGGGTAGAGCTATAATTACGATTGACAGTGCGACTTGGGACAGTGATGCGGAATCTGAAAGTGATTATATTATGAGTTTTAGCGGTTCCAGTTTCAATTTTGGGTTTATAATCGATCCCATAAACCTGGGAATTACAGGTAAACTTTCGTTCCCTGCCGATTATTCTTTGAGTGAAGTTGGACTATATACATATACCCCAATACCTGTTCCCGTTGTTGATGCCCGAATAGGTCTTGCTGCAAGTGTTCTCATCCTCAGCGGTAGGGAAGTAGATTGGGACTGGGTGTGGATTCCTTCCGCAACTTTAGGGTTGTCTTTAAGTTATGAAAGAGATAATTTGAAGTTTTATCTGCCTGTTAAGTACGATGTATCCCATATTGCTACAGCAGTTCTAAATAACTTTTTAGGTGATAATGATGGAGATAGAGATGCCGTTTTTGATATGCGCAGCAGTGCAAATGTATGGGATAATCTGGCATTTGGTTTTGGTTTTAGTATTGAAATGTAAAAATGTTTAAAAGGAGGGTTTTTAAATGGCAGTTCGAGTTGGTGTAAACGGTTTTGGTAGAATTGGAAGATGTATTCTAAGAGAAGTTATAAATAGAAACGATATAGAAATTGTTGGTATAAATGACATTGCGGATCTTAATAATCTTGCATATCTCTTTAAGTATGATTCTGTTCACAGAAGATTTGATGGCGATGTTAAAGTAGATGGTAATTCTCTTGTCGTTAATGGTAAGAAAGTTCCTTTTACGCAAGAGAGAGAACCCGAAGAACTTCCGTGGGGGAGTCTTGGAGCAGATATTGTTTTTGAAGCTACGGGTCTTTTCAGAACAAAAGATATGGCAACTAAACATTTAAAGGCGGGAGCTAAAAAAGTCATAGTCTCTGCGCCGTTTAAGGGAGATGATGCAGGTTTTACAATTGTTTATGGGGTTAACCATGATCAATATGATCCGGAAAAACATGATATTGTTTCTAATGCTTCGTGTACAACAAACTGTTTTTCTCCTGTAGTGAAAGTTCTTAATGAAACATTTGGTATAGAACAGGGTCTCATGACTACAGCTCATGCATATACTTCTTCTCAGAAAGTGCTTGATTTACCTGCAAAAGATTGGAGAAGAGGTAGGGCGGCTTCGCTTTCAATTATTCCGACGACAACCGGTGCTGCAATTGCTACCACGAAAGTTTTTCCTGAGTTGAAGGGAAAATTGGATGCGATCGCTCTTCGTGCACCTGTGCCCGATGGCGCAGTCGTAGATTTTGTTTGTAAAGTAAGTAAGGAAGCTTCGGTTGATTCCGTAAATGCGGCTTTCAAGAAATATGCCGATGGTGAGCTTAAGGGAGTTCTTGAATATTCCAAGGATCCTGTAGTGTCTATGGATATTATAGGTAATCCTCATTCTTCCATTTTCGATCCTGAGTTTACCAAGGTTATCGGGGGAACACTCGTTAAGGTTCTTTCCTGGTATGATAACGAATGGGGATTTTCTATGAGAATGATAGACGTAGCTCTTATGATGGGAAAATCTCTATGAAGAAAGTTCCTTTTATTAAGGATCTTAACGTAAAGGGCAAGAAAGTTCTTTGCCGTTTTGATTTTAATGTGCCTCTTTCGAAAGGAAAGATAGAAGATGATAATAGGCTTAGAGCGAGTTTGCCGACTATTCGTTATTTGATGGAAAATGGTGCAGCTATTATTATGATGTCGCACTTAGGGAGACCTGGTGGGCAAGCAGTTGAGAAGTTTTCACTTCGTCCTGTAGCCCAGCGCCTTTCCGAACTTTTAAATACAAAAGTTCAGTTTTCGGAAAAGACTGTGGGACCCCTAGTTGAAGAAAAAGTCAAGACTCTTACGGCAGGAGATTTATTGCTGCTTGAGAACACCAGGTTTTATCCCGAAGAAGAGAAAAATGATAAAGAATTTTCTAGGCTTCTTTCGAATCTCGGAGATGTTTATGTGAACGATGCTTTTGCTACTGCTCATAGGGCGCATGCTTCGACTTATGGTGTCGCCGAGTTTATTCAAGATAAAGCTGTGGGTTTTTTAATGATGAAAGAAATTGAACAGCTTTCGAAACTCTTGGAAAAGCCGGAATCGCCGTTTACGGTTGTTCTTGGCGGCTTAAAACTGAAGACAAAAATACCGGTAATTAAAGGTCTTGCTCCTATTGCGGATGATATTTTGATTGGCGGAGCGATGTCCTTTAGCTTTATTCATATAAAAGGCGGAAATGTAGGTGGTTCTATTCTTGAAGAGAGTTTGTTTGATAAAGTTAAAGAGGCGATTTCGGAACTTGAGCAATATGGAAAGAATCTTAACTTGCCGGATGATATGGTAGTTATAGATCATGTGGAAAAGATTGATGGTTTTGCCGAATGGTCTGTTGTACCTTCTTTCGAGATTCCGGATGGAAAGATGGGTGTAGATATCGGTCCCCGGACCGTTGCGAAGTATAAAGAGATAATCTCAAACTCAAAAACTTTATTCTGGAATGGTCCTGTGGGAGTTTTTGAAGTGCCTCCATTTGATAAGGGAACGTGGGAAATTGCGCGAGAAATTGGAGCATTAACAAAAAAAGGAGCATTTACTGTGGTTGGCGGTGGAGATACTGATAAAGTTTTTGAAGATTCCGATATTTCGGTAAGCCATCTTTCTACAGGAGGCGGCGCATCGCTTGAGTTTATTTCAGGCAAAGAGTTGCCGGCTTTCAAAATAATGTAGAGGAGGTTTTGATGAGAAAGTTGATTATCGGTGGTAACTGGAAAATGAATAAGGGTGTGGAAGAGACAGCTCAATTTGCAAGTAGCATTAAGGAGAAGAAAGTCTCAACAGAAGGTGTTGATGTATTCATTGCCCCTCCTTTTACTTCTCTTGTAGAGGCAAAGAAAAGTTTTGAGGGAACCGGAATATCAGTTGGAGCCCAAAATCTTTTCTGGGAAGATGAAGGTGCCTATACAGGAGAAATTTCATCTGTTTTTCTTAAAGAGCTTGGCGTAGAGTGGGTAATAATAGGTCACTCTGAGAGAAGAACCTATTTTGGCGAAACGAATGCTGGAGTCAGAAAGAAAGTCGAGAAAGCCTTGCAAAAGCATCTGAAAGTAGTTATATGTATAGGTGAAACCGAAGAGGAAAGAGAAGCAGGTAAAGCAAAAGAAGTCGTAGATAAGCAAATAGAAGAAGGACTCTTAGGTGTTGACTATGACGATTGTGATCTTGCTGTTGCTTATGAACCTGTCTGGGCGATTGGGACTGGTAAAACCCCTCATCCGGAAGATGCAGAGGAAATGCATTCTATTATCAGAGAAAAGTTAGGTGCTAAAGGGGAGGAAATCAGGATAATTTATGGGGGTTCTGTTAAAGTACATAATATGAAGGAATTTATTACCCAGAAAGATATTGATGGTGCTCTAATTGGAGGAGCAGCGCTCGACGTTGATGGTTTTGTAGAGATGATAAATATAGCAAAGGAGATTTAATGTTAGGTTTTTTAGTGGGACTACATGTGTTTTTTTCGGTTTTTTTGATTCTTGTCATTCTTATGCAGCAGTCTCAGGGTGCAGGTATGAGTTCTGTATTTGGCGGAGCAGGCGGTGGTTCTTTTTTTGGTGGAAGGGGAGCTTCTTTGCTTTTACGTAAAGTAACCATTGTACTGGCAATTTTCTTTTTTCTAACTTCAATTACAATTGCGTTCAAAGTTCCAAGGGAAGTTAGAGTTGACAAAGGTGGCATTGAGGAAAAATTAAGAGAAAATTTACCGGAAAGAATAGGTATACCCTTTGAAGAAGGGGTACGAGAGGAAGTTACTCCAGAAGGTGTGGTTCCGGAAGGAAATCTCATTCCGGAGGAAAGTGCGATTCCCGAGGGAAGTAACTGATACAACTTGAAGGAGGATTCTAATGTTTGTAGTTTTTGAGGCCAAAGGATTCCAGTATCTTGGGAGTCCGGGAGAGAAGTTGAAAATTCCCCGGTTGGACAGGAAAATTGGGGAGAAAGTTTCTTTTGAAAAGGTTTTGCTTGTTAAGAATGGAGATACCAAGATTGGGCAGCCTTATATCGAGGGGGCTTCTATTACAGCGGAGGTTATTGAGCACGGTCGCTATAAGAAAATAATAGTTTTTAAATTTAAAAAAAGAAACCGATACAGAAATACAAGAGGGCATCGCCAGACCTATACCGAGATACAAATAAAAGATATAATACTTGGGGGTAAGGTAAAGTCTGAGAAGAAGAGTGAGAAAGTTGAAGTGAAAACAGAGAAAAAGACAGTGGCGAAGGATAAAAAGGTTAAGAAGACGACCGTAGCAGCTAAGAAAGAAACTAAAACGACTCGTGGGATAAAGAAGGCGACAACTAAAGTTAAGAAAACAATTAAATCAACCGGCGAAGCAAAGAAAAAGACAACCGACGAGAAAAAGAAAGTAAAGAAAACGGCCGGAAAGACGAAGAGTGTTACTAAGAAAACGAAAGCTAAAGATAAGAAAGCAAAAAAGACAACCGTAGGCGCTAAAAAAACAAAGAAATAAAAGGAGGATTGGAGATGGCACATAAAAAAGGAGTTGGTTCATCACGGAATGGTCGAGATTCAGGACCCAAATTTCTTGGAGTTAAGAGATTTGGAGGTGAGGAGGTTCAGGCGGGAGCTATACTGATACGCCAGAGAGGAACTAAATACCACCCAGGATGGAATGTTGGTAAGGGCGGAGATGATACGCTTTTTGCTTTAAAGTCCGGAAAGGTAGATTTTGGAACAAGACACGGTAGGAAAGTAATAAACGTAATCTCCGGATGATAGAAAGCGATAAGTCAAAATTAAAAAAAAGAATTAGCCACGGATGAACACGGAATAATTGGACACAGATGAACGCTGATTGTCAGGATTTAATTTTAAACAAAACACAAAAAATAGTGGGAGGGGTGTGGTTTAATCTGAGTATATCTGCGACAATCTGCGTGCTATTAAAATTGGGTGGTCTGGGAGGTAATACGTGATTATCCGTGAAAATCAGTGGCTATTATTAATTTCGTGTTCTCTGTTGTATTTAGAGGTTTGACGTGTTAATTGGTTCTATCTTATTTTTTCAAATTTTTTGCGCATTTGACCTTATAAATCCTCAATCTGTTGAGAAGGGTATGTGGGGTATAGCATTAAGTACTTTTGAAGGGAATAGGATCGATACCATTGAAGTTGAAATTTTAGGAAGGATGCCGGATTATCAATTTAATAAAGATGTGATAATCGCGAAGTTGAAAGGTAAAGTTGTGGACGAAGCCGGAGTTCTTGCCGGTATGAGCGGGAGTCCGGTTTATATAAATGGAAAGCTCCTTGGAGCGATTGCCTATGGATGGACTTTTTCAAAAGAACCTATTTGCGGTATTATTCCTTTTGCTGAAATGAGGAAAATGTGTGTGAAAAAGACGGTTGGCTCTTCAAACCTCACGCCAATAAAGCCGATGCTTACTGTTTCAGGTTTTACGGCTTCTTCAGTTTCCGAGTTGGATTCTCTTCCTTTCGACTTCACTGTTTCGGAAGTAATGTTGGGAGGGGAGGCAGAAGATGTTACTGAATTGGTGCCGGGAGGAATTTGCGGCGTAACTCTTATTTCGGGAGATGGTAATATTTCCGCTATGGGTACGATAACCGAGATAATTGGGGATACGATTTTTGCTTTCGGTCACTCTGCTTATGCGACAGGTTCTTCTGTGCTTCCACTTTGTGGGGGAGGAGTTTTAACTTATCTCCCTTCTCTTGCGACTTCTTTTAAATTCGTTACCCCGGGAGATATAATTGGAAAAGTAATTTTTGATGGAAGTGCAGGAATAAAAGCTGTCATAGGCGGCGAACCTCCTATGATTGATTGTAAGATTAAGATTGGAGATCTCCGGAAAAGATATAAGATTACAGCTGAAGAAAGTATTTTTCCCATTATTCCGCCTTTTCTTGTATCTTCAAATTGGATTGAAGAGATGGGCCAGTATGAAAATGTTACCGTAAGCGGAAAACTCAGTATCTGGACCAATGAAGGGGATATTTCGGTCCCTGTTGCTATGAGTGGAGTAGAGATACAGAGAGATTTGTATCAATGGGTAAAAGAACCTCTAATGGAAATACAGAGAAATAGGTTTGAAGGTGTTCATGTTGATTCTGTTTCTGTAAATTTATCAAGTGAGCCGGAAGTAAAAGAATTTTTTATTAAAGATATGATTATTAGAGAAAATAAATTTGAATTGGGTGATGTAATTGATATTAATGTGGTATTGAGTAGGTATCGTAGAGCCGATACAACCGTTATTTTTAATTTTAAAGTTCCGCAGAGTCCCTGTGAGTTGACGCTCTGGGTTTCAGGTAGAGATGAATACTTAAGCTATGAATTAGGAAGAGTTCCGCTTAATTTCCAATTTGATAATTTTGGAGAGTGGAAAGATTTTCTAAATTCCCTACCGGCTCCTGATATGCTTATCTTATCGGTTTATAAAAAGGGAGCTTCTTTAAATACAGATGCCGGAGAAATCAAGAATCTTCCGCCGAGCCTTAGAATGGTCATGGAAAAGGGAAAAAGAAGGATTTACAATGATTTATATCCTCTTTGTGAAGAGAAAATACAGTTTGATGGTCCTCTAAGTGGAGAGAGCTCAGAGGTAGTGGAAGTAAGGAGGTAGAATGGTATTGTTTTTGATTTCGTTTGCGTATCTATGGGTGTATGAAAGTGACTCTCTTTATAAAGGTTTTTCTGAAGGGTCAGCAATTACGGCGGATTCGATTTTTGTGGGTAATAAAATAGAAGAATTTTCCTGGGAAAGTAGCGGTTTTGTTTCCGATATAATCAAGATAGATAAGGATATTTATTTTAGCATATCCGGTGCTGGTATAATTGTACGATTGAAAAACGGGGGAGAAATAGATACTGTTTTCAGGAGCGAAGGGAGTTTGATTTCTTTAGGTAAAAAGGGAACTGTTCTTGTGGCAGGTTTGTCTCCCGAGGGAAAATTATTTTTTATAAAAGGTTCAAAAATTATAGACTCTTTATCTGTTCCTGCTAAGAATATTTATTGCATGTTTGAGTTTGCCGGCAACTTTTTAGTCGGCAGCGGTCCGGAAGGCAAAGTCTATGAACTGGTAAATGACAAAGAATTAAAGGAATATTATAAAACGCAATCGAGTTCTGTTACCGCATGGGTAATAAAAGGGAAAGAACTGTTTTTAGGTACGAGTAATCCGGGTCTTGTATACAAGATAGATGGAAATCATGATGGAAAAATTTATTACGATCCTGGATTTGAAGAGATAAACGGGCTCGGTTATCTTGGAGATACTTTATGCGTTTCGGGACTGTTATTAAAAGAGATCGAATCCGTTGGTGGTATTAAGTTTTATTTGAAGAATAGAGAATATGAGGTTTATGTAGGTACTCCTATATTATGTGGAGAGGAGGTAAACGGTAAATTTTATGCCGGAGAGTCGGAAGATGGACAAATAGGAGAATTCCACCAAAGTGATTTTAGTATAGTTGCGGACCTGGACGAATCGAAGGTAACTGCACTGCAGGAAGTTAATGGGAATATGTGGATTGGTACTGGTTACCCGGCAAAGATTTACAAATTTACAAATAGAAAATTAAAAGAGGGAGAATATATTTCTTCTGTGTTTAAAGGAGGGGTTTCGGTTATATGGGGTAATCTTGACTACGAAGGTAGGGGAGATATCGGATTTTTTATAAGAGGGGGAAAGAAGAAAGAAGTAGATTCTTCCTGGAGTAGATGGGAAAGCATTGATAAACATATTGAAATAGAAGAGCCTTTTATCCAATGGAAGGCGGTATTAAAGGGAGATAGAACTTATTTAAAGGGAGTCAGGGTTTCCTATGGAAAGCAGAATTCTCCTCCACTGATAAAAAAAATAGAGGTCTTACCTCCTAAGATAGGTACGGGTAAAATGGATGAGGGTGCTGCTATTATGGGAGTTATACCCCCTGAGGAAAGAGATCGTCTTAGCAGGATGGGATTTCATATTCCGGAGGGTGCCTATGTGGTTGGGGAAGGGATTCGTTGCATATATTGGGAGGTCGACGATCCGGACAATGATCGTTTAGTATTTGATGTTTTTGTTTCTCGAGATTCCGAAAAATGGGATAAGATGACAGATAACTTATTGGATAATAGTTATTTTTTGAATACTTTAGCCTATCCTGATGGTAATTATTATGTTAGAGTAATTGCGCGGGACGATTTGGATCAACCCAGTCCTCTTAAGTCGGAAAAAAAGGCTTCTTTTTTAGTTGATCATACTCCACCAATTTTAAAGGGAATAGAAAAAAAATTCATAGGTGACAGCGTTCTGGTATCGGGTACCGTGACGGATGAACTTTCGACTGTTCTCAGTGTTATGTACAGTACTGCGGAAACACAGAAACTGCATTGGAAGAGAGCCCGGGCAGTTGATAAGCTTTTTGATGAGAAAGAGGAAAAGTTTGTGTTTAAGGTTGATAGAAAAGAAAAGTACGGTGCTATAAGAGCTGTTGACAGAAGCAGTAATAGTAAGATTTTAAGGATAGAATTTTAAAAATTAAGTATCAAAATGGGAAATTGCAAATCAAAGTTCAAAAATAGAAACAAAAGAGAGAAACAACAAATTACACAAATAACACGAATAAAAAAAACAGATTTAATTTTCTATTTTAAAAAACAAACATCCTTAATTTATTTGTGCTATTCGTTGTTAAAAAATTTGGTGTTGGGGGGAGAATAATAAGAAATTCTGTGTTTTTTGTTGTAAAGTATTTCGGTGTGTGTTTGTGTGATTCTGTTGATTGGTGGTAATATGGGGAAATTTCTCTTTAAATACAGATCTTTTTTACCCATCCCTTATTTTTTGTTTTTGCTAATTGTTGCGGAATTCAATTGGCTGACTTTTTTTATGGGTTTCTTTATAGTACTTTTAGGACTTCTAATACGTTTCTTTTCACAGGGGTTTGCGGCTGACTGGATGAGGGGGAGTGAAGTGGAAGCCGATTATATGCTTGATGAAGGTGTCTATAGTATTACGCGCCATCCTTTGTATTTGGGTAATTTTTGTGTCGGTTTTGGTTTTACTTTAGCTTCCAATTTTTTCTTGATTTATCTTTTGCCTTTTTACTCAATACTTTTCTCAATATACTATTATTTGATTATCAAAGAAGAGGAGAGTTATCTTGAAAAGAAATTCGGTGAAAGGTTTATCCGGTATCGTAAAAGTACTCCTGCATTCTTTCCGAATTTTCGCAAATGGAAGAAAGGACAATTTTTGGGTGCGAATGCTCTTCGGATGGAACGTAGTACCTATCTTACTGTTTCTTTTATTTGTCTTTTATTTTTTATTAGAGTTTTTTTTAGCCACTAAGGCACTAAGACACGAAGAAAATAGGACGCAGATAAACGCAGATTAAAGAGGATTTTTATTTGTGGTTTATTAAAGTTTAGGGTTCAAGGATTCCAGGTTTCGAGTGAAGAAACATCAAAATAAAAAATCTGTGATAATCTGTGAAATCTTGTGGTTATGATTTTAGTTGTGTTGACAATAATGTGATTTTTATTATAATAATAGTCTATATGGCATTACCCGGAAATATTTAAATCGGTTTATATTGCTTAACAATGGAGTCTTTGCCATTAATAATATTATCACATATAAACTATGTTAGGAGGGCGAACATTGACCCGGATTCTGAAAGGAGGTAAGGAGCATGTTTGAAAAGCAGACTGTCGAAGTGTTTATTGATAAGATTCCTGATCTAAAGAGCCTGGGAAAGGTGTTTCTCACAGTGCTCTACATTTTGTCCCTTGGCGCATTATGTGCAGTGTTCTTCTTCTACGTGGATCGTCTTGCATGGTATGCACCAATCTTGAGTCAGTTTGCTATGGCGTGGATCGTGACTGCAGTCAGCTATATGCATTTCAAGATGGTCAATGGCTACAGAGAGAAGCACGGTACTCTGGCGTATCGGTACTATTTCTATCAGCTGATGATTCCGTACTTAGTGACCTGGTATGCTTGCTTTTTTCATCCGTTGTTTGTGAGTGGTACAGTGTTATTGCCTTGGTGGTTGGCAATTGGGCTGGGGGTTGTTTTTCTCTTGCTTATGATGGTTACGAACTTACACATTGAGCGAGCGGGCTTTCATATGGTGACCCATGGGATGGATGTTTACACGGTGTTTCCTGGGGAGGCAACGGTCGTGTACGGCGAGATCTATGGATACATTAGGCATCCGCTCTATTTAGCATTGACGTGTGGCTGTATAGGATTGGCGTTCTTGAGGAATAATACGGTTGCGCTGGTGGTCGCGCTTCTGCAGTTGATACCAGCATTAGCTGCTGGGTATATGGAAGATCGGGAGTTGAGTAATAGGGTTGGGGAGGAGCATAAGAAGTACATCAAGCAGACAGCGGCATTGATTCCGGTAAGGCGGCTATTGAGTTTCTTAAAACTGCTGTTCTTCTTGGGGAAGTAGACTTAGAATCTGCCTGCCTAACCATTCGCTCGAGCAGACCCGAGATTCAGCCGGATTTGCCTAGAGTTCAGTTATTATCGAGGTTGAGAACGGGCTGCTCACCTCAAAGCCGTTAGGTTAATTAATATATAGAGAATGATGATGGGTATAGAACAAGCCTTTATCAGTTCAATTGATTATTATATTAACAGTATTAACGCGGTCAGGAATTGAAATGTGGAATGATTTGATAAATTCTTCAAATCTAAGCTAAATGGTTGAATTGGCAAATAATTAAATAGTAAAAATATAAACCTAGTGTTCTCTGTGGCTTTGTGTGAGAATAGAAAAGGGGACGGTGCTTTACACTGTGACATTAGCTTCTATTACTTCTTTACAATCAAGAACTTATCATTTACTTCTAAAATTTGTTTTACAAAAAATTACCGTGTGTTTCGTATTAACAAAAATAAAATTCTTGACACGAGAGTTTAATTATGTAAATTATATAAAGGGATAAGCTTGTTAAACCATACAATTAATGAGAATTATATTGGAAAACATGAAAAATTTTGTAAGCGACCGAGATTGCCGAGTATTATCGTAAAATAAAATATTGGCATTAAATTTGAAAGGAGTAAAAAGTGGGCAGGCTTAATAAATATTTTGTACTGATAGTTTTTGTATTTGGGGTTTCTCGATTTCTGTGGGCCTCAGAACTGGTAGAAATGAAAGTCGTTGACAAGGATTACCTGTTGTTGCATTTCAAAGACGCCGAGGTAAAATTTGTGGATGATGGACTGGGCCCGGGAGCATATCGTGGACACCTTTCACTGGATCCGGATAACTCCTACGTGGTTTCATACGGTGATACGCTTGATTTAACAAATGCTGCGGCTGTCGGCAACTGGACAATAAAATCTGATAACGACAGTAATTACGGAACATCCGGAGTATCTCCGAATGCCGTCTATAGAAAATCAAGGATTAATGGAATGTCCTATACCGGAGGGGATTTAATAAATGGAGCTGCTGATTTTGATTATACCAAAGAGCATTTTATCTACCTTGAACTACCTTCATCAATGGAGCAGGGTAAAATTTACACGGTTGCGATAGATGCAAATATTAATGCCGATACAATTTCGCAGCCACTCACTTTTGATATATTTAATTGTCCTTCTGAGGCTATTCATACCAATCTGGTTGGGTATATTAGCAGTTCAAGAGTCAAGGCGGCTGACCTTTATCATTTCATGGGCGATGGCGGCAATAGAGATTATTCTGATTTCGTTGGAAATGAAGTTTATATCTACAATGTGAATACCGAAGAATCGCAGTGTGTAGGCTCAGTGACTTTCTGGATGACAAATAAAACAGAAACACATCACAATCTGACAGGATCAGATGTCTGGAATATCGACTTTACAGGGTTCAATCAGGAGGGAACGTATCGTCTGGCAGTGGATGGCGTTGGCTGCAGTGAAGATTTTGAGATCAAAGATGACATTTACCATGATCCATTTAAAGTCTCTGTATTGGGATATTTTTATATACGAATTAGTCAGGACAATATGGACATGACACCCGTACCCAGAAGACCGCTATACATTCAGGGTGAGGATCCATCCGACTGCGAAGTTTTTGTCACAGATATGCATCCTTTTCATCCGCAATGGAATACTTTTTCCGGCGGGGATCCATGGGACAAACCGGCAGATTGGACAGCATTTAAAAAATCGGGCAGTCCCACCAATCCCAACGCGATTGGCGGACACAGCGATGCTCATGACTGGGACCGGTTTTTGAATCATGTGGTCAATATCTATGATCTCTGTTTGGCATATATCCTGAGTGACGGCGCTTTGGATGATGATGATCTGAGAATTGCAGAAAGCGGAAATGGTATTCCTGATATACTTGATGAAGCCAGAAATGAAGTCGACTTCTGGTTAAATCTTCGCTATAATGGCGGTTATTCTCATGGCTTGACTAACCCTGATGATAATAACAAACTATACCAGGCAGAAAACACAGCAATAGCAGCCTGGGCCAATGCTTTGAATAGTTCGATGCTGGCTTATTGTTTTCAAATTGCCGGACTGAATGATTTGAAAGATACCTATCTGAATTCTGCAATCATCGCTTACTACTATGCCGATACTCTGGCTGATCCGATGCTGGATACACAGATAGAAAATATCAGAGGGATAGATTTTAAAATGATGGCTGCTGCTTACCTTTACAATTTGACCGGTGATACAGCATATGAGGATATTATAAACAGTGAAAGTATGGTCACCGGTTCTGCTTCCAGTATTTATCTGAAGTACTACTATAATCAATTATGGGGAACAGCCGCGTATCTTTTAACAAAACGCACCGTTCATTACCCTGAATTGTATGCAAACATGAAATCGGCAATTATCGCAAAAGCTAAGGGTCAAGAAGCTAACAATGTAAAGCAAAGACCTTCCCGCCGTGGTTACAGCTATGAACAAGCCTGGTTTCAAACTAATCAGGATATGCCCAGAACTGTCCTGGCCCATGCCGTTACAGACAATCCCACAGACCGGATTACTTTTTTGGATGCATTATCTCTGGAAGCAGACTGGGGACTGGGGAGAAATCCTCTCAATATGATCCAGATGACCACGGCAACAACAGAACTGGCTGATAAACGCAGTGTTGAAAACTGTTATACATCCGGACGTGACGACGGAACCCCTGGCCTTCATCCGGGACATACACCTTATCTGAATACTGAACCAGAGGGAGATCAGGTAGTCAACAATCCGCAGAAAGTTCTTAATAAATTTTACCCTGATATTGGGAGTTGGCCGCATGCTTCAAAATATATTAATACCAGATATATTTGGACACATTCAGAACTCACTCCAAGAACTAATATGAGAGGGAAAACCCTCTTATACGCATATCTGTACAATCTTTCCCAAACAGGCGGCAGCATCACGCCGGTACTTGTTGCTGATGCCGGTCCGGATCAAAGAATTTTTGATGAAGATGAAGATGGTAAAGAAATGGTCCAATTGGATGGCTCCGGAAGTTACTCAAGCAATAGTGAAATTACAGGCTATAAGTGGAGTCTGAATGAGATAGAAATTGCAGCCGGAGAAACTGCTACTGTGGAACTGGATACGGGTAGTTACGAAATAACCCTGAAGGTGGAAGATGCCAATGAAGAAAATGCCAGTGATGATGTAAAAATAGACATAATATCCCTAAGCTCAGATCAAAAGCCGGAATATAATTTTGAAACCCCTGATCAACTTGATGACTGGATTTTTGAAAATTGGGGAGAAGGTGGAGCCCCCACTGCTGTAATTACCTCAGAAAAAGCCAATAGTGGTTCCTACAGTGTTGAATTGAGTGGTAATTATATTGTGAATTCTCAGATGGCTTTTAAAAAACCAGGACCTTTGGATGAGTATATTGAAACAATAGTTTATTATGTCTGGATTCCACAGGCAATGGTGGACTCTTCTAAAGCTGCCGCAGCCATTGATCCATCAAAAGAAGGCGGCATTCAAAACTACCTGATACATACCGGCTGTGAATGGAAAGATATTTGGGTTAGCTTATTTGATCTGCAGGGCGATGCCTGGAACAAGATATCTTTTCAGATACCTGAAGATGTGCCAAATTCTGAAATTAATGAAGCCGGTCTGCTTTGCACCATTATGAATGCGGGAGTCGGTGAAAGCAGTATTTACATCGATGATATTTACTTTAATAAAACCGGAAGTCCGGCAGGCATCAATGACCCGAATAATGAATTAGTTAAAATTCCCGGTGAGTTTTGGCTTTTTAACAATTTTCCCAATCCTTTTAATTCTGAAACAAAGATAAGATATAATTTACCTAAAAACACCAAAGTTAAAATGAATGTCTATAATATCGCCGGACGCCGGGTGAAAACCCTGATAAATGATAATAAAAATGCCGGCAGTTATGAAATTATTTTTGACGGCAGTGAACTGCCAAGCGGAGTCTACCTCTACACTCTGGAGGCCGGAAAGTACAAGAATGCGAAGAAGATGATTTTGTTGAAGTAGAAAACAACTACAAATTAATAAATCTATTATACTTTTGGTTTATAGGGCCAGACATTGAAATGTGAAAAGATTTGATAGATTCTTCGAATCCAATTTAAATGGTTAAGTAGGGAAATGATCAAATTGTAAAAACAAATAAATATAATTTCGGTCTGGGTGCTGGAAGACTTAGTGCCTTTGTAACTTCGTGGTAAAGTCAGGATTTGGGATTTGAGGGTTAGGATTTAGTTAAAGACACAAAATATAATTTGGTGTGTGGGGTGGCTTCGTGTCTTTGTGACCTATAAACTTTTTTTATCCGAAAATTGCTTTAAGATGACGATAGATATTGTTCTTTACGTTTTCGTGAATGATGTCGGAGTATTGTTCGAGTAATCCAGTGTATTCATCGCCCATTTCGGCTGCAATTTTATAGCTTATATGAAGCAACTGCCTGAAATCCGGATTGAATTCTTTGCAGGAAGGATTATTTCTCAGGGCGTATACATAATCATGTTCGCTCCATTTGAAAACTTTTTCATATTTTGGCAGATTATCTCGTTTGATATCGATAACCTGTTGATATGGACTGAAAAGTTTATCTATATTATCATAGGCTTTTTTATAGATTTTTTTTACGGCTTCGAGTCCCTTTCTTCCCGCGAGAGCCAGACCCGCTAATTCCTCGAGCCACGTCGTTCCGGCGGTTTTTACATGGATTCCCGTATTGAATTCTTTTATGGTCTTGTTTATAGATTTATATATGGAAAACTTATCACTTCCGGAATGCAGACTCAACTTTAGATTTTCGGGAAGTTTAAATTCGCTTATAGCAAAGGCGATTACCGCTGCATTCTGTCTGAATTCTTTTTCGAATTTTTCGGTTTCTCCAATGTAATCGATGGATTTGTTAAATCTCCCGATGAATTTTGGGGCTATGGTCTGTGCGGGGATATTATTTTCGGAAATGCCGGCTAGAATAAAAAGGAGTTCTACCGGACTTTGGGGTTTTTCTGTTTCATCGAAAGAAAGTTCTGTAACGAAATTGCCCTCTCCTTTTATCGATTCAATCTTTTTATAAATTCTACTCGCTTCTTCTAACGCTCTGAGATACTTTTTTGCCGATTTCATTATAAAATCCTGTGTTATTTCAAATTTTTCGCCTGTAAGTGGTAGATGTATTGTTCCGGTGTATTTACTGTATTTTTCAACGAAGACCTGCATTTTGTCCGTTTTTGCTTCTTTTCCGATAAAATCTGCAATATCGATTGTAAAAAAATCGGATGAATCTATGAATAAATCGACATTATTTAAATCTATATGATCCGCGTCTACGTAGTATGGACGATTCCAGTTAAGAGTTTTTACGGCCTTATCTGCCTGTTCTCTGACGGAAGCAGGTTTGGTGTTGGTAAGTTCATGTTCCCGGAAGGATTTGTTCCAGACGGGTATTACTTCTTTTTCCCGTTTGTTGAATTCGATTATAGCGCCGAGCTGCGCCTTTGCCTGGTGGGCAAACCTATCTCCCACTCCGAATGAATATTTCTCTAATTCTATTTTTTTCATATTTAGTTTTACATTAATAGGTATAAGCTGCTAAGAGCGCAAGGGTTTTTTGGCTTTGAGTTGGCAACTTAACCCTTGACATGCATTTTTGATATAACATAATATAAACAAATTGATATGATAAATTCATACTTAATAAAATTTAAGGAGGTTAAAAAAATGCGGTATAATTTAAATTTTACTAGGAATTTATTACGGTGTTTGACAGTTGTTTTATTGATTGGGTTATTTATCCCGGGTGCGAAAACTTTTGGTAAAACTAAAATTGGACCCAATTGTGCCGGGTTTTATAATGTAGAAGATTTCGGAGCCGTAGGAGATGGGAAAACTCTTAACACAAAGGCAATCCAGAATGCGATCGATTTCTGTGCTAAGGCCGGTGGAGGGATGGTTTATGTCCCGGCCGGTGAATTTATGACTGGACCCGTATTTCTGAAAAGCAATATAAATTTTCATATAAGCGAGGGGGCTATATTGCTGGGAGATACGATAATATCCAGATACCCCGGAATCCAGGGTCGATGGGAAGGTATAGAACGCAAGACTTATGCTTCTATTCTTACAGGACATGGTCTTGAAAATATATCGATTACCGGGAGAGGTACTATCGATGCTCGCGGGCGTGTATGGTGGGATGCTTTCCTGAAAACTAAAGAAATTCGTGAAAAACACGGAATAAAAGAAAGAGAACCCGATAACCCCCCTGAAGCTCCTCTTAAATGGCCGAGACCGAGAGTTATAAATCTCTTTAATTGTAAAGATGTTCTCATTAGGGATATAACCATAAAGAACTCTCCTTCCTGGACTGTTCACCCCGTTTACTGTACCAATGTTACAGTGGATAATGTAACTGTATTTAATCCTGACGATTCGCCAAACACCGACGGGATAAATTTTGATTCAAGCAAAGATTCTAAAATAGTTAACTGTTATATCGACGTTGGCGATGACTGTATAACACTAAAATCCGGGTATAACAGTGATGGGAGAAGGGTTGGTGTCTCTTGCGAAAATATAGTAATAGCAAATTGTGTGATGGTTCACGGACACGGAGGTGTGGTTATTGGTTCTGAAATGTCCGGTGATGTTAGAAATGTAACAATTAACAACTGTGTTTTCGACCAGACGCACAGGGGTCTTAGAATTAAAACCGCGAGGGGAAGAGGAGGTGTTGTAGAACATATACGAGCTTCGAACATAGTAATGAGAAGTATAGGTACTGCTTTTACCCTTAGTATGTTTTATCAGGATTGGAAGGGTTCGTTGACCCTCGATGGTTTCTATAAGGGAAGCGGAATAAAAATTGAAGACGTTAGCGAAGAGACCCCCATTTTCCGTAATATACATTTCAGCAATATATCTGTATATGACGTAGATGTGGTTACAGAAATAAGAGGTTTGCCCGAGATGCCGGTTCAAAATATTAGTCTTAGAAATATCGAAGTCACTTCTTCTGATGAAGGGATGATGATTTATCAAGTTCGTGGGATCTTGCTTGATAATGTAGTGGTAAATTCAAGATACAGCCCTGCCCTTATCGCAAGAGAGGTAGAAGATGTAGAAATAGAGAGATTCACAGATCCCGATCCCAATTCAGATATTCCTGTGATCCAGCTTGAAGGAGTAAGTAACGTTATGATACATAACTGTACAGCGAAATCCGGAACCGGAACGTTTTTAGAGATGGTGAAGGGTACAGTCGATAATGTTAATTTTAGAGATAACAGATTATCCGCGGCAAAAAAGGAGAAAGAAATAGCCGAAAAACTTATTCCATATAATCTCGTGCCTCGTGTAGAGATTCGTGAAACATTAAGGAAAGAATTAGGTTACGATTTCAAAATTCTGGAAGTTAACGTTGAAAAAGGGGAAACATATAAAGTGAAAGTCCTTACAGATAATGTGGAAAAGGAATTGACAATTAAAAAGGATGGGACTTTGTTAGAAGATTAAATCTCTTTGCTTTTAGCTTTGGATCTAAGTTGAATAGTTGAATTAAAAAATAGTCAAATGGTTATTTTAGGATTTGAGATTTAGGATATAGGATTTAGTGAAAACAAAAGAAACTTTGTGATTTTTGTGGGCTTTGTGGTTCAAAAAATTGGTGGGGGGTGGCGACTTGACAAGCCTTGAAAAAGTGTTACATATAACGTGAAATTTGGTCTTGATTCAATAATTCTAAAGGAGGAATAGTTATGGAAAACGTTTTCTGGTTTGTGCCCGGTATCTCGGTTATCGCACTGCTTTTTGCTTGGATTTTCTACTCGCAGATGATGAAAAAAGAAGAGGGAACTCCGAAGATGATCGAGATCGCGAATGCCGTAAGAGAAGGAGCGTTAAGTTATTTAAAAGTTCAGGACAGCGTTGTGGCGATTTTTCTTATTGTAATGGCTGTCCTTTTTGCTGTTCTCGCTTTTGGGCTTGGAGTGCAATCTAAGTGGATTCCGCTTGTTTTCTTACTTGGCGGATTTCTTTCAGGGCTTTCAGGGTTTCTGGGGATGAAAACTGCGACAAAGGCCGCAGTCAGAGTAACTAATGCAGCCAGAGATTCGCTCGGTTCTGCTTTAAGTATTGCTTTCAGGAGCGGTTCCGTTATGGGTCTTTCGGTTGTCGGTTCATCTCTTCTCGGTATATCGATATTGTTCGCAATATTTTATTTTTGGTTGGAATTACCTCTTGCTGAGGTTACAAGTATTCTTCTTGGATTCGGCATTGGCGCGAGTTTTGTTGCCCTTTTTGCCAGGGTCGGCGGAGGAATTTATACTAAAGCCGCCGATGTGGGAGCTGATCTTGTTGGTAAAGTCGAGGCTGGTATTCCTGAAGACGATCCGCGAAATCCCGCAACAATCGCGGATAACGTCGGAGATAATGTCGGAGATGTTGCAGGCATGGGAGCTGATTTATATGAATCTTATTCGGATGCAATCGTCGCAACCATGGCTCTTGGAGTTGCGGCAGGTCTTGGTATGAAAGGTATTCTTGAACCCCTGCTTATTGCCGGTGCTGGCATATTGTTCTCCATTTTGGGAGTTTTTCTTGTTAGAGCAGGGAAAGAAGCCACCCAGCATAGTCTTATTAAATCGCTTTCAAGAGGGATAAATTTTGCAATGATTGCAACGGGAATCGTTGCGATATTCGTGGTGAAATTTATTACGCCGGATAAGATGGGGGTGATTGGTTCTGTTCTGGTAGGTCTTGTAGCCGGTACTATTATCGGAAAAGCGACAGAGTTTTATACCTCTTCCGCTTTTTCTCCTGTTCGTAAGCTTTCTGCTTCGGCAAAGTCAGGTCCGGCAACTTTAATTATTGACGGTTTAGCTCTGGGTCTTAATTCTACGGTTATTCCTGTTATAACCGTAAGTATATCTATATTACTTGCATTCTCCTTTGCGGGTGGGTTTAATAGTTTTATAATGGGTTTATACGGCGTGGGTCTGGCAGCGGTTGGCATGTTATCGACTCTAGGGATAACGCTTGCTTCGGACGCGTACGGTCCAATTGCGGATAATGCGGGCGGAATAGCGGAGATGAGTGAACTTGGTAAAGAAGTCAGAGTAAAGACAGACCAGCTTGACGCTCTTGGTAATACAACCGCCGCGACAGGTAAAGGCTTTGCGATAGGTTCGGCTGCTTTTACCGCGCTTGCTTTGATTGCCGCCTATTTGACCGAAATTAAAATGGCTTTAACTCGTCTTGGAGTAGAGGTTATTAATCTTGGAGAACGAGTTGTAAGTGTCAGCAGTATTAGTTTTCTTGAGCTTGCGGATTATTACAATTTGAGTCTGCTTAATCCGACAGTTCTCGCAAGTCTTCTGATTGGCGCGGTTATTACTTTTCTTTTCTGCGGTTTAACTATGAGTTCCGTAGGTAAGACAGCCCAGGCGGTAATAGGTGAAGTTAGAGAGCAATTTAAGGATAAAGATATTCTTGCGGGTAAGAAGAAACCCGACTACGCTCGAACTGTTGCAATTGTTACTAAAGCAGCGCAGAAGCAGATGATAATACCTTCTTTAATAGCGATAATTTCGCCCATACTAATCGGTTGGGTTTTCGGAGTCTCGGGTGTGATCGGTTTCCTTGTGGGAGCTCTTGCGTCCGGATTCTCTATGGCTGTTTTTATGGCTAACGCGGGCGGTGCTTTTGATAACGCGAAGAAATATATCGAAGAAGGAGCTTATGGCGGAAAGGGTTCTGACACTCATAAGGCAGCAGTTACGGGAGATACGTTAGGTGATCCGATGAAGGATACTTCCGGTCCCTCACTTAATATTCTTATAAAGCTGATGAGTATTCTTTCCGTTATTACCGCCGGATTCGTCGTAGCTTTTAGTCTTTTTAAATAGGGATTAGGGTTTCGAGTTTGATTTTGTTGTTGTGTGGGTGGGTTGGTTTTTTTAACGGACTAACGCACCAACACTCCAACAGATTAATTATTTTAACTTTCTCTGTAGTAAAGTGTCTCCTTGACAAAATCCGAAAAAATTTATACTGTATATTTGAAGATATAAAAAATAATCCAGTTTACTTATTCGTCTATAGGTAAAGGAGGAGGTTTTTATGAAAAGGTTTTTCTTATTGTTTGGTTCAGTCTTTTTTTTGTTGATACCGGTTCTTTTATTCGCAGCTGGAGAAGACAATCCGGCTGTGTCCGATTCCTGGATTAATGCGGCAATGGAGAGTATAGAGAAAGAAGAATATAAACCCTCGTTACAGGAGTTAGATTACAGAGGTGAGAGTTTCGCTCATCCAAAATTCCATCTTGCGAACAGAGCCAATAATCTACGAGCGTACTTTGACGAAGACGGAATAGAACTCATGCCGAGAGTAGTAACAGATGAAAGAAACTGGAACTTGAGAATTAAAGCGATTGAAATTACGGGCGGGAAAGATGAAAAGATTTTTAGCAATTTAGATGTTGCGATTGATGGAGATAATATTTTATGTGTTGGAGATGGCTTTGAAATCATTTATTCGAATGCGGAAGATGGAATCCGGCAAAGTATTTCGATACAGGAAGGTATAAAAGCAGAGAGAATAGATTTTCTTATTGAAGCAGAAAATCTTAACATAGAGGTAGAAGAAGACAGATTTATATTAAATAGCGGAGAACAGGAGATTATATATCAAATAAACGGAATAAAGGATGCAGACGACAAGGAAATATCTTATTTTCTGTCAGAGAAGGAAGGAAGTTTAAGTATTTCTCTGGATGATAGAAGTATGGTATATCCTATAAATATAATTGTTAATATCACTTCAGACAATTCAATTGTTGAAAATTCAATTGCATCAACGGCATCCAAAGATAGAGGTCTGAGCCAGCATTATCAAGACTGGCAACCAGCCGGCCCTTTTCAGGCAAGCTCAGGCTTAGGTTTTTCCGTCTCTACAGCGGGAGACGTAAACGGAGACGGATATTCGGATGTGATTGTGGGCGCTCCTGATTACGACCATGGGCAACAGGATGAAGGAGGCGCATTTGTATATCATGCAAATTTTTGGGGAATTTCTGTATATCCAGATTGGACAGCCGAGGGCAATCAGCCCAGTGCGCAGTTCGGCTATTGCGTTGCTACTGCAAATGACGTGAATGGCGACGGATATTCGGATGTGATTGTGGGCGCTCGATCTTATACCAATGTGCAGACTTATGAAGGTAGTGCTTTTGTTTATCATGGAAGTTCCTCCGGATTATCCAGTTCTTTCGACTGGACAGCAGAATCCAATCAGGCAAACGCATATTTCGGTTCCTCCGTCTCTTCTGCGGGAGACGTAAACGGAGATGGATATTCGGATGTGATTGTGGGGGCTCCTTACTACCACAATGTAGAAGATTATGAAGGGAGGGTATTCGTGTATCATGGAAGTCCCTCCGGATTGTCTTCATCTGCTGACTGGACGGCTGAAGTGGATCAGGCTGAAGCATACTTTGGCATTTCCGTTTCTTCTGCGGGAGACGTAAACGGAGATGGATATTCGGATGTGATTGTGGGAGCTTACGGTTATGACGGAGGAGTAACGAACGAAGGCGGGGCATTTGTATACCACGGAAGCAGTTCTTCAGGACTTTCCTCCGAACCTGACTGGATGGCTGTATCCGGTCAGGAGGTTGCATTATTTGGAATATCGGTAGCCACGGCGGGGGATGTAAACGGAGACGGATATTCGGATGTGATTGTGGGCGCATATAGGTATGATGGAGGAGAAACGGATGAAGGAAGAGCATTTGTTTATCACGGAAATTCTTCCGGGCTTTCTGCCTCTGCTGACTGGACGGCTGAAGTAGATCAGGAAGACGCGGAGTTCGGCATTTCCGTTTCTTCTGCGGGAGACGTAAACGGAGACGGATATTCGGATGTGATTGTGGGCGCATGGTGGTTCGACTATGCAGAGACGAATCAGGGACGGGTATTTGTGTATCATGGAAGTGCAGTTGGCCTTTCTTCCCTGCCCGACTGGAACGAATCCGGCATGACAGATCAGGCGGGTGCATATGTCGGCTTTTCAGTCTCCTCTGCAGGGGACGTAAACGGAGACGGATATTCGGATGTGATTGTGGGGGTTCCTGGTTGGGATGAATTGGGAGCGGGAGGAGAGGTTGATATAGGTACAGCATTTGTATATTATGGGGGTCCCGACAGGATTTCTTCATCTCCAGGCTGGGTAGGTGAATCTAATGATGCTGGGGTATTTTTCGGCAACTCGGTCTCAGGAGCGGGTGATGTGAACGGAGACGGATATTCGGATGTGATTGTCGGTGCTTACGGATACGAGAATGGACAAACGGAAGAGGGCGGTGTATTTTTATATTACGGAGGTTCTTTGGGGTTACCTGCTACCCCGGACTGGACAGCTGAGGGTGACAACGCAGGTGCATACTTTGGCTACTCAGTCTCTACGGCAGGGGATGTAAACGGAGACGGATATTCGGATGTGATTGTAGGAGCTTTATTTTACGACAATGGCGAAGAGAATGAAGGAAGCGCATATGTATATCATGGAAGTTCTTCGGGGTTTTCGGACACTCCTGACTGGACAGCTGAGTCCAATCAGGCAAACGCAAGCTTCGGTTCCTCTGTTTCTTCTGCGGGAGACGTAAACGGAGACGGATATTCGGATGTTGTTGTCGGTGCTCCTTATTACGATGAAAAAGAAACCGATGAAGGGACAGTATTTTTATACTATGGTAGTTCTTCCGGATTGTCCTCATCCGTTATTTTGACAGCTGATCCCTCACAGGCATACGCGGAGTTCGGCCGTTCCGTTTCCACGGCGGGAGACGTGAACGGAGACGGATATTTGGATGTGATTGTGGGCGCTCCTTCTTACCACAACGGAGAAGATCTTGAAGGCATGGCATTTGCATATAATGGTAGTTCCTTCGGATTGGACACAATACCTGCCTGGACGACCGAGAGTAACCAGGCAGAAGCAAACCTTGGCTACTCAGTCTCAGGAGCGGGAGACGTAAACGGAGACGGATATTCGGATGTGATTGTGGGCGCTCCTGGGTGGGACGGCGCAGAAGTAGATAATGGTGCAGCATTTGTGTATTCTGGAAGTTCTGCAGGACTTTCTGCTTCTCAATTCTGGGGAAACTGGTCCGTTAATGATGGGTCAAACTACGGCAATTCCGTCTCAACAGCGGGAGATGTAAACGGCGACGGATATTCGGATGTGATTATAGGTGCTTATTATTACTCGGTAATACAGACTTATGAAGGTAGTGCTTTTGTTTATCATGGAAGTTCCTCCGGATTAGATTACGGGTGGAGAGTCGAGTCCCATCAGACAGACGCGTACTACGGTACCTCTGTCTCCACAGCAGGAGACGTGAATGGCGACGGATACTCGGACATAATTGTCGGAGCACCTAATTACGATAATGGGGAAAATGATGAAGGGAGCGCATTTGTATATTTCGGCGCAGGCAATGGACTTTCACTCATACCCACGCAATCGAAAGAGGATGGTTCTCATCCCGTTCAGCTCGGCAATGCAACGGGAAGTGGAGGAGTACAACTAAATATACTCGGAAGAACACCCGGAGGTAGAGGAAAAGTTAAATTACAGTGGGAAATTAAGGAACTCGGAGAGTTATTCGACGGAATTTCTATTTCCGAGAGTGATTCATGGTATGATACGGATACGAACGGAATAGAAATTTCAGAAGATGTAACCGGTCTGAGCGAGGCAACCGCCTATCACTGGAGAGTTAGATTAAAATTTGACCCAGTCACTTATAGTGACGCAATTCATTCCCGATGGCTGTCAATAGGACCAAACGGCTGGAACGAGACTGACTTTATTACGACTACTATGGCTGGGATCGAAGATTATACGGACGGAGAAGAGAACATAAAACTAAGTGTATTTCCATCAATTTCAACAAACACTTTCAGCATAAGTTTTTCCGTTTCCAAAGAGGAAGCAGAAGAGGATATAAGTTTAAAGGTTTATAACAAAGCAGGAATAATGGTTAAGAACCTTTTCCAGGGCAAAAAACCTGCGGGAACTCACACAATAACCTTGAATGGAAACAAACTGCCGAACGATATATATTTCATCTCTCTTAAAAAGGGAAAGAATGAGCAGCTTGTAAGAAGGGTTGTACTACTGAGATAGAAAGACATAGATTCTTAGAATCTAAATTGAATGGTTGAATAGAAAAATAGTCAAATAGTAAAAACAAAAACTATTTGTGATATTTGTGTAATTTGTTATTCCTTTTTTAGTTAGGATGTTAGGAAGTTAGGTGGTTGGGAGGTTAAAGACAAATTAAAAAGTGGGGTGGGGTGTGACTCTGTGCTCTCTGTGTGTTTTGTTTTCCTCTGTGT
>Ga0307430_1000517_pt1 | contig 33148 bp, 43 predicted proteins | sample SalMarWE160130MG_FD_202159 | JGI IMG/M metagenome (GOLD analysis project Ga0307430, IMG submission 202159) | Salt marsh sediment microbial communities from the Plum Island Ecosystem LTER, Massachusetts, United States - WE1603-130 | ecosystem: Environmental > Aquatic > Marine > Intertidal zone >...
AAATCTTAACATGAAGCTTTTTTTCCAAAAATTTTCTTAAATTCTCAGGACTCTCAACTAAAGATCTCATGGTTCTTTCATCAACCGCAATTACATTTTTTATGCCCTTTTTATTAAGTATCTCCCCCAGAGCAAGACAAGAGGCTTCACCAGAATCTATTAAATGTATGTCTCTTCCACTTCCTTTAAACAGGCTGTTTGTGATATCCATAATCTTATTTGTTCTTTGAGTTATCTCAGAATCTTTTATTCCAAGGGAAGAAGGCATTTCAATTATTCCTTCTTCAAGTAGCTTTTTCATTTTCAGGGCTTCAAGTTTGAATCTTCTTATTTTCAGCGGAGTATCGATAACTTCTTTTTTTATTTCAAATGTTATCAAAAATTTCCCTTCAAAGACGCTCTTCAGATTTTTTATTATATCTGTAATTCCGTTCATAGAAAAACTTATCAAAACTCCTGAATCAAAGATGATTGCTTTTGATGTCATTTTATTTTTCATCCAAAAATCTCCATTGCAGTTTTAATTCTGGTTTTGACATCAATTTCTTTTGTTTTAGAAATCTCAGGATGCTCTTTTTCGCCGGCATAGCTTGCGAGTTCGTAAAGAGTTATCCCCAATAGCTTAGCAGTTCTTTCCATAGATATTCCGTGCTCGTAAATTCGGGAAGCCTTATTTATGCTGGCATCTCTGAATACATCTTGAATTCGATCTTTTAGTTTCCCGGACAATTTATTTATGCCTTCTCTTATTTCTTTTATGCCTTCTTTGTAGCCTTCATCATTTCCTTCTTTTAGAGCGTTTATTATCTTATCAATAGATTCAAGATAAATCTTATAAAACTTATCCCATCCAGGAAGTTTTTTGTAGTCCTGCCTTTCAATAATTTTGCTTAAAGAATAAACAATGACTGCTGCGGCAATGTTGTCCGGATCGTGCATCAAGGCGGCAGAGTTTGTCGTCTGATTGCTCAGCTCTTTAATCTTTGCAGAATCTTCCCTGGCAACAGCCTCTTTTGTTCCTTGGAAAATTCTCAGAATGTTTTCTCTCTCATGCATGAAACCTATTAGAGAAATTAGTTAATAAATGTTAACTTTTTATATTCTCTTTTTTTATTTAATTTATGAAAAAAGCTGTCCTTGACACGAATTTTATTCTGACATGTGTAAAACAGAAAATTTATTTTTTTGACGAAGTAAAATTTATGGGTTTTGAGATTGTAATTCCCGAGGAAGTCATTGCTGAGTTGAAAAAACTCCAGAGAAGCGGTGATAAACTTCACTTAAGAAACAATGCTTATTTGGCATTAAAGATAATCGAGAAAAATCAGTTTAAAAAAATAAAGCTTGGAATGAAAAATGTGGACAAAGGACTTGTCGAGCTTGCGAAAAAAGATAAGGAGACGATAATAGCAACACTTGATAAAGAACTTAAGTACAAAATAAAAAGGCCAATCCTTTTAATCAGAGGGAGAAAGAGGCTTAAAATAATTTAGACTTTTGGGAATAATTAGGAAAATCAATAAGCTTTAAAAACCAATTTTCACTCTCTTTAAAATGTTCTATTTAACAGATGTGGAGGACTATATAAGGGTTGAACCTAAGTTGTTTGGCTTGCCCACTTTAGAGGCTGTTGAGAAGCAGTTAAAAGAGACTTATGCAGATTACTATCATAAGGAACTTGGAAAGGTAATAACTGTTGTTGACGTGGCCGAGGTTGGGGAAGGCATTATAATTCCTGGCGACGGAGCAGCATATTACAATACAAAATTTAGGCTTCTTGTGTGGAAGCCAGAGATACATGAAATTGTTTGTGGTATAGTCTCTGAAATTGCTAGTTTTGGTGCGTTCATGAATATGGGGATTATGAGGGGAATGATTCACATCAGTCAGACAATGGAAGATTACGTAAGTTTTAGCAAGACAAATACTCTGACAGGAAAATCTTCTAAGAGAAGCCTGAAACAGGGTGATTTGTGCCTTGCAAGAATTGTTGCTATAAGTCATAAAGGAAGCGAAACAAAAATCGGTTTGACAATGAGGCAGCCAGGACTTGGAAAGCTTGAATGGATAAAAGAAGACCAGCTTAAAAAAGAAAAAGAAATTCAAAAGGCATTGAGACCAGCTAAAGGGGGCAAAGGAGCTAAGGGAGGAAAGAAGAAATAAAATGACAAAGAAAAAAGCATGTAAAATTTGCAAAAGAATATTTGAAGGAGAAAAATGTTCTAACTGCGGATCTGGGGAAGTTACCGAGAGCTTTAAAGGAAGAATTTTTGTATCTAATCCTGAGAAATCAGAAATAGCAAAAAAACTTAACCTCAAAGAAAAAGGGAATTTTGCAATTAAAACCAGATAAATAAATTTATTGTTATCTAAAAAATCTAAAATGGAATTAAAAATAACTGAAGATAAAGAAAACAAACTTTTTAATCGGAGAGAGGTCAAAGGGGTTGTAGAGTCAAATGCAACACCAAGCAGACCAGACATGACAAAACTGCTTTCTGAGAAATTTTCAGTTCCTTCTGAGAATATAAAAATAAAACAGATTAAAGGAAAATTTGGTGCAAGGATTTTTGATATTGAAGCAAATATCTACTCTTCAAAAAAGGAAAAAGACAGCATTGAATTAAAAAAGAAAAAAGATGCTGAAGCTGAAAAATCAGCAGTTGAAGAAAAGCCTGCAGAAGAAACTCAGTCGCAGCCAGAAAAGAAAGAAGAGACAAAACAAGAGCAGGAAAAAAAGCCAGAAGAAGTTAAGGAAGAGAAAAAAGAGGAAGAGATAGAAGAGGGACCAAAGGAAGAGGAAAAGAAAGAAGAAAACAACCAAGAGCCACAATAAAATGCCAAGAAAAATAATAAAAAAAGGAAAAAAGCCGCATAAGAACAAACCAACTAGCAAGAAATATACAAAATACAAAATAGAAGGTGGTAAGCTAGTAAAAGAAAGATTCTGCCCCAGATGCGGACCAGGAATTTTTTTAATGAATTCTAACGGAAGGCTTTACTGCGGCAAATGCCATTACAGCGAATTTGCAAGCAAGAAGAAACCTGAAGAAACAAAAACTCAGTAGTTTTTATGAATTTAAATGGGCAAATTAATTCTAAAAATTAATTTATTAAGCCCGCAAATTTTTTAATTTATGATTATAAACCTAAGAGCAGTGTCAATTAAGTTCTCTCCTCTATCTTTGGTATATCTAGATTATATCACCTAAACATTAATTACCAAAGTTTTAATGTGTTTAATATGAACCCTGGGATAGATGTCTTAAGCAACAAACAGCAGCCTAAGACCTCTATCCTGGGAAAAAGAGGTGATAATTATTAGAATATGTGCAAGTATTTAAACCTTTCGTTCTTGTTACTCTTAAAAAATGACAGCCAGGGGTTATAGCAAAGTAGTAATTGCCAAATTCCCGCATACATCAAGTTTATAAAAATAACAATATTTAATTCTTAAATGGATAAAAAAGAGGGGGATAAAAAGAACAGCAATACCTTTAGCAACTCAAAACAGGAGCAAATCCATGATCTTTTGTTCAATCGTGAAATTGGCTGGAAGGAAATTATCTACGATCTAATTAACACAGAGCAATTAAATCCATGGGATGTCAATATAATTGTGCTTACAGAAAGGTATCTTGACAGAATTAAGGAGATGGAAGAGGCGGATTTTTTCATTTCAGGGAAAGTTCTTCTTGCCGCTTCTCTGCTGCTTAGGATAAAATCAGAGATACTTCTTAATAAACACCTAAAAAGTGTGGACGAAATCCTTTTCGCTGATAAAAACAAAGACCAGGGCTTAAATACAGACTTAAAAACAGGCCAGATTTTTGAAATATTTAATAAAGATGAAATTCCTGAATTGATTCCAAGAAGTCCGATGCCAAGATTCAGGCGTGTTACATTGCAGGAGATTATGGACTCCTTAAACAAAGCAATTGCCACAGAGAACAGAAGAATAAAAAGAAAGATCACTGATAAAGACAGACTTAGACAAACTTCATTTTCCCTGCCAAAAAGAAAGTTTAGCATAAAAGACAAGATAAAAGAAATTTATGAAAAACTTTCAAAACAGCTTAAAGAGGAAGAAAAAAGAAAAAAGATTTCTTTCACAGAATTTGTTGGTACAGATAAAGAAGAAAGAATAATCTCATTTTCTAGCTTGCTGCATCTTGACTATCAGAAAAAAGTCTGGCTTGACCAGGAAAATCATTTTGAGGAATTTTATATCTGGCTGAAGGAAGTTTACTTTCGCCACAACCCAGATCCTTTTTTAGAACTAAGGGAAGAAGTTGAAAAAAAGACAGAGGAGCTGGATAATGAGAAGAAAAAGCGCATAGAGAAAATAAACAAAGATTTTGAAAATCCTCTTGGAACTTTATTTGACTAACTTTTTTTCTTGTTTTTTATTGGTTATTTCTTATTGTATATATCCCATACTTACACATACAATGACAAAATACCTTAAAAACTCATTATTATTTATTTCCTGATGAAGCAATTAAAACTTGGCGTGTTATTTTCTGGCGGTAAAGATTCAGCATATGCAGCTTGGCTTGCAAAAAAACAAGGGCATGAACTGTCTTGTCTTATAACTCTTAAATCTGAAAATCCTTACAGTTACATGTTCCACACACCATCGATAAAAAAAACAAAACAGCAGGCAAAAGCAATGTCTCTTCCCTTAATTATTAAAAAAACAAAAGGCAGGAAAGAAGAAGAGCTGGCAGACCTTGAAAAAGCGATTAAAGAGGCTATCAAAAAATATAATATCAATGCAATAGTTAGTGGAGCCTTAGCATCTAATTATCAGAGATCACGCATAGAAAAGATATGTAAAAAACTTAATTTAAAATCAATAATTCCATTATGGCAAAAAGACGAATTTGAATACTTGAATGATTTACTAAAAGATGAATTCAGTGTTATAATAACAGCTGTTGCTGCATATCCTTTAAACGGCTCGTGGCTTGGCAGAAAAATAAACCAGGCCTTTATAGAAGATGTTAAAGACCTTCATGAGAAATACAAAATTCATCCTGCGGGCGAAGGCGGAGAATTTGAGACATTTGTGATTGACTGCCCACTTTTTGAATCTCCTCTTGAAGTAAAAGGAGCAGATTTTACAGGCGAGGGAAATAGCTGGAGAATGGAGCTCGAGTTAAAGTAAAATATTTTATAAACTCTTAATTATTAAAAATAATATGAAAAAAAGCTGGGTAAAAGACAATCAGCCGATCATAATAACCTCTATAATAGCAGGGGTAGTCTTTCTCATTGCATTAATTGCAATTACTTCTTTATCCCCCAATTCAGCTAATAAAATTACTGTAGAAGGAATTGCAAGCATAGATGCAATGCCTGACTTAATAAGCGTTTATTTCATGATAGAGACCCAGGGAGAGACCAGTGTTGAAGCAAAAGATGCAAATGATGGGATTTTAGACAATCTTGTTGCTGAAGTTCTTGGATTGGGATTTGAAAGAAGTGAGCTGCAAACCCAGAGTTTTAACATTTATCCGAACTATGAATGGGATGGACGAAAACAGACTCAGGACGGTTACAAGGCAACTCATTCACTGAAGCTTGAATTGTCCTCAGATGAATTTGATAAAATAAGCGAAGTGATTGATGCAGGGATTGATGCCGGAGCAGGGATAAGTTACATAAACTTTGAGCTGAGCCAGGAGCTTCAAAATCAGTATAAAGCAGAAGCATTAGAGCTTGCCTCCAGAGATGCACAAATAAAAGCAGACGCTGTTGCATCAGGTTTTGACAAGAGAGCAGGAAGACTTATCTCAGTTCAGGTAAGTGATTTTGGTTATTATCCATGGAATGTTTTCACTGCAAGAGAAGATACTGAGGAAGGAATAGGTTATGCAAGTGAGGAAAACGCAGCAATTGCAAAGCAGGCTATGGCAAATATTGAACCAGGCGAGCAGGAAATCACTGCGAGAGTAAGTGCAACCTTTTGGATAATTTAATCTTTTTCTTAAAAGATATAAAACAATCACAGGTTTTATTGAGGAGTTTAAGTTCTAGTTAGATTTTTAAATAAACTATCCTTTAACTGTTAATGAAAAAGAAGGTGATGTTCTTACTTATTGGAATATTTTTCTTAATTAATATTTATTTTGTGAATGCTGTAACAAATGTTACAGGATGCGGGGTACTTAATGTTACAAATGAAATTTATGAGTTGAATGTTTCTCTTAGTTCTTCTTTTGATTGCATAACAATTAACGCGACAAATATAACTTTAGATTGTATGAATTACAATATTAGTTTTGGAAATGCAACAGGTGGTTTTGGAATTGCAGTTAGTGGCGACGGAGGAGAAACAGGCATTGATAATATTACAATACAGAATTGCTATTTAATACAAAATGAATCTGGATTAAATGATAGTGCTATCTTTTTTGGTCCAAGTTCCGAAAATGCAGTTATATTTAATAATACAATCGAGAATTATGGAAACGAAACACTTGGAATTATGCTTGAAAGCAACTCTGTCAATGCTAACGTTAGCTCAAATATTATTTATACAAATGGAACTGGCACGAGCTCTGGTACTGCTTCTGGGATTATAATAGCCGAAAATGGAATTAATGCTATAATGGAAAATAATCTGATTCTTACTTTAGGGAATGATAATTCTGGAATTTTTCTAATGGAAAATGTTTCAGAAATTACTATTTATAATAATACTCTTTGGATAATGGGAAATAGAACCATTTCAGATCATGCAATGGGGGGAGTTGTCATGGACCAGGATACATATGATTTAAACATTAGTTCCAATTTGATCATAATGGGATTGTCATTGTCTTTTATAGAAGATTATTATAATTATAGCGAAGAAGATGAATCTTGGATATTCAATGGCGGGGGGGTACGATACTGCAGGAGTTTGGGTTTGGGGAGATAATTCCACAATAGATAATAACCTAATTGTCTCTTTTGGAGAGTTGGGGGATGGAATCTTTTTAAATGATATTGAAGGAATTAATATAACCTCAAATATTATTGCGACGTTAGGGGAGCAAGGAGACGGTATTCTTTCTCAAATGTCAGAGGAAGCATCGCTTCTTTTTTACAATAATGTAATAGGCACATTTGGTGAAAATTCTTCTGGAATTCATTTAGCTCAGGATTCTTATAGCAATCTTTCTTTAAATAATATTTCTACTTTTGGGAATTATTCTTATGGAGTCTTTTTCAATGAATCCCACAATAATACAATAGCAAGCAACAGAATCACAACATGGCAGTCCACTTCTTACCTTATCTACCTTACTACATCAGGAAATCAGACTGTTTATGATAATTTCCTTAATACTTCAACAACTGGTTCAGGAGTTTATATAACTGATAGTAACTTAAATTATTTTAATACAACAAATTCCTCTTCCACCAACATAATAGGCAAGAGTTCCTTTGGAGGAAACTTCTGGACAAATGCTAATGGAGATGGTTATTCTGATTATTGTGTAAACTTTGGTAGTGATTATTATTGCGATTCTTCTTACAGAATTGTTGCAGGAATAGATAGTTATGATTATCTTCCGCTTACAAATTACCTGAGCAATCTATCTACGTGTGGAGAATTAGATACAAAAAAGCGCTATGTCCTGAACACAAGTTTGTCTTCAAACGGAACCTGCTTCAACATAACCATCAACAGAGTTTTCCTTGACCTTGCTGGCAATACTATAACAGGAAATGCAACTGGAGATGGAATTAATATTAGTGGTTATAATGATACAACCATTAAAGATGGATTAATTTATAACTTTAGTAATGGGATTTTTTTAAATAACAGCCAAGATAATAATATTACAAATATAACATTGGGGGATAATAATCGGAGTCTTTATATTGATTCAAGTCCGAGTAATGTATTTTCTGATATTACTCTAAATAATTCTGGTCAAAATGGTGTTTATTTAAATGGAACAGCCTCTTCTAATAATAATTTTACAGATGTAATGGTAGAAAACTCGATTGCACCTTACTATGATATTGAATTTGGTACAGAAGGAATTAATGGAACCTGGATTATTGATAGTCTTTTTACCAGTTATGCATTTGCAGGAGAAGGAGGAATAGTTAATTTTAAAATATCTGGTTATGCAATGGTTGAATTTTTAGAACCAATAAATGGTTCTGGGGCTTACCTTACTCTTCGTGATGTTGATATTGATAATAACTTACTCTTTGTTAATTCTTCTTCAAATTCTGGATTAAATAAAAGTGCAAAAATCACTTTTTATGGTATATCTTATACAGATCCTAAACCACAATATAGTTCTGATAACAGTGTGTGGACAGATTGTACCGCAAGCACAGATCCTTCTTGCAATGAAGTAAGTTATAGTGGGACAACTTTTGTATTTAATGTAAGCCATTTTACTTATTTTAGATCTGCTGAAACTACAACTTCTTCTACCGGGGATGATGATGATTCAAGTTCTTCTGGAGGAGGATATCCCACTTTTAGACCGACTGAAGAAGAACTAAAAAACGGCTACACAAAATTTTTGTATAGAAATTGGAAAATCTCATTTAAATTAGAAAATGTTTCCCACATCTTTAAAGTAGAAAACGTAAATGCAACAAACTCAAAAATAAGCATTTCTTCTGAAACTCAGGAAGCTACACTTTCTGTTGGAGAAGAAAAAAAGTTTGATCTTTCAGGAGATGATTCTTATGACCTGCAGGTTAAATTGAATTCAATAGACTCAAGCAAAGCAAACTTCACACTTCAGACAATCCACGAAGAAAAGCCTGAATCAGAGGATGGAGAAGGTCTGGGTGAAAAAATCGGGACAATCTTCAAAGAGGATTCTTCTTTGAAATGGATCATAATTGTGGTTATCATTATCTTGGTAGGAATTCTCCTTTCTAAAGGAAAATCCCTCAAAAAATCCTCTGGGAAAAGATAATCCAAGCAAGAATAGAATTCTAAGATTCTTAAATTAAAAAATCAGCCAAAAGCAATTAAATAATTCAGGATTCCTGCAAACAAAACCCAGGCAAGATAAGGAACAAGCAACCAGGCTGCTTTCTTGTCAATTTTTCTTGTCACAGCAAACATAAACCAGATTGAAACCCATAATAAAGTAAGCTCAAAAAAAGAATAATTTGGTTTTTTCAGTTCAAAAAATAAATAACTCCAGAGAGCATTTAGGAAAAGATTAATCCCAAAAACAAGGGCAACAATCTTTTTTTGCTTTTTCTCTGCATTAAGCCAGGCAAAATAAAGAGAGAGTGCAATTAAAAAGAACAGGATATTCCAGACAATAGGAAAGACGTAATTTGGCGGAGTTATTGCAGGCTTAATCCCCTGATACCATGAAGTGCCCACATTTGCAGATGTAAAAACACTCCCAAGAAATGCAATTCCGTAAACAATAAAAAAGCAAACAACAAGGATTTTCCAGTTGATTTTCACACCTTTTTTCATATATTAAAAAAGGAAATTTGATTTAAATAATTTTTGTGTGTATTTAGGGTATTTTTAAGATGTTTTTATTGAATATGGGGTTGAGAACAACCAAAATACTTAAAAGAGTTAATTTTCTGGTGTTTATGTAAATGAGTTCTGCTTGTTTATTTCATTATTAAAATGGCTATAGAAAAAGGAAACAAGGTTAAGATTGAATATGAAGGCAGTCTGGACAACGGAAAGGTTTTTGACAGCTCAGAGAAGCACGGACAGCCCCTGGAATTTTTTATCGGAGAAGGAAAAGTTATTCCAGGATTTGAGAATGCTGTGATTGGAATGGAAAAAGGACAGGAAAAAACAGTAAAGATTGAATCAAAAAATGCTTATGGAGAAAAAAGACCTGAACTAATGAAGAAGATTCCAAAGACACAATTGCCAAAGGAAGCCCAGGATAAAGTTCAGCCAGGAATGGTTCTGGGAATGCAGACACCGCAAGGACAGCAAGCTTCTGTTATGGTTGTAGATGTTGGCGAAGACGATATCACGTTGGATCTAAATCACCCGCTTGCAGGACAAAACCTTACTTTCAAGATAAAAGTTGTTGGTGTTGAGTAGAGATTCTAAAAAAGGTGTGGGGAAAAAAAAGTTCGGTCGGGTCGTGACCAACAATGCGTAACGCTCTTTGGGCGGAGTTATAAATCAAGAAGCAGAGTAGCTCATTTAAAAAGGGGAAATTGTTAAAAAGCATTAATATTTTGCTTTTCTAATGGTTAAAGAAAAGGCTCTAAAAAATAAGATAGCTTATTGGTTAAAACACCAAGAATTAGATAAATTTAATTTTAATTCTGTTAGCATAATGTTTCCTTCTTTAATTGCTATACTATCTGCAGTATTCATTCCCACTATGATTTATTTCGCACAAAAAGAATTAACTTTAAACCTCATAAAGATCTCAGTAACATATTTGATTGCTTCTTTTTCTCTCTTAACTTTCATGCTTATATCCAGATACAATTATAATAGAAGTTTTAGAATAAGAGAAGCTATGTTAAGGGTCTTATATAACAACTTATTTGAAAAAAAGAGGGGCAAAATTATGACTGATGAGTTAGATGAACAATTTATAGAGATTAAAAAAGGGTATAAACAGAATATGGCTAATAAAGAAATAGAAAACATTGCTGAAAGGGTGATGAAAGGAGAGATTAATAAACAAAAATTAATTCCTGATTTGGATAAGAGAACTCTAGCCATAAGCATTGCTGGAGGATTTGTCTCTGGAGGATGTCTTCTTTCTTATCAAATTTTACTAAACAAAGGTTGGAACCCCCTCCCTTCAGGAATTGTTGCTATAATTGTAGCGGTTATTATCTACAAAATGGCTTTAAGTAAGATAGATAAAAAAGAAAGTTCTTAATTCTCTCTTCCGATAGGATAAAGATGAAGTATTATAGAAAAAAAAGAAAAAATTGCACCAACAATAATAGATGCCCCAAGAGATATTCTAAATTCTTTTTTATTAACTAAACTTGTTGAATAAGCAGTTATTTCAAATTCGAATTCTGAGAAATCATCCTCTTTTTGATTAACAAATTTAAGTCTTATCGCTTTTGTAGGATTCATATCCAATCTTGAAAAATCTAGGTTATTAAGATTAAAAACACAATTATTTCTAGGACATTTGAATTCATTCCCTAACTTTAGGAGTATATGTCCTCCACTATCCCAAAAGGAATTAGTAGTTATATGAAATCTTGAGTTAGGAGATAAATCTATTTTAAAAAGGATATTAATCCAATCTTCTTTTGTTTCATCATTAAATATTAAAATCATTCTTTTTTCAGTGCTTTCATTCAAAGAAAGAGTTACATTTACAGGAGTTCCTCCATTAACACCTATCTTTTCTACACTTAATATTTTATACTCTTTAGGCAAATAGATTATAGCTTTTTTTAGATTTTTCTCAGGATTTAATGTTAAACTTGCTAATTTTTTATCAAAATCATAACTTAGTTGTGCGTCAGATACATCTACATGAGAATTATCATCACTTAGATAATAAAAACCGATATGATAACGTTCAAACTCTGGATATTCCGATATATTGTTGATACTATAAATTAAGTAGAATCCAATTATTAGAAGGAGTATACAAAGAGAGATAAGAACACGATATATTAATTCTAATTTCTTAGGCATGATATATAAAAACTAACTAATATATAAAAAATTATGCATAACTCCGCAACATGTTGCGAAATTGTTGCTGTCTCTTAAAAAGAAGATTTAGTTATTTCTTCTATGAAGATTGATCCTTATCACCACGAAAAAAGATACAAAGAATGGAAAGCCCAGATCTCAAATAAAGGAATTCCAAACATTTCCAAGAAAAACTCTGACATAATCCTTCAATACTTAAATGATATGGAACATGACTTAAATGTCTCTAGGAGAATTGGAAAGAAAAACAAATTCTAATAATCTCACAATTCTTAACCATTTGAAAGAACTTGAATTTTTTGGATTAGTAGAAATGATAAAACAGAAGAAAAACCCAAATACAGGGAGACCATATACTAGTATTAAGATAACTGGAAGAGGGAAAGAACTAATTTAGTATTAAATATCTCACTTATATTCTTATTTTATAAGCTCTTTTTGACTTAGATTTTTTTATTTTAAATTGTTCTGAAATTCGGATTGAAACATTTTGCTTAACATCTAACTCTATTTTGGTTTTGTCTTTTTTTAAAATCTGGCTAATTTGTTCTTTTGATAAATCTCTAACCTCTATATGAAAAGGGGATTTCGCGTTTTTGAACCCCCTTTTGTTTTGCTCTAAAATGAATGCCTCTCTTTCAAATAAAAAATTTTCTTCTGAATAATGATTATAAATAAAATGAATAGTATATCCTCCGATTTTAATCTCTCCAGTTTGTGAGCCTTTCCTTTTCCAATCAATTCCTGAAATTGTATAAATATTGAAATCTTTTCCATAAACAAGATAGTATTCTTTTTCTTCTGAATTCATCAAAGAACTAATTTCCTCAAACTTTGAGAGTTTATATGTTTTCATTTTTTTTAATATATCACCGATCTCCTTAAAAATCTGTTTTTCTTTTCCTATAATTTGATCTCTTCCAAAATCTTTCCCAGCACTTCTATCTAACCCAATATTTTTATAAAAAGATTCCAAAAACCACCTTTTAGGATAAAGCCTATACCTTCCAAAAGAGTCTTTTAATCCAGAAATTTTTTCTACTTCTTCATACTTAAAAATTTCTTTTAATTTATTTTGTGTCTTCTCCCATATCTCAAAACAATCTTTTTCAAATTTTTCTTTATGTTTTTTTTGAGATTTATCCTCTAATGAGGTGGTTGCTATATATTTTTTCTCTTCATCATCTTTTTCTTTCTTTTTTAATTCAAATTGGGAAATGATTTTATTCTTAAAATTAGATAATTTTCTGGAATCTTTTTTAGATAATTTAAAAAAATTTTCAACAAAATTTGTATCCATATCTATAATCATCTTTTTTATTTCATCTGACCCCCTAGTAAAGTTCTCTTTTTTTAATGACTCTAAATTATTCTTGAGGCTCTTTTCATTTTGTAAAAATTCATAGAAATAAATTATTAATCTATATCTAAACTCTTTAAATCCAGAAGAACTTCCAACATTACTCGCAAAAGTATCTATTTTATCCAAATCAAAATCAAAAATTAAATCTATATCCAAAAATTCATCAAACCTCTCCTTAAACCCTTTTATTTTAAAGAATTTATAAGTTAAGTTGAAGAATTTTGAAGAGAGGTTTCCCTCATCAATTTGAGATAAGATAAAATAAAATAATTTTAATTGTCTTTTTAAGAGATTTTCTCTTGCTTCTTCAATGATATTCTTTTTCTCATCAAATAAGGCTAATTTTTCCTTTTCTTCCTCAGTTCTTTCATTTTCCTTTTTAAAAATAAGATTGTAATATTCTGGAAAGAAATCTGTTTCTCTGATAGGATTATAATCCTCTAAACATTTATTTAATTCTGGAATTTGGTTTGACAAATATTCATATTTTAACTCAGAATCTATCTTTAATTCAATTATATATTTATTTAATTCATAGAGGAAATTGATTGTATTGGATATTAATTGATTATATTCTTCAATAACATCCTTATCGTTAGTTTTCTCAAAAATATCCCCATATCTTCTATCTAAAAATTCTTTAAGATAAAGACCAGAAGTATTTAAATATCTACTAAATTCTTTTGTGTTTAGAAAATTATTTTTAATAAGATTGAACAATAACCCCTGATAAATTATAATCTCTCTTAAAGATCCCTTAGATTTTAATCTGTAAAGTAAAGATAAAATTGTTTTTGAAAAAGCACCAAAAATTTTTTCTTCATTGACCATTTCCTCAATGAATTTTTCTATATATCTTGTCTGATTTGTATTTAAAGAATATTTTATTGTGGTCTTTAATATCTCTTTTTCCCCTTCATCTATATTAAGATTATTCTTGTAAATATATAGAAGGTTACTAAAAAAATCCTTAAGAGGTTGATTTTCTTCATTTTTTTCTTTAAAGCTTTTTTTAATTTCTTTTATGATAATTCTATTAAACATATCTCTATCTAATGTTTGTAGAAATGTCCCTGTTAGATATACACTATAAAAAAAGAGAGTTTCAAATAAAAACACTGTAACCACATAAACAGATGCTATTTCATTTTGACTGAGATAAAGAAATAAAGAAATTAAAAAAGAGAACAAAAAATATCCAAGATAGATAAGAAAATAATTTTGTGTCCAAAAATACTTCCTAATAAATTTATATCTAACTTCCCTGCTTAAAGAGGAAGATATAGAAATTAAGGTCACCAAAATGCCTAATATAACAAAATGTTGCATTAATAGAATTTGGGGGGTTATATATTCCAATGGAACTACCATAAAAATTCAATAAACTTCTACTTTTTAATGATTATTATACTAAAAGCCCACCTGAACTCTATAAATTATCAGGCTGTGCGGTCGGGGCGTTAAACTTCTAACCCTCTCTCCTTCCCCTCTCCTAAAGCTAGCCCTTCTGAACTAAAAACTATCTTTTAAATTTTCTTAGAAAATTATTTATAGTCTCTCTTTTTTAACTTTATATGATGGATAAAAAACCTTGGGAATTTAACGCTGTCAGCTTTTTGGAAGCAGAAAGAAGAAAGAACCAAGAGATAGCAAAATACAGCGGAATTGTAAATAAAGAAAACGACAGAATAAAGAATCTTTTGGCTAATGTATTACCTGAGAGAAATTATCATTTAAGTTATATATCTCTCCCCTCAGAGGTTGGAGCAGCACTTTCAGAACTTAGCAGGAGGACAGGGGCTATTTATTCCTGTAGTGAGATGTATCTGCCTAACGAAGACCCAAGAAGACAAAGTGCAATTGATAACATCAACAGTGCTTTATCTAGTAAAAGAGATCTAGATTGATCTTATAATACAATCAAGAATATACCCTCAAAATCTTCTCCACCCCACTCTCCTCGCCCTAGTTATCTACATCTTTAATTCTCTAGTGCGCCCACTCCCCATATCCTTAACCTTAAACTTCCCACTCTTAACCTCTTTCTCGCCGACAAAAATCACCTTATTATAACCATAACTATTTGCAAATTCCAGTGCTTTTGACGGCTTGCTGTAATAAATTGAAACACGATTTTCTTTCTATTTTAATAAATGAAAAAGAATGTTCATCTTAAAAAGATATTTGTAGGTTTATTTTTTTTCCATTTAGGCATAAAATCATCTTCTGTCTCTTCTTTCTTATCTTCTACAAAATTAAGCATCTCTGCTATTTTGCTACTCATTTCATCAGCATAATATAATGTAAGTGCTTCTGGGAACATTGGCTCTTTTGGAGATCCCAAATCATTTTTTCCATGATGGCTTATGATCATATGCAGGATTTTATCTTTTAATGAATCCTCTAATTCTATTTCATCCATTTTATTTGAGACTAATATTGAACCAAGAACTAAATGACCTGAAAACATCCCTTTATTAGTTCCTTTTATTCTACTAGTCATTTCCATTTCTTCCAATTTTCCAATATCATGTAATAAAGCTCCTACAATCAATAAATCCTCATCAAGTTCTGGGAAAATCTCTTTGCTAAGTTCACAATATTTGGCAACTTCTAAGGTATGTTCAAGTAATCCCCCAATCCAATTATGGTGTATTGAGATAGCAGCAGGATGTTTTTTGAAATTTTCTTTTATTTCCTCGTTAAATATATTGTTAAGTAGAAGTTTTAATTTTTCATTATTAACTTTATTTATATATTCCTGTAATTTTGAATATAACTTTTCTATATCTTTTTTTGTTCTTTTGATAAAATCTTCTTCATTATACTGATTTTTTTCCAAGACCGTAAGAACATTTTGTTCATTTGAAGCTATTTGGAGTTTTCCCTGGTATGAAGATACTTGTCCTTCTATATAAATTACTGAATCATCTTTTATAGAATCATAAATTTGTTTTACTTTAATTTCATCCAAACCTCCCCAATATCTATAATCCATACTCTTTCCACTTGAATCTGTTAAAATAAGAGAGAAATAATACCCTTTTGTATAATCAGAAATTCCCTTCTTTATCTTAACTACAAAAATATCTTGGATAGAATCCCCTTCTTTATATTCATTAAGTAATTTTTTCTTTACAATCTTATCCATCTTCTACGAAGGAATACTTAGTTTTTAAGAATTATTATACTTCATCTTCTCCTAACTTTATCTCTCCTTTCTTCGCTTCTGCCTTTGTTACCATATCTTATTCCAGAATCCCCTGCTTTTATATTTTTTTCTTATCTCTATTAAACCCCAGAAAATTATTTATAGTCTCTCTTTTTTAACTTTATATGATAGATAAAAAACCTTGGGAGTTTGATGCTGTCAACTTTTTGGAAGCAGAAAGAAGAAGGAGCCAACAGACAACAGAATTTAGTAGAATGTTAAATAAAGAAAGAGACAAAATAAAAGATCTTTCGGCTAGTGTATTACCTAAGAGAAATTATCATTTAAGTTATATCTCTTTTCCCTCAGAGGTTGGAGCCGCACTTTCAGAACTTACTAAAAGAACAGGGGTCATTTACACATACAGCGAGATGTATTTGCCTAACGAAGACCCGAGAAGACAAAGTGCAATTGATGAAATTAACAGTGCCTTATCTTGTACAAGAAATTTAGATTAATCTTATGATACAATCAAGAATATAATCTCTTCTCCTTCCCACTCTCCTCGCCCTCGTTACCTATATCTTCAACACCCGCTCCCTACCCGTCTTCATATCCTTAACCTTAAACTTCCCACTCTTAACCTCTTTCTGCCCGACAAAAATCACCTTATTATAATCATAACTATTTGCAAACTCTAATGCCTTTGACGGCTTCCCATAAAGCAAACTTACAATTTTATTTTTCTTCCTTAACTTCTGGGCAATTTTCACAGATTCTTTATCCTGCCCAAGAGAAACCACGAGATATTTTTCCTTTTCTGTTTTTAATTTAGCGAGCTGCGAAATTCTGTCTAGTCCAAAAGAAATTCCTGTTGCCTGTTTTCCTTCAACTTCATAACTTCCGCCTGCACAAATTGTTTCTTTAACCCCTTTGCATTTTATTTCAAAAATACTTCCTGTATAATAACTCAGCCCCCTTGACAAAAATGGAGCAAATCTAACTTTTATTCCATAAAGTTCACAATAATCTACTAAACCATCTATCTCTGAAAAAGATTTATATTTTTTAAAATAGTTTGGACTTTGTTCTAGAATCCCTAAAATTTTTCCTGCTCCCAATTTTTTCAAATTATCCTTAATTTGTTCCTTTGGTAATTTATCTAATTTATCAAATTCTCTTATTACTTGTTCCTTATTTTTAATTTTATATTTAGAAAGAATCTCCCTTAAAAGTTTTCTATTATTAATATAAATAACAAAATCTATTCCAATCTTGTCAAAAATCTCTTTGGTCATTGCTAAGATTTCTGCCTCATCTTTCACAGTGCTTCCAACAATATCTGCATCACACTGAGTAAATTGCCTGAATCTGTTTGCTGAAACAGGCTCATCCCTAAATACAGGCCCTATCTGGTATCTTTTGTAAGGAAGTTTTTTATTCTTCATCAGCCTTTTGAGCTGGAAAGTAAACTCATACCTTAAAGCCAGTTTTCTCTTTCCTTTGTCTTTTAATTTGAAAATATCTGAGATAACTTCATCTTCTTTATTCTCTCCCCTGACAAACTCTTCCTTTTCTATTATAGGAGTCTCAGCAGGCTCATAACCATATCTCATAAAAGCACCTTCTATATAATCGGTTACTCTTCTTCTTTTTTTGGCTTCTTCGCCTGTGTAATCTCTGAATCCTTTGATAGTTTCTGTTGTCATTTTTTGCTTTTTTTATTTTGTTTAGTTGAGTTAAATGCCATTATTAAAGCTCCGACAGCTAAAATTATAAATCCTGCTCTTAGTAAGTTCCAAGGATTATTAGATAAAATAGTTAATGCTGAAACAATTAATCCGATGCCAATCGCTATTAAATAAATCTCCCAAAATTTTAATATAAGTTCTTTCATTTCATCCTCCCTTCAAAAAGGGTGAATGGGGAGAATCGAACTCCCGCCACACGGACCACAACCATGCGTTCTGCCACTAAACTACATTCACCATAATTTACTTGTAATTCAAGCAAGAAAGGTATAAAAAAGTTCTTATCAGAAAAACACTGCCAGCTAATATAATCGTTTCTAATGATGCCGATATTTGCCAGCTTTAGCTATCATGCAAAAAATAAGAATTAACCATTTTTAAAATTAACTAAAAAGAAAAATAAAATTAACTAAATTCTCTTTCATTTGTCTGGCAGTATACAGGGTTACCTGCTGCATCCTCAAAATATGCAGTGTATTCCATCTTATTTGCATCAGAAAATTCAGTGCAGACTGTGGCAGTCTCTGTTTCAAGTTCTTCAAGTACTCCAAACTCCTGAAGTTCACTGCTGTCTGTTTCATTTAGCAATGCTACTTTAACTCCTGCTATTTCATCCCCCCCAGCAGATCTTCTAAGAGTTACATCATATGCAGTTTCTCCAGGGTCACATTCCGTTGAACTGGATTCAGTAACACTTACATATTCTAAGTTAACCTCAAGACACTTCTGTCCGAATTCAACCTGCTCAGCCCCGTCTTGAACAATATTTCTTATTACAACCCAGACAATTCCTGCTGCTACTATAACTAACAGAACAATTATGAGAGTAGCCACGATGGCTGAGACACCTTTTTTATCTTCTAAACCTCTTTTATTTATTGCCATTCTGGCTCTAATTAAATGTTTTAAGTTTAAAAATGTTCTTGTTATTTTTAATTTAAATCAATTTTTATTTTCTTACTTCGATTTTAGATTTTGTTAAAATGGTCAAGAAGAGTGAAGAATTCTTTTTTTTCAATAACTTTATCCTTTTCAGATATCCCAATATGTTCTGCAAATTTCCAGAATGCGCTTGGATGGTATCCTATTTTTTTAAGTGACGCGAGGGTTGGCAGTGCAGGGTCATCCCAACCAGAATACTTGCCATCTTCAATCGCCTTTCTCATTTTTGTCGTGGATAGTTCCATGTCTTTAAATTTCATTCTTCCGAGAAAACCTGTCCAAGGAGATTTTTTTCCAAGGACTTTATGAATTAATTTCTGCCGTTTTGCATTATCCATGTGGTCTTTGCCGCGAATGATATGGGTCATTTTCTGTTCTATATCATCAACAGACACCGCAAGATTCATCAAAGGCCAGACCCTGTATTTTTTCCCTTGTCTTGGATGTTTTGTTAAATTGATTCTCGCCAAAGGAAAATCCCTCATTGCAGGATTTTTATCTTGCATGCTATTTTTGGATTTAAACCTTAAAACAGCCTCTCCTTCTTTATACCCTTTTTTGTCCAGCATCTTCTTCCATCTTTCCAGATTTTCTTTCACACCAAACTTCCTGCACGCACAATTCTTTTTAGATTTAACAAATTCTCTAAAATCGTCTGTTGTGCAAGTGCAGACATAAGCAGCATTTTTCCTGATAAGTTTTTCAGCATACTTATAATATATTTTCATTCTATCTGATTGTATGACAAACTTAGCAGTATTTTCAAGAAGCCAGTTACTTTCTCTCTCAATCATTTTATATGCAGGGGGATAAATATTTTCAGGATTTGTATCTTCAATCCTAACGTAAAGCTTTCCGCCGTATTCTTTCACAAACAAAAAAGAAATGCTTACTGTCAGAGCATGCCCTATGTGAAGCGGTCCTGAAGCAGAAGGCGCAAACCTCATTATAACTTTTCCTTTTTTCGCACTAGGCAGTTCAGGAAGCCCTTCCCGCCCTTCCCTTACACTCACAATTTCTTCTAATTTATCAAATTCCTTTTTCTGCTCATCTAAAGAAAGATTATTCACTTCTGTTACAACCTCCTTTATCTTTTTAGAATATTTTTTTACATCCCCTTTCTTAAGCCCTTCATTAAACAGCGCTGAGATCACACTCCCGATTCTAGCCTTTCCATCATAAGCTAAAGCATTTTTTAGCGCATAGGCATGTGCCTTTTTCTCAAAGTTTTTCATCTTCTCAAAAAGAAATCCCTCTTAATAAAAGTTATTATGTGGTATAATAATCCTTTTAAAACAAAAAGATAATGGAAATTAATGGAATTAAAACCATATTTTTTAAGCGTTAACTCGAAGGAATTTCAATCACTTCTTCAATTGATTCCAGAAAAAGAAGGCGAAGAAGTCATGCCTCTTGGAATGGTCCTTTCTGGTGTGTATTATTATTCTTTTAAGAGAGGAAGATTAGAACAAAAAACACTTGGACGGGATAGTAAGAGTTGGGGAAAAAAAGGAAAATTCAAAGAAGAATACATAAACCGTCCTGAATATAATGAGCACAATATTTATTTATTCTTAGACAGAACAAAAATTAAACTTAATGAAATATATTTTGATAATAGAACAGGAGAATTAAGTGGAACAATGAAAACAAAAAAGAGATTTCTTCATTGGAATGAAACCACTTTGAATAATGTTTCCATTAAATATATCTTTTGATTATCAAAATCTAATTAACGCTTGTTTTCTTCTCCAGAACTTCAAGCCTTTGTTCTATGTGATAAATTTTATTTGAAAGGTCTTCTAGTTTTTCTGTCATATCCGCAAGTCTTTTCGCAAGCTTCCTGCGTTTCTCTTGGCTTTCTAAAAAGCTGGTTGTTCCAGAGTCCTGCTCTGTTGCAGAACTTCTTTCCGAGCCTAAAGTTGGAGTAGATGATAAATCAAAAAAAGGAAAAGGGGTTGAGCCTGAGCCAGAGGATCCAGAACTCTCCTGGTTTGCTTGGGCTTTCTCTTTCTGTTTTCTGTATCTTTCAGCAAGGTCAAGCACATCTGTGCTTTTTTTCCCAAAACCGAATAAACCCATCTTTCTGCTAGGAAATCATCATTTTTAAAATTAGTTATAGCTAATTTTCCTGCTTTTTCAAATTCAAAAAAGGCACTTAGAAACATTTTTTAAACATACAATCTTATAATATTATTAAGAGGGAAAAATGCCAGAATTTATTTCAGAATTAATTGAGGAAAACATTCCTTACTATAAGAAAAAGGCAGAGATGAAGAAGAAAGGATTGGTTAACAGTGTAGAAGAGTCAGCCCACAACCTTGTCTATGATTCTTCTTCTGAAACTCTAGAGCCTGTTTATTTTTTTATTGTTGATTTAATGGGGGATTTCGGGCTTGAGACAGAAAAGCTTATTGATAACTTTACTTCTTCACCTGGCTCAGGCCATTTTGCTGAACTTGGTCAAAGAGCGACAGTAATGCAGCAACAGGGTTCTAAACTTCTCGCAGACATAAATGCTGTTCTTAGAAGTGTGCTGAATATTATCTATGATCTGAAAGAATTCAGAATAAGGCTCAGCCAGTATGATGATTTAAAGACAGATAAAAAAGATGCAGCTCTTCTTGCATTAAAGCAGCTTTGGATGGACAAGGTTGATATCCAGAAAGGGAACTCAAGTATAAAAGCAATGGCTCTTGGACAGTCAGGATTTCAGACACTTATTGATGCATTTCTTTTTGTCAAAGAAGTAGCTGGAGTGGACAAGGTTGATTTGAATGACCGGGTTAAAAGAATCCTTAGAGCCAGAGTTTTGGAATTTAGTCACTGGCTTGAGCAGTCTGGAAAAGAACTTGAAAAAAGATATGAACTTGAAAAAACATATTTAAGAAGCCAGGTTAATTCTCTGAAACTTTATTCAAGGTGGGCAAAGCCTTATCTTAAAGCTGCAAAAGAACTTGAGATGAAAGATCATGGCCGCGATCCTGCGCTTGTCAAGGCGTTTAACACGATAATTTTTGAGCTTACACTTCTTGGGAAAAAGAAAATTGACGTTGCTGGAGAAGCTTTTTCAGGAAATTTACCAAAGGAATTTGAAAAGCCTGAAAGACTCAAATTAAGAGATTATTACGCATGCACACTTGTTAGTTTTCGTTTTAGGGGAATCCCACAAAAGACCTCTGCTTACCAGTCTCATTATGTGTTTGGCGGAAGAGCAGAGATCTCTTTCAAATCATATACTCTTAATGAAGATGAGTTAAGAAAACTAGAAGAATCTCTTGATGAGTCAGATCTTTATGATGCGCTTAGGCTTATTGAAGGTGCAACAGGTGAAAGTCTTGAACATCTTCAGGATGAGATTGATTTTTTCCTTGAAGAAAAATCTCCTGAAGAAGAATATAGGACTGAAAAAGACACATCAAATCCTTTTATGGCTTTGCTTGGAAGATATGAAGAAAGGTCAACTAAAGAAAAAGAAACAAAAAAAGAATCCCCACAAAAATCTGATAAAGTGATTATAAGGCCTGAAACTTATGCAGAAAAAAACTACATAAGACTTCTTGCAAAAGATACAGCAGAAGATTTTGCATTCAAGTTTTTTGACATTTACAAAAAAGCCCATAATATGCCAAGTTATACTTAGTTTATACAAAAATCATGCCAAAAAAGAAAACAAAAGATAAAGAAAAAGATAAAATACTGGAAGAGATTTCTAAAAAATTAAAAGAGATTCAAAATGAAGAAGCGGATGAAGATCCTGAAAAATCTGAGCTTGAAGAAGATGTTGATTTAATAGAGAATAGCTTTAGTCAGTTTATTCCTTCCTTGCATTTGTCTGAAGATACAACAATACCTGTTCTTGAGAGAGTTGCATCAGAGCAGCCTCGTCCTATTTTTGTCGGAACAATGCCGCAAACTTCTATGGGTGCGTTAGGAGAAAGCTCTGAAAAAGAAGATTTCAAATATGTTCCCTCACAAGAAGGAGACAATGAGCCAAAATATGTAGAAAGCGATTCAAAAATCTTTAGAGAGACAGAGAGGGTTGACTTCGCAAGAGTTGGGAGAGACCCAACAGCATTAATTCCAGAGAGAACTCGGGGAGTATCTTTTATGCGTTCAGAATCATTTTCACAGCCAGAATCATCAACTGAGAGAATGTGGACTGCTGAAAGAATTGATTCTGAAAAAGCAGGAAGAGGAGATCCTTTTGAAAAAGAGAAGGAAAAATACAAAACATACAAGCCAAAAGTCCCGAAGGAGTATTAATTCTGGTTGAGATAATTCTGCTGTTCTTTGTTATTATAATTCTCATTCTCCTGCTTTTCAATACGAGTTACCATAGCACAACTTGAGGACTCCATAGATATTACACAATTTTCAGGATCTATTCTTACTGTTCCCTTTTTTAGATATGTATCAAAGGCAGAGAATCTCATATAAGGTTCTTCTTCAATTCTTTTTTCTAAATTTTTGGTTTTCATTTTATTTTGTTTGTTTTTCTTTATAAAGATCTCCTTCAAATGTATATCCAAGATCACCCATCATATCTTTCTCTCTATATTTGGTATTTGAAAGATAAAAACCGCAATAATCTAAAGCTTTTTGTAGGTAGGCTATAACATTACCATAACATGCATATTCTTTCTCAAAAACAAATCCTTTAAAAGGTGTTTCAAAATAAGCACGGTAAAATGTGGTACTTCTTCCACTAATTTCTATAAGTAAAAATCCAATTAATTCGATTCTTTCTTTATTCACAATTGCTTCTATCTCACCCGAGGTTATTCTTGGTTTTTTATTATTTTTTCTTGTCATTTTCTATTCTAATCCCCTTGAATCCCTAAAGGGTATTGCTCCATTTATCAGTTCCTCTAAGTTAGCGACTTTTTCAAGAGAAATAAAAAGATCTCTATTAATTTCTCCATTTTTAGAAGGTTCTCCTAAAAAATCTGATTCTGTATACATTTCTATCGATTTATTTATAACAGTAAACATTGATAAGAGAGGGATATAACTTTCTTCTGCTTTTCTTAAAGGTAAACAAATTGTTTTTAGTTTATCTTTTCCTAAATAGAAAGCAAAATATTTTGGTATCCAATTTGTTTCTATCAAAGGTTTCAATTTTTCTTCTTGTTTGAATTTTACTTCATAAATTCCTTCTTCCATTTTTCACTCCTAAATTTATTACTCTGCAATAACTAGAGGGGCTTATTTAAGAATTATTTACCCCCTAAGGTAGTAGTAATCGAAAAACTTAAATATTCCTTTATATTCAAGAATATATGAATCAAAAAGAAATTCTTTCAGAGATTGGTCTGACAGAAAGAGAGAGCAAAGTTTATCTTGCTCTGCTTGAACTGGGCAGCACTACAACAGGTCCTTTGGTAAAAAAATCAGGTGTGCCTAATTCCAAGATTTATGAGATTTTAGAATCCTTGCAAAATAAAGGGCTTGTGAGCTGGATTATCAAGGGCAAAACCAAATATTTTCAGGCTTCTGATCCCAAAAAAATCCTCAGTATTTTCAAAGAAAAAGAAAGGGAAATTGAGAATTTAATTCCCTTATTAGAATTCAAACAAAAAAAAGAGAAACAATCTGTTGAACTCTTCGAAGGGATAAAATCCATTTTTGCTTTTCTTACTGACTTAATAGACGCTTCTAAAAAAGGAGAAACTTATTATAGTTTTTCTTTTGGAAAAGAGCATGAAAATGAGCAGGTTGAAATTTTTTATAAAAAAATAGGAATTAAAAGACAGGAAAAAGGGCTTTCCATCAGGATTCTCGCAAATAAAGAAGCAGAAGATGCCTTTAAAAAAGCTTATGCTGATAGAATTGCCTCACTTAAAAAAATTGTCAGAATTACTGATTTTAATTTTCCCCAGGGAATTATTGTATTTAGGGATAATATAATTATCCTAAATTGGGAAGAGACGCCAACTGCCATACATATCCAGAATAAAAAATTATCTGACCAGTATACAAAATTCTTTGAAGATTTATGGAAACAAGCAAAACAAATGAAGTAATAATTTGTTAAAATCTTCTGACTAAAGAAGATTTTTTAAAGAGCGAAAGCTTTTAGTTGTTATGAAAAAGAGTTACAAAAGTGGTGATTACGAAGTTTCAGATATTTATCAGGGTGGATATTCAAGTTTAAATCCGCTGTTCAATGTTTATACTGCTGCAGGGACTCTGGGAATGACAACAGATCCAAGAGTAGCCAACATTTTGCAGGAAGTTTCGTCAAAGCTTTCCACTGGAGCAAAACAAATAAGCGTTACAGCTGTTTCTCCGGAGATTTTTGATTCTATTCCAAAACAGCAGCTTAAAGAGGTTCATAGGCTTTCAAAGCTGACAGGTATTGATGTTTCTATGCATGGTCCTGTTATGGATGTTGCAGGGATAAGCCAGCAAGGTTATAGCGAAGTGGATAGGGAATCAGCAGAAAGAAAAGTCACAGACGTTCTTCTAAGAAGCAAAGAACTAAATCCAGAAGGAAACATTCCTGTGACCTTTCACACAGCAGAAGGAATTCCAGGAAGCCAGTTTTTGCCCCCTGCCCAGAGAAAAGAAGGAGAAGAATACAAAAGGCTCATAATTGTTAACAGAGAAACAGGCAGGCTGGCACCCTTAGAAGCAGAGAAAAAGTTTTATCCACAAATGGAAGAATTAAAACCAGGGGTTCAGGAAAAAATAGAAAGAGGAATAATCACAAAAGAAGACCTCGCAGAAAATAGGGGGAAATATATTAAACAAATTCCTCTAGAAGAAGGAAAATATTATTCTCCTGAAAAAAGAGTTGAAGTTTTAAATGCAACTGAGTGGGACAATTCACTTAATCAGGTTTTCTTTAATCAGGAAAGAGCTCAGGAAATTCTTGGAAAAAATCAGGCACAGATTCAGCATTTACAAAAGAGTATAAACGATATGAAGGAAAGAAAAATATCTGACAAAGAAATCCGGGAGAAATTAACTCCCACCCAAAGACATGCTTGGAGCAATTTGCAGGCAGCTCAAAATTATCTTCAGGATGTTCATCAGCAAGTAAATGGGCTTTTCAGCAAAGCTTATGAATTCGGAACAGACGAACAAAAGAATCATTTAAAAAAACTCAGTGAGGACTTTAGAACTATGATTGAAAAAAATGGGGCTGATCCGCTTGCTCAGGCAGAAGCAATGAATTACATGGTTAATGAATTAAAAAAAGAAGAATATGCTCCTTCGTTATATGAACCAATAGAAAAATTCGCGACAGAGAAAACAGCACAGACTTTTGGTAATGCAGCTTTTAATTCGTATAAAAAATTCAAAGGTAAATCTCCTGTTCTGGTTATTGAAAACCCGCCTGCAGGATTTGGTTTAAGTACAGGAGAGGATGTTAAGAGGGTTGTTGAAGAATCAAGAGAGCAATTTATAGAAAATGCCAAGAAAGAAGGAATGTCAGAATCTCAGGCAAGGAAAGAAGCTGAGAAATTAATTGGTGCGACATGGGATGTCGGCCATATAAATATGCTAAGAAAATATGGCTATAGTGAGGAAGATATTATTAAGGAAACAGAAAAAGTTGCGCCATATGTAAAGCAGATTCACCTTTCTGATAATTTTGGATTTGAACATACAGAGCTCCCAATGGGAATGGGAAATGTTCCTTTGAAGGAAATGATGGCCAAGCTTGGCCAGAAAGGTTTTGAAGCTCCTAAGATTATTGAGGCAGCGAACTGGTGGCAGCATTTCAAGACAGCACCATTCCAAGAAACTCTCGAAGCAACAGGTTCTCCGCTTTACTCTATGAAAATGTCGCCTGACTGGTCTCAGGCTCCAGGACTCTATCAAGGATATTTTTCAGGAATGGAAGGGCAGTGGCTTCCTCAGATACATTATGAAACTTTTGGGACAGGTTTTTCACGACTCCCAAAAGAACTCGGAGGCCAGGCCGGAGGACAAGGTGGCAGAATGTCCGGAAGGCCGATGGAGTAATAAACAAATTTAAAAACTATGTTCCATAATATATTTTGTAAAATATAAAAGAGGTTAGAATGGCAAAGAAAAAAACAGGCAAAAAACAAAAAAAGAAATCTAAGAAGTCAAAAAAATCAAAACTTGTTTCTAAGGATCATCCAACTCTTCAATTGAAAAAAGAAACAGATATTGCAATGGACTTTGCGACAAAAGCCTACAAAAAATTTGATAAAATTATAAAATCTGTTGTTCTTTTTGGCTCAACTGCAAAACAAACTCAGGTAACAGGCTCGGATATTGACATTGTCCTTATAATTGATGATGTAACAATTAACTGGGATCAAGAGCTTGTTGCATGGTACAGAACAGAGCTTGAAAAAATGATAAAGAGCAATCCCTACCAGGCAAGCCTTCATATTAATACAGTGAAGCTAAGCACGTGGTGGGAAGATTTACTAAGAGGAGACCCTGTTGTAATAAACATTCTGAGATACGGAGAAGCAATGATTGATTTAGCAGGATTTTTTAATCCTCTAAAATCGCTTTTGATTCGCGGAAAAATTAGGCCAACACCAGAGGCAATATATTCTACACTGCAAAGAGCCCCCCAGCATATTGCAAGAAGCAAGATGGCTGAAATGGGTGCAATTGATGGATTGTTTTGGTCAATGGTCGATTCTGCACATGCAGCTTTAATCGCAGCAAATGTTCCTCCTGTATCTCCAGAGCATATCCCAGGAGACCTGAAAGAGAATTTTGTCAATACAGGAAAATTAAAAATGAAATATGTTGTCTGGTACCGTGACTTGCTTGTTCTTCATAAAAAAATAGCTCACGGAGAAATTAAAGACCTTAAAGGAGTTGTAATTGATGACTGGCAAAACAGGGCTGAAGAATTTCTGAATGTAATGGCCCAGCTTGTCAAGGATTTGATTGAATATTGATCAACTTACTCCTTTAATCTCCTATCTTTCCTAAAAATTTTAACTTAATTCCCAGTTTTGTTAAGTAATCATATTCACTTGTAACAAAAGGTATGTTGGTCTCATTTAAAGTAGAATAAGGTATGCTAACCTCATATGGAGATACTTTTGGTCCGCTTCCAAAAGGATGTGCTGACATATGGCTTAAATAAAATTCAACACCTCCTATTTTATATCCAAGATGAGCTTCACCTATAAATTTGTTTGTATGGACTCCGTCAAAAAATGGATTTCCGAAGTCTCCGTATGCTGCCAGATCAACTCCGCAAAAGAAGTCTCCTTTTTTAATTGGCAGAATGTAATCTAATTTTATTTCTGTTTTTCCTTCATTCTTTCTTGGGATATCATCTGCTCTTTTTGGCACATAAGCAAGACCTACTTCTCCCTCAATTCTTTGCCCTTGTCCTTGTGATTTTTGCAATTCTTTAGGAGCGGAAGCACATCCAATACTATTAAGAAATACCAGAGAAGCCAAACCTGTAACTGCTATTGTTTTTAAGCCGTTTTTTATCTTTTGAGGCAATCTTTTTATTCTTTTCATTTTTGTTCCCATCCTATCAATTTTAATACAGAATCAATTTCGGCTTTTGTAGAATCTTCCCCCTTTCCCCTTATTTTGTCATATGCCCTTTGCCAATAACTTGTTGCAGTCTTAAACAAAGATTCATATTTATCCATTCTTCTACCCCCAATTTTATTTTTGTATGTTCTCTTTGTTCCATCTGGATATTTAATCTCTATCCTATCAACATAATTGTCACTCCATCCATCAAGATACTTTATTTCTGTTCCATCTTTTTTTAGTACTTTCATCCAGTCGGCTCTATATAAGGGATTATATATCTCTATCCTATCTTCATCCATCTTTATTACTTCTACCGGTTCTCTGGACCTTGCACATCCACCAAGAAAAGCTGCTGTTATAATAGCTTTTCCTACAGGCTTGTTAACTTTTTCCCTTACTTTTTGCATTAGTGTTTTTTTGTTCATTTTATTTCTCTTTAGGATGATATTTTTCTGTAACTGCTCTGTCAAGTGCATTCAATTCTGTAAAAGAATATAAATTAAGCACATTTAGAGAGCATGCTTTATCGTAAGCTTTAACTAGGAGATTATATCTCTCAAATGCTTCTTGTTCTTCCATGCTTAATTTTTTAATATCAACTGTACCGCTTTTTTCATCAATTGCTCCTTTTTCCTTTGCTATCTTAGTCAAAGTAGCATAATTATACTTCTTTAATTCTTCAGGCAACTCAAATTCAAAATTAGGTGCAATTGATTTTACAATTTCTTCCAAATCCCCTAAATACACAAAAGGCCTGTTTTCTTCAATTTGTTCAAGGATTTTATTAGTAACATCTCCGTCTGAGAGGTAACTTGGATCACCAACAACTTTTCTAGACTTATACTCTTCTTTTCGTTCTTGGTAGTCTTTTTCTCTGATATCTTTTACTTCTTTGCTGGCCATATACATTTCATAAACTGATTTTCCTTCCTCTCCAAAATTATTATGAGCAGAATTAGCACCAGCTACCTTTTGTATAGATGGAGCATCTAAGGTCATTTTTGCAATGTCCTCAAGCGTTGGTTTTCCGTTTGTCATTTTTATTGTGCGCCTCCTTTTAATTTACTCTCCAGAGATTTCTTATTAGACCTAAATGATTTTTTAATTAATCTTGGAATGTTTTTTATACCCCAAACATTTACAATTGGGCAGTATTGTTCTCCCACCCTGTTATATAATCCTATTTGTAAACCAAAAGAATTCTTTCTTTTTTCATCAACGACATTCCCAAGTGTTCCATAACTAATTAACCAATCCTTCACTTCTTCTGCATAATTTAACCAACCTGCTAAAGAAATCCCTTTCATGTTTCCATCAGAAACATTAGCAACTCCAGCAATATTTATTCCTTTCATGTCTCTGTCAGAATAATTAACGGATTCAGCAGCTTTTACGTTAAGCTTTTTTCTTATCATATCTTTTTCTAAGAAAAAGTTTATTTATAAATCTTTCTATTTGTTACTTTCCTTAAGAGGTAACAATTACCTTTTCTTTATAATTTCATAAGAAACTTTTGCTTTGCAGGGAAGCTTTGACTTTATTTTTTTCAGAACACTTCTTGCGAAAATCATGTTTTTCTCGTTTAATATTGCAATGAGAAAAATCTTGCTTCCTTTTTTTACTATTGCTGCTTTTCCTGCGGGTTTGCCAAAAGACAGCTGCATTCCAGATTGCATCCTGTCAGCCCCTGCACCAGTAAGCATTTTATTCTCTCTCTGAATATGATGTGGAAATGGAATTACTCTAAAAAGATACTGACCAGGAAATTCAGTTTCCAGTTTCTTATTTATAAACTGTCTGCACGCTTCAAGAGCATTATGCCTTATCTGTGCATTCTCGTCAGCAGTCATAGTGATCACATAAGGCAGTTTTCCTCCCCTATAAAGCTTCTCAGAACCCATTGTAAACTTAACTATTTTCTGCGGCGGAACAGTCTTTACATAAGATTTCCCTTTCTTTTTGCTAATCCGAGTATAAGGAACAACTCTTTTCTTTGAATACGCCGTAGCTTTTCTAAGTGCCATTTTATTCTTCTACTCCTTTTATTTTTAATCTTCCTTTAATTCTGCCTGATAAGATTCTATGAAATTCTTTTTCATTATCATCTAAGTTATTAGAATCAACTTTTTCTAAGACTCTTGATAACAAAACCAATTCATCATCTGATATTCTTATTCTGTTGATTGTCTCTGGTATAATATCCATTTTATTTAACCTCTACTTCTGTTGTAATTGCCTGTCCTGGCAGACCCCTTTCAAAAATCGCACGAACAAGTCCATTGTTCCCATGCGGTGCTGTGATTTTGCCAGCGATTACTTTTCCAGCTGGAGATTTCCATGATACTGATTTTCCAACGAATTTTTCAGCTTCTTTTTTATTTGCAGCTCCGACATCTAGCAAAAAATGCCTTTCATGGATAGTATGCCTGCCGCGACGAAATTGAATAACTTTTCCTTTCATTTTTTACCTCAACTATAACTAATTTATTGAGGAATTGGTTTTTAAAGTTTTGTTTGTATAAAGATTACACAACACTAACAATAATTTCCCTTTCTCTTCCACGAGTGTCAAAATCAACCAAAACAATCTGCTGCCATGTTCCAAGGGCTGGCTTGTTGTCTATTATCGGAACAGACAAATTTGGCTTTAAAAGAGATGCCCTTATATGGCTATGACCGTTATCATCATGCCATCTTTCCTCATGAGAATATTTTATATCTCTTGGTATAACCTTTTCAAAAAAGGCTTTGAGATCTTTTTCTAATCCAGGCTCGTACTCAATTGTTGTCAAACCAGCTGTTGAACCAACAACAAAAACATTTGCAATACCTTCCTCAATTTTAGATTTTTTAATTGCCTTATTTACATCATCTGTAATATTTACAATATCTGTATTTCCCTTTGTTGCCTTTTTTATCCTGAATATCTTAGCCATTGTAAAATCTTAGATTAAAAAGTTACAGAACAATCTCAAACTCTCCAATCTCTTTTTTCAGAAGTTCAAAAACATGGGGATTCACTTCCAAGCTTTTTTTTGACTTTTGATGCTCTACATATTGTGAAACTTCTTCCATGCTTGAGTTTTCTATTTTATTAGTAATTTTTTTTACATTGCCGTCAGCAAAAAGAAAACTGGCTCCTTCACAAAACAAAAGTTCTGCAAGAGAATCTTTTTTTGCTTTTTTATACTTAATTCTTACTCTTCTTTTTTCAAATTTCATAAGCTCACTCCTCTGTGAATAATCCATAAGGTCATTAATCAAAATTGAAGCATTTTTTCGCGCATCATCGACTTTTTGTGTGTTTAATTTCCCTTTCTTAAATTCTATTTTTGCTTTTATAACATCCTTTAAAATTCGGAGATGCTGCTGCGTGAATTTTCCTTCTTTCACAAGCTCCTCAAATTTAGAAACAATCACTGCTTGGGATTTTTTCCCAAAAATAGCTTCAAGTAGCCCAAATGCATCTTTGTTGATTTGTTCTATTAACTTTTCCTGCGCTCTTTTTTCAATCTGCTTTCTTAGCTCTTTAAGTCTTTTCAGATAATCATCCATATCCTTCAAAAGCTTGTCAAGCTCTGCACCTTTTATTTCCTTTACTTTTTCATGTTCATAATCCTTGTAAATGCCTACAATTCTTTCAAGAATCTTAAGATATCTTTTCTCAAGCATTTTCTCCTTATCAACAAAGATACTTTTCATCTTGCCAGCTGTTTGCTTTGGAGTTGGCGGAGGAAGTCCATAAAGCATAAGCAGAGCCTGGCTAGGAGTCAAAACACCCCAGTAAATGTCATGAACCAAAATATCAAGGAAAGCTGACTTTGCTCTTTTTGTTGTCTTGTCCCCCATTGACATGAACATATCAATTGCTTCAGGGCTTGGTTTCAACCTGCCCATTTTAAGCAAGGCTTTCCATGGTAAAAAGGTTCCTTTGTCATAAAGAGGCACACCGTCACGAATAAAAGTAAACATAACTGGATGAGCGTCCTTTACAGATTCCCAAAAGTCAGTCAAGAGATAAATCTGCACATTGAGAATATTTTTTTTCACACCTGCAAGAGCATTTGCTTCTGCAATATACTGGTAAATCATTCCGCGAAGCCTCTCCTTTAGCTCAAGACGAGGCATTCTTTTGATATCAGTATCATTGATAATTACAAAAGCATCAATATCTGATTCCTTGGTTACTTCGCCTCTGACAAGACTTCCTGCAATAACATAACTAACAACGTATTTATCAAATTTCCTTAAGGTTAATGATTTATGAATTTCTGCAACCCTTAATGCAGATAAAAGGCTTTTATCATGAAGAGGAAAAGACATTCCTATAGCTGAGACCATCTCAAACTTGCTGTCAAGACAAGCTTCCCATATATCTACAGGCGTCTTAATATAAACCCAGACATTTTGCTTGGTTCTCTCAATTTCAGAAACAATTTCCTTCTTTATCTTTGGGATTTCCTTGAGTTTTTCTTCCGGAATAACTATGTAAAGATGAACTTTCTTCTGCAATTTCTCAAATTCTGCCTTAGGAATATTTTCACCAATTTCTTCCTCTATGAAAGTTTTTATTGAGTGCGGCGGCAGGATTCCTATCGCTTCTGTAAAAGAATATTTCTTGACGATGAATGCTTTGAGTTTTTCAAGTTCTTTCTTTACCTTCTCAAGTTCTTTCTGAGATCTTTCAGAACCTTCCGGAACAATTGGTTTTTTCTCTGAATAATTATCAAGATTCATACCAGGAATGTTCTGCTCTTCTTCTGGCT